>Ga0172380_10002873_pt1 | contig 25128 bp, 28 predicted proteins | sample Leawe162metaG_FD_119747 | JGI IMG/M metagenome (GOLD analysis project Ga0172380, IMG submission 119747) | Leachate microbial communities from a municipal landfill in Southern Ontario, Canada - Leachate well 162 metaG | ecosystem: Engineered > Solid waste > Landfill > Unclassified | place...
CATGTCAAACCACAATGATTTGGTTATATTCCAAAAAACATATGATTTAATCCTTTGGATATATCCAGTCGTTAATGGTTTTCCCAAAAGTCAGAGATTCGTATTGGGGCAGAAAATAGAAAATATTTTAATTTCCTTTCTGATTTTACCGAGGAGCAAAAACAGAAGATTAAATCTGCAAGAGATGGACTTTTAATAAAATTAGAAAAATATAAAGTTTCTGAGAACATAGAGACAGTTTTTGAAGTAGATTTTTATCAGAGAAAAGGCTCGGAAGAGTTTATATTCGATAAAGGCATTAAAACTTTAATTGATTCTAACTTAAAGTTTAAAATAGATGGTTATGTTCGTCCTATTACAGGATTTTCTAGTGGTTCTATACGTAATACTCCACAATTGGCAAATGGAATAACTAGCGAGGCAGGAAAATCAAGAAAGATTGATTATAATTTTATTGAAAACAATACAGGTGCAAGAGAGTATTATTGGAAAGTTAAAAATAGCGACGATTCCGAAGCACCAAGAGGAGAAATAACACTTAATCAAACAAAAAATAGTCCAGAGTCAACTGCGTTTCCTAGCGATTCTTATGTTGAATGTTACGCTGTAAGCAATGAAATATGCATTGCAAGAAATAAATTACCCGTAAAGATTATTTAATATGGCCTTATTCCATAGACAATATTTAAAAGCGATTACCCTTATTGAATCGCAGTTCAGTAAAAAGAAATTTAATTCAATTGCTACTGGTTTTTTGGTTGGATTTTTATCAAAAGATAACGTAGATCCATTAAAGAAAGAATATCGGTTATTTTTGTTAACAAATAGACATGTATTTGAGGGATCCGATCAATTATGGGTTAGATTTGACAATAAGGATGGTAAGGGCACAGAACGTTTTCCAATTTATTTAAAAGTTGATTCAGAAATTAAATGGCTAGCCCATAGAAATAAAGACGTAGATATGGCGATGTTGACAATTAATCCCCAATTTCTAAAAGATAAAAAAGTTGATTGGGATTTTATCGCCGAAGACAAAATAGCTTATCCAGAAAATTTTGTCGAAATTGGAATAGAATTAGGAGATGGAGTATTCTTGGTGGGATTTCCGTTAGGAATTTCTGGTAGAATTCAAAATTATGCATTAGTAAGGAATGGAATTATTTCAAGGATAGATAAAGAAATAATCAATTCTAATAAATGCTTTATGATAGACGCCTCTGTTTTTCCCGGTAATAGTGGTGGACCAGTTTTTTTAAGGCCAGAACTTTCTTTTTTGGGCAATACGAAGGCGGTTAATTCTCCTTATTTGCTTGGTGTCGTTTCTGGTTACTTGCCATACAAGGAACCATTATATAGCCATCAAGCATATCCTCATCAAATTGCTGGATACTCTATGGAAAATTCTGGATTAGCTACGGTTGTTCCAATGAATTTTGCTAAAGATATTTATAACGATTTTATTAAAAAACAGAAAAAAATGGAAAAGGAGATTAAAAGTGAAACCAGATAATTTTATGAAAATCTGCTTTTCAATGTAGGTTTTATTGAAGTTTATTGAATCTTTGGTATAATAATCTTAATAGTTTTCTAGTATTTTTAATGAAATAATTTTATGTCAAACGAACAAGAATTTAAAAAATCATATGATGCGGTCTTATTCGCTGCTAGCATATTAAAGAGACTGGATGGCGGAAATCTATTAACATTCGAGCAAAGATTAAAATCCCAAAAGATTTATTATTTTGCTCAGGTTTTTGGTATTGCGCCAACTTACAACTTCAATTTGTATTTAAGGGGACCTTATTCCCCAGATTTGACTTACGATTTATTTAAATTAAAAGCAAAAAAGATTGATGTAAAATCAGATGAATTTGTAGCAGAAGAACTAGAAAGAAAATTCAAATCGTTGAAAGAATTTATTAAAGGAAAAACAATCAGACAACTTGAAATTATAGCCACATGGCATTGGCTTATTAAAAGAGCTCAATTTTCCTTTGTTGAAGCCAAGAAGAAAATAATAGAAATGAAGGACGCGAAGGAAGATGAAATCATTTTTGCTTCAAATTGTGTTAAAAAGCTACCATAATAGTATGGAAAATTTAAAACAAATAGACGAAAAAGAATTAAAAAAGATTATCGAACATAGAGATTTCGCTGATTTTGTGAAAACAAAAAATAAGGTTATTTTATATTCTCCCAAAAATACTAAAGAACAAAAAAATCCATTATTAGATATAGAGATAGCCTTACGTAAATGTGAGCGTACAGGTTTTTTTAAAAATAGAAAATAGCATGGCAAGAAAAGGACAAACAGAAGATAAATCTGAGCTTTGGTATTATGATGCTTGCGCTTTAGACGAAGATAAAGGTATTTACGGAGATGTTTTGGGTAAAAAGCCTATAATAGCCGTTGTTAGTCATCTTGCCTTAGGGGAAGCTTATGGAAATTCTTCCCACAAATCAGAAGAGGCAGGAAATGCTTTTTTAGAATTAATAAATCATCTGAAAAGCTATAAAATATTAAAAATTATTGGCAATGACGGAACTGGTAAAATTATGGAAGAAATAAAAACCGAAGTTGATCGTATAAGTGAGACAGATTTGATGCATATATCGACAGCTATAAAACATAAGTGTCAAAGATTTGTAACGAGCGATTCTGATTTTTGTGGGTGGAGTAGTGGCAAAAAGAGAAAAATTAGGGAGATTGCAAAAGATAATTCGAATATAAAAGATTTTACAATTTTAGAAAAATAGATAATCTTTAGACTTTCTTTTTAAGTTCTTTTTTTAAATCCGTCATTTTCTCTTTGATATAAATTTTGTTTAATTTTTCTCTGTGCTTATCGTATGATTTTCTTCCTGGGCTTTTTCTGTCTGGATCTATGAGGTGCGGATTTTCTTTTTTTAAGAAGACGTATTCATAAGGAGCGCTATTGTGTGCCAAAACAATCCGGGCTTTTAGATTTCCTTGCCTGACGAGCTTTCCCACGGTTTGGTATTTTATGCCAAATTTACTCTTCAGTGACCACATAGAATACCAGCCATCTTTTTCTTTACAGATAAAGCCGGGGACAGAGCCGTCATCAACCGCTTTCTGGCAGAGTAAACACTTGGCGCCCCAGCGATCATACCAACTTTCATCTCCAGTAATTGATCTCCCGCAAATCGAGCAATTATAGACATCGTTAATTATATGAAATCCTTTAGGTTCTTTTTTAACCTTTCTTTCCATTTTGGCTTGTTGTTCCGAGATTTTCATCAGGGTTTCAAAAAAGCCAAGTAGGTTTCTTGCTGAGTCAGTAGCTTCTTGGTCATTCAATTCTTTATCGTAAGTATCCTTAAATATTCTTTTGAATTTTTCTATATATTCCCTTGATGGTTCCATATGTTTATTAATTATACTTATTATTATGAGACACGAGACATATCCTTTTATAGTGTCTCATTTGTCTCATTTTTCCTCAAGACTACCCGACCGGTTACCGGTATGGTACACTTGAAACATAACTCAACTAACCCTTATGGGGATTGGAGCTGGAAGGTTCTAGACTCATGACGGGAGCATACTATAATTAAAATATTATAAAAATTACGGGAAAATGTTTAATATAATTTATAATCCAATTTTAAGAACAATCTGTTTTTTTATAATTTTATTATTATGGTTTTTGTTTTTTGAAAATTTAAAATATTTGTTCGAAAAAAAAGTTTTCCTTGTAAGAAAGTTACTCATTTTTATGTTTCTTTTAGCCACAATTGCAATATCTTGTTTTTGTCTCTTTTACATACTACAAGACTGGTTTAAATATTTAACATAAAAATGTTCCAAGTTCGTCCTATTTACCGAGCAAATTTAAGGCCGACTGTTAGTCGGTTTTTGTTTATGATATAATATAAAAAACATTATAGTTTAATTTATAAAGAAATGAAAAATAAACTCAATCTTTTAACTCGTATTGTTATTGTGATTATTTATTTGACATTTTTTTTAATATTTCCTGCTTATACCATTTACGGGTTGAGTGCTGTTGGTCTTTTTTACCCCCTTATTATCATCGCATTATTTTTTATTTCGGCACCATGTATTATTAAATTTTTATTAGGCGAGCTTAGATTGGTTTATTTATTAATATCGGGTTTATTTTATTCGTTATTTTGGCTATGTTTATCTAACGGAGATTATTTTCCGAAGAATGGACTCGAGGCTCTTTTATTGAGATTTCACATTGAAATTGCTTTACCCGGAATAATGATTAAAATTATGTCGTTTATTTCTAGTTCGTCACTTATTGTTTACCCTCTTTTTTCTATAGGAATTAATTTTGTGACCGAAAATGACCATAATCTAGAAGTACATAAATTAATAAATATTAATAAAAATCAAAAAAGATTTACTCCTATCATGATTGCCTTAGTAGTTTTACTTTTAGTTGGAGTTGGAGGAACTAGTTATTATTTCATAAACAAACAATTCCAAAAACAAATTGCTTGTACTGCGGAGGCTAAAATTTGTCCTGATGGATCATCCGTCGGACGAACTGGGCCTAATTGTGAATTTACAGCATGTCCGGAAGTAAAAATAGATGAAATAGCGGGCTGGAATAATTATATGAGCGATAAATATGGGTTTGAAATAAAATATCCTAAAGATTGGCTTGTTGATGATAGATATGGTGTAATAAAAATATTAAGTCCTGAATGGCAAAAAAGCATAGAAGCCGGGAAAAAATCGGAATACAGTATTTATTATAAAGATAATACTTGCGCTTATTGTTATAATATCTCAATACATTTTGAGGCTATAAATGAAACTTTGGAAGAATATATTACAAAAAACAGTGGGGGATACGAGAATCCAACTAAAATTGAATTTGCTGGAGAAAATGGTTATAGGGTAGTTGAATTAGGAGAGAAAATAATTAATGGAATTTTAATCAAAAAAGATAATTATTTATACGATATAGGCCTAGTGCCTGGAAATAAGACTGAAGCCGTAGAGAAGACAGAGAATCAAATACTTTCTACTTTTAAGTTTTTACATTAAAAAAGGTTCCAAGTTCGTCCCACCTCCCGAGCAAATTCAAGGTCGACTGTTAGTCGATTTTTGTTTATGATATAATTGATTCAATAATAATAACTCAATAAATATGGAACCAAAAAATATTTTTACCGATAATAGTAAACTTAAAAATAGTCGATGGAGTTACAAGATGGGGTCTAAATTTATTTTGGTATTTCTATTTTTTTTAATTATTTGGTACATTGTGTTTATCCCCAAAAAAGTATCGGGAGTAGGTGATATGTTTATTTTGCCTTTTTTCTTTATAGTTGCCTTTATGTTGTTATCGTTTGTTTTTAGCGTCTCTCAATCTTGGAGCTGGCCTGAAGGTGATAAGTCTAGTATTAGTTATTTTTCAATTTTTTTATCAATTTCATCGATAGCTTTTTTAGTTTACGAAATTTTAATAAACCCCAAAGAAAGAGGGACAATGATAATATTAACCACATTTTTTTTATTTATTGTTACCACAATTATTATTTCATGGATTAAACCAAGAGTTGGTGGATGGATTTTTATTGCAGTGCCAATAATTTTTCTTTTTATTGCATATTGGTTTAGTATTGATCTATCAAATCCTATTTTTATCAATATAGTTTTTTTAATAACTGGAATCTCTTTCTTAGTAGATGGTAAAATATTAAATACTCTTAAATCTTAAAAAGGTTCCAAGTTCGTCCCACCTCCCGAGCAAATTCAAGAAGCCTTTGTTTGTGGGGGCTTTTTTATATACTCTTTGTAGGACATAGAATTTTTTAGTCTTTTTTGGTATAATGTTTATAATATAAAATATGAACAAAATAATTAAGAGCATTTTTAATTTCATAAAGCAAGCCTTTTTATTTATTAGTTTATTTTTCATAATATTAGGAGTCGGAGACGTTTTTTCTTGTAAAATTTTTGGATGCAATAAAAGGGCTGAAGTTGGAGTAGCTGCATCTATTTTATTTTTTATAATATATCTATTGATTGTTATTGTCGGAGATATTATTGAAATTATTAAAAATAAAAAAATAGTATATAAATTAAAAGAAAAGATAGACAATGTAGCTTTCTATGTTTTATGTTTTAGTTTGTTTATTTTCTTTATTTCTTCACAAAATATTTATTCAATATATTTATTAACAATATCTTTAATGTTTTTATTGGTCAGCAAATTTAAAAAGAATAAAATTTTTACTATTGTTTTTTTAATAATATTAACTCCTTTTTGTTTCTATTTTTGGTATTACCTTCCACACATAGAGCAGGATTGTCACAATAAATATCCTGGTGTTATTTATGACCATTTTAAGGGAGAGGCTTGGGGAGAAAATTCAGAAGGATTTCAGAAATGTTATTATTATGGAGATAAAATATTACCGATATTTTTTAAAGATTCGCAATTAAACAAAATATCAGTAGAGAAACAGCAAGAATATGTCGTTTATAAGGAAGATTTCGATGGTTCAAGTCTTTATGGTAGATTATATAGGTCTAAATATGGGGGTGGTAATTGGAAAGAAATATTAAAACAATATAAGGGAGATATTATTTATGATGTTTTTCACTCAGATTCTAAAATTATTTATATAGGAGATAGTAAGGGAAATACAATGGCAGAGGATATGGATATTGATTTATTAAAATCAATAGATGCTGGTGACAACTGGGTAGATATATCAAAGGGAATTATTAATCAGGTTGGTTCCCTGTACGGCGTAAATTCTTTATGGGTTGATTATAAAGATTCAAATATAGTCGATGTATCGGTAAAAACACAGAACGGAGAGATTAAGAATTTTAAATCTTTAGATGGAGGTAATACATGGGAACAAAGAAGTATTCATAATATTCCCGCAGGCAAAGTGGGATTTAAAAAGTATATTAATGAAAACTTAAAATACGGATTTTTTTATTCAGATTCTTGGACTATGAAGGATATGGAGGATATCCAATCTGTTAGTTTAAGCGATGGTAAAGACCGTATCAGCATCTATCCTGTTAGCAATATCGAATTATTAGATCGTGATTTATCGGTTCAAGGAGAATTTGATTGTGCGGCCGATAGCCCGACAGGATCCATAACCTGTAAGAGCTCTAAAGTCGAAGAATATATTAATCAGAACGGTTTTAAGGGGTTTAAGATATTTAGAACAAGAACTTACGAAAGATATGGAGTTAGTAAAGAAACATATACCAATGACGCATATTTTTTTTCAATAGAAGAAAATATGAATGAGGCCGGTATGTTTTTTTCTATATATTCAGACAATTTAGAAAAATTAGAAGAAATAGTTAATTCATTTTTCCTTATTTAATTCTTATTAAATTTTAAAAAGGTTCCAAGTTCGTCCCACTTACCGAGCAAAGAAAGAATCGCCAATTAGGCGATTTTTTGGTATAATAAAAAAATGGAGATAAACAGGGGGATTATTTACAATATCGTTGGAGTGATAGCAGTTTTAGCTGTAATAATTTTTAAGATACCGATGGGTTGGGTAATCCTGGGGATTTTCGTATTTTTAATTTTTATAATTTTTGATCCGTTTATACCTTCCGTTGAAAGCATCCCCAAGGGATTTACTGAAAAAAAGCTTAATACAGGGAAAATAATTTTGAATTATATCGAAGGTCCAGATAACGGTCCGCCGTTATTATTCATTCCTGGACAAATGGAATTCTGGCAGGGATATAAATTGGTAATACCAAACTTTACAAAAAATTATCATGTTTTTGTCGTTGATCTCCGTGGGCATGGAAAATCTACCAAAACTCCGGGCGAATATTCTTACAACATAATCGGAGAAGACCTTAAAGAATTCTTGGAAAAAGTTATTAAAAAGCCCGCAATTGTATCGGGACTTTCTTCGGGGGCCGTTCTGTCACTTTGGCTGGCAGCTAATGTGCCAGAATTAGTTTCTGTTGCAATTAGCGAAGACCCGCCACTTTTTTCTTCCATGTGGCCGAGGATCAAAGAAGAAAAATACATGTATCGTTTGTTTGATGTTGCGGTAGAGTGTCTTGGTAAACAAGAAAGAGATGTTTTAGGTTTCTTTATGAAGCAAGGGATTCCGAAAGATGGTCATGAAAATCTTTTTCTCATTCCTCCATGGATTGCTAAATTTATTGTCGGACTTTTTGAGCTTAACAAAAAATTTCGACCGTCAAAAATGTACGATATACCTCTGGCCCCATTTAGCGGAAGAGTGGGTTTTAAGTTTTTATGCGAGTATGATGTTGATTTTTCAAAAGCTACAATTGACGGAAGATTAACGGAAGGATTCAGTCCGGAAGACACTTTGAAAAAAATTAAATGTCCTGTTTTATTAATTCAGGCACGCTGGTCAAGGCATAAGAATTGGGGATTGCTTGGAGCGTTAGACGACAATGATGTTGAGAAAATTCGTTCAATTGTGAAGGATGTTAATGTGGCAAAAGTAAACGCCATTCATGATGTTCATTTATCAAGCCCAAAGATATTTATCAAGGCGGTAAATGAATATTTGGCAGGATTAAAAATCTAACAGTATATTTGATGATTATAGTTCCAGGTTAGTTCTACCTCCCGAGCAAATTCAAGGCCGACTGTTAGTCGGTTTTTTGTTTAGTTTGATTTATTGTATTCAAGGGTATAGGATTAAATTAATAGAAAAATAATTAACGTCTTTATTTATATGAGCCGGAAAAGAAGTATGACTATAATAATCTTTGCTTTGGCGTTTCTGTTTGTGGCAGATGTTTTTTACGAGGTTAATTTTCCTAAAGTTAATCAGATTGAGATTAAAACCGACAAGATAAAAGCAGGAGAGGAGATTAAAGTAGTGCAAATTACAGATTTACACAATAAGAAGTTTTTCAATAATCAAATCCAAATTTACAACAAGATAAAAGAAATAAATCCAGATTTTATAGTTTTAACAGGAGATATGATAGATACAGACACAAAAAACTATTCTTACATTTATTCTTTCATTGATGAGCTTATAAAAATTAATTCAAAGATATATTATGTTTCGGGCAACCACGAATTGGACCATAAGGATGTAAATAATTTTAATAATGAAATTGCGAAGAGGGGAGTGATTATGGTTAACCCGGGGCCTCAGAAATATGAGGATATAGACATCTACGGAGCAAAATACTATAACGACATTCCTTTATTGAAAGACCCATTAAAATTTTCTTTATTATTAATTCATGATCCAAGTCTCGTAATCGACAACCCCGATAGCTTTACTTTGATTCTTTCGGGGCACACTCATGGAGGGCAGGTGAGAATTCCTTTCATCGGGGCTGTATATGTTCCAGGCCAGGGATTGTTTCCCAAATATAGCAAAGGGCTGTTCAAAATCAAAGACAGCTGGTTGTATATTGATAGTGGTCTGGGAAACACATTTTTGCCTGTTCGTTTTTTAGACCAAAGCCAAATTAGTTTTATTAAAATAACTTCGGAATAGGTTAAAGTCATAATTATCAAGCTCAAGGCCGACTGTTAGTCGGTTTTTGTTTATGATATAATAAAAATATGAAAAAAGTCTCTATTTTTAAAATTAGTTTTATTCTTTTGATCATTCTAATTTTAGGGATAGGTTTTTTTGTTTGGGAGAATAAAAACACGGTGCCACCCAATGATAATTTATCTGAAAGATGTAAACAAAAAGATTTACCGTACCTTAATTCTAATTTATCTACCGAAGAGAGAGTAAATGATTTAATGAATAGAATGAATGATTGGGAAAAAATAGGCCAAATGGTTTTAATTGAAAAAAACAGTATTCACGATATTAATGATATTACACGATATAATTTAGGAGCGTTATTGAGTGGTGGAGGAGCGGGGCCAAAACAAGACAATCCTTTGGCTTGGCTTCAAATGATAAACAGCTTCCAATTGGCTGCTAAAAATACTTGTTTGGGAATACCTCTTTTATATGGAATTGATGCTATACATGGCAATGGCAATGTTCTCGGCGCTACAATTTTTCCTCATTTTATCGGCTTGGGCGCAACCAGAGATCCAGACTTAGTAAGACGAGTTGCAGAAGCAACCGCAGAAGAAATGGCTGCTACGGGAATTTATTGGAACTATGCTCCCAATCTTGATGTTGCTAAAGATATTCGCTGGGGCAAAACATATGAAACTTTCGGATCGGATACAGCAAACGTAGCCCAATTAGGATTGGCTTATATAGAGGGGACTCAGAATTCTTCAAATGGTTATTTAAAAGTATTAGCCAACCCAAAGCACTTTATCGGTGGCGGGAATATGGAATACGGGACTTCGCGGAATAAAGATTTCAAGGTAGAAGAGGGGAATATAACCATAGATGAAGAAACCTTGCGTCAAGTCCATTTAGTTCCCTTTAAAGAAGCCGTAGACGGTGGAGCCCTGGCTATTATGGTAAGTACGGCTAGCTGGAAAGGTAAACTAAATTCTGCTAATCAGTATCTTTTAACGGATATATTAAAAAAAGAGCTTGGTTTTTCTGGTTTTATCGTCTCTGACTGGTATGGAGTTTATCAAATTGCTCCTACTCGGTACGAATCTTTAGTAATTGCTATTAATGCAGGCGTTGATATGGTTATGACTCCTTTTGAATACAAAGATTTTATGTCTAATATGCAAAAAGCCATATCTGATGGGGACATAACAAAAGAGCGACTAGACGATGCGGTAAGAAGAATTTTAACGGTAAAATTCGAATTAGGATTATTTGACCGTCCTCAAGCTGAACCTGAAGGATTGTCTGTTATAGGTAGCGATGAACATCGTAATTTAGCCAGGGAAGCGGTTCGTAAATCTCAAGTATTATTAAAAAACACAAATTCTGCATTGCCTTTATCTGTATCACTTCCTAAAATTATAGTTGCAGGAGCATCAGCCAATAATTTAGGCCGACAAGCAGGGGGGTGGACAACAGAGTGGCAGGGCATAGATGGTAATTATGGCATTTCAGGAACTACCATACTTGAAGCAATAAAAAAGACTGTATCTAAAAATACAGAAGTTCAATTTAATGAGAAAGGAAATTTTTCTACAGGAAATAATCTTGCAGATGTTGGAATTGTTGTGGTTGGTGAAAAACCCTATGCCGAAGGTTGGGGAGATAATGCTAATCCAAAATTAAGCCCCGAAGATTTATCGGTGATAGAAAAAACAAAGGCAAAAAGTAAAAAAATGATAGTTGTGATAATTTCCGGCAGGCCGCTTGATATCTCCTCGTATTCTAAAGATTGGGACGGTATAGTTGCTTCGTGGTTACCGGGAAGCGAAGGAGAAGGGGTCACAGATGTATTATTCGGACTTTATCCATTTACTGGCACTTTGCCAGTGAGTTGGAATATCGGCTCTAACTAAAAAGATTTTAAGTTTGTTCTTCCTCTTCCTGCCGGATGGAAAAAGAAAGCAGTTAATCTTTAAGCAATTTAACCATATACCCATCCTTTAGGATGTAGTTTAATTTTTCCTTGTAGTAGTTTCTTGCTCCTACCCCAGAGATAACAGCTATTTTGTTTAATTTGTATTCTTCTTTAACTATCCTCTCAGCTTCTTTTATCATTTGTTGTCCCAATCCCTTATGCTGAACAAGGGAGTTTCGTTTTGATATTGAAGCGGCTTGGCCGTAAACATGGACCTCCCTGATTATTGCAGAGTCTTTTAAAATAAGAGGAGCATTTTTGGTTTTTAAGTTTATCCTTAATCTCAAAAGAGAATAGATGTTTTTTCTTTTTTTGTCTTCAAAACTTAAGAATATTTCTTTCCCGTTAGAAGCATTATAATCTTCTCTCATCAAATATATCTTTTCTTTGCTTTTTGAATCCTTGATTTCTCTACATCTGATGCATTGGCACTGGCAATCTTCTTTTTTCATTTCAGCCTCAATTATTTGTCTAAGATTGGATATTTTTGCTCCCCCTTCAATAATTAAAGGAGAGGGGATATCTCTTATGATCCTTTCTATCCTTACATATTTAGGAATAATTCTTTTAATTGATTTTATCGTTTCAATTAATTCTCTTTCTTTATATGGCTTATATTCTTTTTTAAGATAGAGCTTGTAGAGGAGAGCTTCTTTGACTAAAGCGCATGGGTATATTTTAAGAGAGTCCGGCTTGAATTCTTCATTACTGAATAGTTCTTTAAACATCTCAATATCTTTTTTATAATTTGATTCTGGCAAATTAAGCATCATTTGATATGCCACTTTGAATCCAGCATTTTTTAATAATTCAGTTGCTATGACAGTTTCTTTGATTCCATGTCCTCTTTTGTTGAATTTTAAAATATCATCGTAAATTGATTGAACACCTAATTCAACCTTGGTTGCTCCCAATCTTCTCATTTCTTTTATTTCTTTCAAGTTTATATAATCGGGCCTGGTCTCAAAAGAGAGTCCGATGATTCTTGATTCAGCTTTTTCATTTTTCTTTTGAGCTTTTTTCAGTTCTTTCCATAACTGTTCAATTGTTTTTTTCTTATCTTCCATGTCTTTTTGTCCGTTTGCAGCCTCAAAGCATTTTTTAATAAACCAGACCTTGTATTTGGTGTTATAAAAAGACCACGTTCCTCCGATTAATCTCAATTCTATTTTATCGGTTGAATGCCCTGACATTTTTAAAACTTCTATTCTTTTTTGAACCTGAAGGTAGGGGTCGTATTTAAGCTTTTTCGCCCTTTCAACGGCCGGTTCGCCGGATAAATAACTCTTGGGAATATTTGATTCGCTCGGGCAATAAATACACTGTCCAGGACACTTATACGGCTTAGTCAAAACGGAAACATTGACGATTCCGGAAAGAGAGCGGACTGGCCTAGTTTTCAATAGTTTTTCAAGTTTTTCGCTCTTTTTTATCCTTTTTTCTTTGATTAAATTGTGGTACTCTCTTAGTAAAGAGATATTGTTGGGGCAGGGAGTCTTGTATTTTTTACTCATTTTCCTTTTGGCGAATGACAAATCTTTCTGGGTTTCTGCCTTTATCTTTACTAATTCTTCGATTATTAATTGATTGAAGTCCATGAATAAAAATTACGCAAAATATTTATTAAATAAGACTGTCTCGGATTATAACAGTATTGCCGAGAAATATTCAAGTGTCAGGGAAAAAGAATGGAAAGAGATGGATTTTCTTTTTGACAAACATCTTAAAGCCAATGATGTTGTTTTAGACTTTGGTTGCGGCAATGGGCGTTTTTATTCATCTTTTGTTAAAAATAATGTTCGCTACTTTGGAGTTGACCCATCTTCAAAATTAATAGAAATTGCTAAGGCTAATTATCCTTCGGCCGATTTCCAGACTGCTGCAATCGACTCTCTCCCTTTTTCCGAAAATTATTTTGACAAAGTCTACAGTATCGCCGTTTTGCACCATATTCCTTCCTATGAATACCGCGTGCAGTTTTTAAAAGAGATAAAGAGAGTTTTGAAACCAGAAGGCTATTTAATCTTAACAGTTTGGAATTTAAAAGAAAAGATTAAGGCTTCCGGATTTTTTGAATGGTTTAGGAGGACAAAATTAGACAGGGGAGACGTTTTTCTTCCCTGGTATGGGAGTAAAGATACCTATTTCCATTGTTTTAATTTGGAAGAATTGGTACAATTAGTTAAAGATTCAGGATTTAATGTTATTGAAAAGGGGGAGATATCGGTTGGAAAAAGACCTTACTCTAATTTCTATATCGTCGCTAAGAAATAAAATCATATATGGCAAAAAGAAAACAGGAAATGGAAATTAAATATAATATCGTTGTTTCGGGTGCTGCCGAGGTGGGGCATTGTTGTGAAAAGATAGAAGAAATTTCAAAGGAGGTAGGCAGGGAAATAGCGAGACAGCGCCACACTTTGGTTTCCGGAGCCACAACCGGAGTTCCTTATTTTGCCGCTATCGGATGCAATGAAGAGGGAGGATTCAATGTGGGCTTTTCTCCGGCCGCCTCTGAAAGAGAGCACCTAAAGACATATAGGCTGCCTTTAGAGCCTTTTAACGTGATGATATATACCGGAGGAGATTATGCCGGGAGAGATATTATTATGACCAAATCGGCAGATGCCGTAATAATCGTCTGCGGAAGAATAGGAACTTTGCACGAATTTACGACTGCAGTTGAAACTAAAAAAATAATTGCCGTTCTTGAAGGAACGGGAGGAATGGCCGATAAGATTAGGGGCATTGCTGAAGACCATAACGAAATGGCTAGAAAGATTATTTACGAAAGAGACCCGAAGATTTTAGTCCAAAAAGTTATAAAAGAAATAGGAAAACAAAAAACAAATAATTTAAAATTGCTTGATTAAAAAACAATATGAAAGCAAAAAAGAAAACAATTAAAAAGAAAGTTGCAAAAAAAGTTGTTAAAAAGAAAACTGTTAGAAAAGCAGCAAAAGTCGTTAAAGTTAAAAAAGAAAAAAAGATAGGGAAGATTACTCATTACTTTGATAAAATAAAAGTGGCGGCGATTAAATTATTAGATGACATTTCTGTCGGAGACACGATAAGGATAGTCGGAGGAGAAAAAACAGATTTCAATCAAAAGATTGTTTCTATGCAATTTATGGGAGAGAAATTGAAGAAGGCCAAGAAAGGCAAAGAGGTGGGAATCAAGATTAAGGAAAAAGCCAGAGAAGGGTACAAGGTTTTTAAGGTATGAAATTTATAGCCGATTTCCATGTTCATTCTAAGTATTCCCGGGCAACGAGCGATAAAACAGACTTGGAAAATATTTCCAAATGGGCGGAAATCAAAGGAGTCAAGGTTATAGCCTCTGGAGATTTTACCCATCCGCAATGGATTAAAAACATTAAAGAAGAATTGAAGCCGGCTGAACCCGGTTTGTTTCAATTCAAAGATTCGGAAACCAGGTTTATCTTAACAACAGAAATAAGCTGTATTTATTCTAAAAACGGGAAAACAAGAAAAATTCACATAGTAGTTTTATCCCCTTCGATAGAAATTGCGGAGAAGATAAACTTGGAGTTGTCAAAGATAGGGAATTTGAAATCTGATGGCAGGCCCATCTTAGGACTGGATGCCAAAGAGTTGGCAAAAATAGTCTTAAATATTTCTTCCGACTGTATGGTTATTCCGGCGCACTGCATGACTCCATGGTTCGGACTTTTTGGTTCAAAGTCGGGATTTGATTCTTTAGAAGAGTGCTTTGAAGAAATGTCTTCGCAGATATATGCGATTGAAACTGGATTGTCCGCCGATCCTTCGATGCTCTGGAGAATCCCCAATGGAAGGAAGTTAGCGATTATTTCCAATAGCGATGCACACAGTCCGGAGAAAATCGGAAGGGAAGCGAATGTTTTTGATGTTGAATTAGATTATTTTTCAATTATTAATGCAATTAAAACCAAGAATTCCAAGGAGTTTTTAGAAACGATAGAGTTCTACCCTCAAGAGGGAAAATATTACGGAGACGGGCATCGTGCTTGCAATATTTGTATGGATACCAAAGATTCTTTAAAATACAACGAGATTTGTCCGGTTTGTGGCAAGCCTCTAACTGTCGGTGTTATGAACAGGATAGAAAAGTTGGCAGACAAGCCGGAGGGGTTTGTTCCCGAAAACGTTATTCCTTTTCGAAGCATTGTTCCATTAAAAGAAATTATTGGAGAAGCTTTGGGAGTTGGAGCAGGAAGCAAAAGCGTTGACGTTGAATACCAGAAATTGATTAAGGCATTCCATTCAGAGTTCAACATATTATTGGATGTTCCTTTTGAGGAATTGAAAAAAGTTGTTTTTAGCCAGATAGCAGAAGGAATAAAGAAGGTGAGAGAGGGGAAAGTAAATATTTCTCCTGGATTTGACGGAGAATATGGCAAAGTGAAGATATTCTCTGAAACTGAAAAAAGAGAGGCGATAAGACAGAAGACATTGTTTTAGATATCATTTGGTGTTATATTTGATTTGGTAATAATAAGAATAAAAATATGATTATACAATCAATAATTGCGGTAGCTGTTGTTATCGTATTGATTTCAATAAGGCAGGTTAATCAATATGAAAATGGCATTAAATTTACTTTGGGTAAGTTTACGGGAACCATGCATCCCGGATGGAATCTTGTCTTTCCCATTTTCCAATCCTATAGAAAGGTTGACATGAGAGTTAAGGCTGTTGATGTTCCTGACCAGGAAGCGATAACTAGAGATAATATTTCGGTTAAAGTTAATGCGGTTATTTATTACAAAATAAGTTCGGCTGAACAGGCGATATTAGAGGTCGAAGATTTTTATTACGCTGTTTCTCAATTAGCTCAGACGACAATGAGAAATGCCATCGGGCAGGTGGAATTGGACGAATTATTATCACAGAGGGGCAAAGTTTCGGAAAGTATTAAAAATATAATAGAAGGCAGCGCTAAAACATGGGGTATTAGTGTTTCCGATGTTGAATTAAAAGATATAACTTTACCTGAAGAAATGAAGAGGGTTATCGGAAGACAGGCCGAGGCCGAAAGAGATAAGAGGGCAGTTATTATTAAAGCTGAGGGAGAAGTTGTTGCTGCAGCCAATATGGCAAAAGCAGCGGAAATACTTTCTCATGCAGAGGGAGCTCTTCATTTAAGAACCCTTCAGACGATTAGTGATGTTAGCGCAGACCAGTCGAATACAATGATATTCGCAATTCCATTAGAAGTTTTGAGAGCGTTTGAGAATATAGGGAAAAAACAATAAAAGAAAAGCCGGGCATTGCCCGGTTTTTTATTTCAAATATTTGTTTTTATTGTAATTGTGTTCTTCCAGAGTTTTTGAGAAGATTGTTTTTCCGTCGGGAGTTGATAGATAATAAAGATTGTTTGTTTTAGTTGGGTAGATGGCGGCAACGATACTATCTATGCCTGGATTGCTTATAGGGCCTACGGGAAGGCCGTCATATCTATAGGTATTATATGGAGAATCAAATTGCGTGTCCTTGGTATAGACTTTTGAGTTTCCTTTGCCGGTAGCATAGAGAACAGTTGCATCAACCTGTAGTCTCATTCCGTTTTCTATTCTTTTCCAAAGGATGCCCGAGACTATTTTTTTATCATTTAATGTTTTAACTTCTTTTTCAATCATCGAAGCCATGGTTATTATTTCAAAGATAGTCTTTTTTTGTTTTTTAATTTCGTCTCGTAACTCTTGACTTAACTTGCTATCGAAATTAGAAAGAGCTTTTTCTATAAGTGTTTTTGCGTCGTCACCCTTGTCTATATAGTAGGTATCGGGGAAGAGATAGCCTTCCAAGCTTAAGTTTGCTGGTTTGTCTTTAAGAAAACTAAATTTCTTTGAAAGGTCTTCAACATTTTGGTTTTTTTTGATTTCGGTCGGAATACCGGTTAAATTGAAAAAATCATCATTGGTTGATATTTCTATTTTTTCCAAATAATCATTTAAATCCCTTAAGTCCCAGCCTTCAATTATTGTTATCGTTTCTTTGGCAGTTTCTCCATTGATTAGAATATTAATTATGTTATAAGCGCTCATTTGAGAAGAAAGAAGATAGTCTCCGGCCTGGACTTTTGAATATTTACCCGTAATAGCGATATATGCGATAAAAACATAGGGGTCTTTGATAAGATTGCCCCTTTTTAAATTAAAAGCTATTTCTTTTACCGCTTCTCCTTTGTTTATGGTAAATAATTTGGCTTCAATATTTTTAACTGGTGCAAAAAAAAGAGCCTGGATAATATATGTGGCAATCAGTAGAAAAAGATAAGGCAACAATACTAGTAGTTTTTTATTTAATTCCATGGATATATCATATTTTATATCCCGAGTATTGACAAGAGACAGCGGGAGAGTATAATTTAAAAAAGATTATGGAGAATATTGCTACAAAATATATTTATATGAATGTAAATGCCTGGACGAAATGTAGGTTTTTTGTCTTGGCTGTTATTTTGGGTAAAACAAGGCGGGGAGGATTTTAATCATAAGTTAAAATAGATAATAAATAAAATCCTCTCCGCAACGGAGGGGATTTGTCTTTAAAAAAGAAAAAATATGACAAAAACATACTATCTAACAAAAGAAGGGCTGCATAGAATCAAGAAAGAGCTTGAAGATTTAAAAAATCTTCAACGGAATGAGATTTTATCCGAGGAAGCTCCTTCTATGCTTGAAGGGGACGCTCTTAATCCTGACTATTCTTTTTATAAAGAAAACCTTGAAGGATTGGAAAAGAGGATAGAAGAGCTTGATTCAGTTCTTAAGAATTACAAAATAATCAAAAAACCTAGCAAGGAAGACCAATGCAAGGTTTGTTTGGGTGCCAAGGTTTCTCTTAAAAATGGTACAACCAAGCAGGAGGAGTATAAAATAGTCGGAACTCTTGAGGCAGATCCTTTTGCCGGAAAAATAAGCAATGAGTCTCCTTTAGGAATGTCTTTTCTCGGCAAGAAGGTGGGTGAAAGTGTTTCTTTCAACGGTGCTGGCAGTTATAAGATATTAAAAATACAATACGAAGAATCATAAAATGAGAAAAAGAACTAAAATAGTAATTTTTTCTGTGCTTGCATTCTCGTTTTTATCATTTGTATGGTTTAATTTTATTTTTCTTAGAATCAACGGGGAATACTTTGAAAATGAACTTATGAAGGCGGGAAAGGAGAGCAATGTCATTATTGTTTTTAACTCGGGAGGGTGGGGAACAGTTCCTTTTGATAAGGCTTTTGATTTTAATCCTATCATCAATGAAACTAAAAAAATAATAGAAAGTCATAACTATAAAGTTTCGGTAGTACAGTATTACAGAACCGAAGATACTTTTTTTGCTAAAATCGCTTCGTTAGGTGAGGTGCTGTTTAATTTTCCAGACAGCTCTAAAGCTTTCGCAGGCAGATTGAGTAAATTTTTAAAAGAGAATCCAAATGATAAAGTTATAATGGCCGGACTTTCAAACGGAGCCAGTTTTGTCGATGCAGCCATGGATGATTTAAATAACAACAAGAACGTTTTGGCAATTGAGCTCGGTAGACCTTTTTGGAAAAAAAATAATAAAAGCGAAAATATTCTTTCTTTGAATAATCAAGCTGATATCTTAGCCAATGGAGAATTTGGACATCTTTTGCTTTCTCTAATCAAATCGCCCTTTGTTTGGGCTTATTCTAATATTTCAGGCAATCATATTTCTTTTACTGAAGCTATGCATGTTGACGGGCATGATTATCACTGGCCACAGGTTAAGAATCAACTCACAAGCTTTGTCGAGGGCAAACTTTAGAATCGGCTTGCGGAGCCGGTTTTTTTATACTAAAATTAAATAGAACATGACCTTTGAGACCAAACAAAAGTTTCTTTTAATATTTTCTTTTTTATTGGGATTGGCCATTTTTATTTGGTTGGGAATGATTACCGGCTGGAAAGAGATAGGTAAAGCCTTTGCTGTTTTTACTGGCTGGCAGGGCTTGGTCATCGTTATTATTTCTTTTCTTGTCGCCTTGATAGGAAATTGGAGATGGAGAGAAATATTAAAAGATTCGGGGATAAGCGTTCCTTTTTTTCAGCTCTTTAAAATATATCTGGGAGGCTATGCCATGATGTACCTTTTTCCAATTTTGATATGGGGAGGTGAAGCTTTTAGGGTTTACGGCTTAACTAAAGAGAGGAAGCTTTCCTGGAGGCAAACTTTTCCCTCGGTAATTATTGAAAGAATTTTAGAATGGACGACAAACATTTTTGTTATATTTTTAGGAATATTTTTCTTTTTGTATAATGTTTATCTCCCTCCTAAAGAAATAATAATGATATTCGGAGTATTTTTGGTTTTCTTTGTTTCCATTATTACTTATTTCTACATCAAAGCTCTTGGCAAAAAAAGTATTATTAGGGAGTTGGTTAGGAATTTTGCTAAGAAAGAGGTGAGCGATACCAATGGAATGATTGCTGTTGAAAACGATGTTTTTAATTTTTTTCAATTGAATAGTAGTTCTTTTAGAAAAGGATTTGCTCTTTCTTTATTGAGAGCACTGATGATGCAGGCAAGAGTCTGGATATTGATATTCTTTTTGGGTAATACTATAGGATTTTTTCCTTCTCTTTCAATTCTTAGTTTTACATACCTGTCTTCAATGATTCCTATCCCGACTTCTCTTGGTTCGCACGAGGCTATCCAATTCTATGCCTTTACCTCGCTGGGACTTCTGCCCTCAATGGCCACTGCTTTCACAATGATTATTAGAGGGGCGGAAATAGTCATTTCTTTGGTTGGTATATTCTTTCTAATCAAAACAGGTTTTAATTTAATAGGAAATAAACTTTTAACATATGATAAAAATAAATAAAATAATTAAATATTTAATACTTACTGATATAGCTTTTTGGACCGGCTGGGGATTGGTTACTCCGGTTTTTGCTATTTTCATAGTGGATAAGATCGTCGGTGGAACCGCCCTGGTTGTTGGTATCGGTACTGCTATTTATTGGTTTTTAAGGTCTTTACTGGTTTATCCCTTTGGAGTTATTTTGGACAAATACAAAGGAGAAAGAGATGATTATTTGTTTTTGGTAGCCGGCAATTTTATAGCCGCCATAGTTCCTTTTGGATATATTTTTGCAACTCAACCTTGGCATATATATATGTTTCAGGCTTTTTACGGTATCGGAATGGCCATGTCTTTGGGCGGATGGAGAGCTATCTTTACCAGGAATATTGATAAGGGCAGAGAGGCGACAGAGTGGGCACTGGACGATACTTTACTAAGCATGGGAACTGCTGGAGCGGGACTTTTAAGCGGATTGTTGGTAACTAAATTTGGTTACAGTTTTGCATTTTTTTCTGCCGGGACTTTGGGTATGATTAGTGTTATTTTACTTTTATGTCTAAGAAAGGAAATTGAAGGTGTTTTTGACAGAAAATTTCATTTGAATGTCAGAGATATTTTTAAAGAAAGACTATGAAAAATCAAGAGGTTGCTCAGATTTTATTTGAGATAGGAGATTTTCTTGAATTGCAAGAAATCCCTTTTAAGCCTCAGGCATATCAACAGGCGGCGATTGCAATCGACAACATGGAAGAAGATATTTCCGATTTGTATAAAAAGGATGGCATTAAGGGTTTGGAAAAAATAAAGAGTGTGGGGAAAAGTATTGCTGAAAAGATTGAAGAATTTTTAAAGACCGGGAAAATTGCTTATTACAAAGAGCTTAAGAAAGCTTCCCCCATAGATTTGGAAGAATTAAGCCGAGTTGAAGGATTGGGGGTGAAAAGAATTAAAAGATTGTGGAAGGAATTGGGAGTGAGAAACCTCAAGGATTTAGAAAAAGCGATTGAAGACCATAAGATTGCTCCGCTCTTCAGATTCGGAGAAAAAACAGAACAGAATATTCTGGAATCAATTCAATTTTTAAAACAGGGAAGAGGAAGATTTCTTTTGCGCGAAATTATTCCTGAAGTTATAAAGATAGAGGAGAGATTTAAAAAAATAAAAGGAGTCGTTAACATGTCGGTGGCTGGTTCAACGAGAAGAAGAAAAGAAACTATCGGAGACGTTGATTTTTTGGTAGCCGTGAAAGACGCTACCGACAAATATATAGTAGAAAAGATAATGAACACTTTCGTCTCTATGGATGAAGTGATTAAGGTTGTCGGCAAGGGGGAGACTAAATCTTCAGTCAGATGGAAAAACGGATTAAGTATGGACTTAAGACTGGTTAAGGAAGGTTCATTCGGAGCTGCTTTGCAATATTTTACCGGCTCGAAAGAACACAACATTGCTTTGCGTCGAATTGCTATGAAAATGGGTTACAAGCTTAACGAATACGGGCTATTTAAAGGAGAAAGAAGAATCAAAGGAGAAACCGAAGAAGAAATATATGAGAAGTTAGGGATGGAATGGATTCCTCCTGAATTAAGGGAAGATCAGGGAGAAATAGCTCTGGCAATTGGAAGAAATATCCCGTACTTAGTGGAATTAAAAGATATCAGAGGAGAATTCCATTGTCACACTAATTGGGATGGAGGAGAAAATTCAATAGAAGAAATGGCGGAAAACGCAATCGAGTTAGGTTATGAGTATCTCGGTATTTCTGACCATACTCAATCGTTAAAAATAGAAAACGGACTCGATGAAAAGAAGCTTTTAAAGCAGAGGAAAGAGATAAATTTTATTAATGAAAAATTTAAGAAAAAGGGAATAGATTTTAAAATTCTTCAAGGTTCCGAAGTGGATATTTTAAAAGACGGGACATTGGATATCAATAACGAAACTTTGAAAACATTAGACTATGTCTCTGTAAGTATTCATTCCAATTTTAAAATGGGAAAAAAAGAAATGACAGAAAGAATAGTCAAAGCGATTAAAAATCCATATGTTAATATTTTAAATCATCCGACTGGAAAGATTTTAGGCAAGAGAGATGAATATGAAGTTGATATGGAAGAAATATTAAAAGCGGCAAAGGAAAATAATGTTGCCTTGGAGATGAATTCATATCGTTCTGATTTAAGTGCACAGACGGCGAAAGCGGCTAAAGAGATGGGAATTAAAATAGTTATCGGCAGTGATGCGCATGTTAAAAAAGAATTAAATGATTTGCAGTTTGGGGTTTATCAGGCGAGAAGGGGGTGGTTGGAGAAGGAAGATGTTTTAAACACTTTATCTTTAAATGATTTAGAGTTAAGATTTAAAAAATGAGACAGCACAAAGGTAAATGTTTAGTTTTAGTATCTGGAGGCCTTGATTCAATGCTTTCAGCTAAAATATTAAAAGACGAAGGAGTTGAAGTAACTCCTATTTGTTTTTTAAGTTACTTCTTCGGCTGTGATAGTGCCGAAAAAGCAGTAAAGCAGGTAGGGTTAAAATTAAGGGTAGTTGATTTCTCAAAGGAGCATTTGAGGATGTTAAAGGATCCTAAGTATGGAAGGGGAGGAGCTATTAATCCCTGTATTGATTGCCACTTATTAATGTTAAAGACGGCGAGGAAGATAATGAAAAAAGAAGGGTATGATTTTGTAGCTACCGGAGAAGTCTTAGGACAGAGGCCGATGTCTCAAAATGCCCACTCTTTAGATTTAATAGAAAGGAAAGCGGGTCTTAAAGGTTTGATTGTCCGTCCGTTGTCAGTAAAGGTTTTACCGTCAACTATTCCCGAAAAGAAAGGATTGATAATCAGAGATAATTTTTACGGTATTTCTGGAAGAGGAAGAAGTAAGCAAATAGAACTGGCACACAAATTTAAGTTAAGCTATCCATCTCCGGCCGGAGGATGCATTTTGACTGATAAAAATTATTCAAAGAACTTGGTAAGGCTTTTTGAGTTAAAAGAAAAAGCCGACGGTAATGATTGTTCCATCCTGAGGCTGGGCAGGGTTTTCTTTGAAAAAGACTTAGTAATTGTTGTAGCCAGGAATGAAAAGGAGTGTAATGAATTAGTTAAGCTAATAAAGAGAGGGGATATTGCTTTGGAACCGGATAACTTTTCCGGACCAACAGTTTTAGTTCGTAAGTACAAAAAATCATCTCAAGAGGAGATGATTGATTGCGGGATTAAATATATTACTCAATACTCTAAAGATGTTCCCGAAGATATTAAACTTAAGCTTTTACCTTTTCTAAAATCTTAACGAAGATTTCAGGGTTTTCTTTAGCCAACTGAGAAAGAATCTTTCTGTCTAATTCAATGCTCTGTTTCTTCAAGGCGGCAATGAATTTGCTGTAGGTCATTCCGTTGGCTCTGCAAGCGGCGTTTAGCTGTACTGTCCACAAAGATCTCTTTTCTCTCTTTTTAACCTTTCTATCTCTGTAGGCATATGACCAGGCTTTCATCAAGGCTTGTTTTGCGGCGATGAATTTTGACTTTCTGCTCCATTTGTAACCTTTAGCCGCTTTAATGACTTTCTTTCTTCTTTTGTGTGCGGCAACACCTCTTTTAACTCTTACCATATTTTTATTTTCCCATTAACTTTCTTATCTTCTTTGCTTCCGAAGGAGACATTTCTACTAGCTTTTTTAGAGACCTCTTTTTTTGAGATGATTTTTTTGCTAGTAAATGGTCCTGTCCGACGGCTCTTCTTAAGACCTTTCCCGATTTGGTTATTTTAAATCTTTTACTTAAAGATTTTCTTGTTTTTGCTTTCATGTTATTTTTTTGAAATAATCATTGATAATTTTTTCAATTCTTTTTTGATTTCCTGGTCCATTTTTATTTCCACCCTGGTTTTAAGCAATTCGGTGAATTTTTTCATTTTTTGCATTCCTATTTCAACCAGTTGGTTTTGTCTTCCTTTCAGTCTCAGTTCAACGCTTACTTTATCGCCCTTATTTAAAAACTTTTCGGCTGCGTTGACTCTGGTTCCGATATCGTTGTCGGAAATATTGAAGGTCAGTTGGAGATTTTTAGTTTCTGAATGATGGCTTCCGGCAATATTCTTCTTTTCTTTCTTTTGCAAAATGTATAAGTATTTGCCGTAGTCGCCCAATTTGCAGATTGGGGGATTGACCTTGTCTGTAACCAGTATCAGGTCAATTCCTTTTTCTTTAGCGATGTCCAATGCCTGGGGCAATGTAAAAACGCCCATTTGTTGGCCGTCTTCTGCAACCAGCCTTACTTCACTTGCTCTTATTTGATTGTTGTATAACGGTTTAATCATTGTGGAGGTGGCGAGTAATGAGCTCGCGTCCAAAAGTTATTCACTGATAATTCTACAAGCTTATTCCAGTCTTTTTTACAAGTTTAAAGCTTAAGGCTGGAAAGAATACTTTAAACTCGAATCCGTAATTAAGGCAGTGTTCCCGGATTAGATAACAATGTCTTTCCTCGCTAATTTTATGCCCTGTTCCGGTTAGCGAGAATCCCCGGAAAGGACAGCGCTACGCGTAAGCTAGTGCGGGTTGTTCAAATAAGTTGGCACTTAATTTGATTTCTCTAAGTTTTGCGAGATTGGAGAATACTCGGCTTGCATATGAGTTTCAAACCTTTGTCGAAGCGAATTCACCCCCCTGTTTTTAACTCGTTTCTGATATGTCTATCAATTTCTCTTTTCTTGATAGATTCTCTTTTGTCAAACTTCTTCTTTCCTTTGGCTAAGCCAAATTCCAGCTTTATTTTGCGTCTCTTAGTATAAACCGAAAGTGGCACTAAAGTCAAGCCCTTTTC
>Ga0172380_10002874_pt1 | contig 25114 bp, 19 predicted proteins | sample Leawe162metaG_FD_119747 | JGI IMG/M metagenome (GOLD analysis project Ga0172380, IMG submission 119747) | Leachate microbial communities from a municipal landfill in Southern Ontario, Canada - Leachate well 162 metaG | ecosystem: Engineered > Solid waste > Landfill > Unclassified | place...
AGGGGCGCGTGGCGCTCTACGGCGTCGAGTCGGTCGAGTACCGTGCGTTCGTCGAGGGCAGGCAGCGCAGCAGTTCCGGGGCGCCGGTGACCGTCACGCAGGCGATGCGATCAAGGCGCAGGAGGGCCACTTGATCCGGCTCCCCCGGGTCGAACGCTCTGGGCGATTGGGTTGGCTCCCCGACGAGGATTCGAACCTCGAACCTACCGGTTAACAGCCGGGCGCTCTACCGTTGAGCTATCGGGGAACGGTGCGCGAACAAGTGTGCCGCGCGCGGGGCTCGGCGGCAACAGGGATGCCCCTGTCGGGCGCCCTGGATGCTGGCTGCGGGGCCAGGATTCGAACCTGGGCAAGAGGATTCAAAGTCCCCGGTGCTACCGCTACACCACCCCGCAACGCGCCCGGGGCATCCTAACGCGCCCCCGGGCCGCATCAGGTTCGCAGATGGGCCCCGCTGCTGCCACTCCGGCGCGTGCTCGCCCGGCCGTCACTCTATCGGGATGCGGTAGAAGCGGCGCACCGCGTCCTCCCACGCCGTGTCGATGAACCACGGTTCGTCGAGGAGCTGCAGGGTGCGCGCCATCATCTTCGACAGCGTGTCCATGCGTGGCCCGTCGATCACGTACAGCGGCGCGAGCGCCTCGGAGCAGGCGCGGTGGCCCCAGTCCCACGGCACCAGCCCGGGCTGATCCGCGGGCGTGCCCCCCGGCGCTGCGAGTGCCGCCCGCCGCTCGTCGAGCAGGGGCGCGCGGAGCACCAGCGCCGCCTCCTCGATCGTCGCGATCGGCTCGCCGCACACGTCGCAGGCGCGCCAGCCGCCGAAGGCGTCGTCGTCTGTGGTCACGGTGTCACCGGCGCACGTCGATTCGTCACGCGCCCTCGGGCGCGAGGGATGCGAGGCTGGTACCGAAGGTGGGAGTCGAACCCACACGGGTTGCCCCAACCGATTTTGAGTCGGCCGCGTCTGCCATTCCGCCACTTCGGCAACGGGGCCATCTTAGCAGCCGACCCCGGCGGCCGCCCGATGTGGGGCTCCGATGGAGCGTCACGTGCGCGCGCGTCTACGATGGACCATCGAGGCGGACGCGGGGGTGCACGATGTTGCGACCGTTCCACCGGCTCACGCCGCCGGGGCTCCTCGTGCTGGTCGCCGTGCTGTTGCTCGCCAGCTGCGGGCCGCGCGCTGCCTCGAGGGTCGACGACCGGTTCTCCGGCGGCTACCCGATGTTCCGGGACGAGGCCTCCGGGATCACCGCGATCCTCGGCACGCCCGACCTCGCTGTGGGCACGTTCCGGGTGGCCGTCTCGTTCAGCGACCGCAACGGGCTGATCCGCGCGCCGTCCATCGAGTGGCAGCTGTACCGCACCGGCCAGAGCGGCGATGCGGCGCAGGTGGCCGCGGCGCAGTTCTTCGCGTTCCCGGACGGCGCGCGCGGCCTCTACACCGCGCCGCTCGATTTCACCGCGGCGGGGCGGTGGACGCTGACCGCCACGGTGCCGCGCACCGACGGCCAGCCCGTCGCCGTCACGCTCCCGCTGGAGGTCGCCGCGCGCGCCTCGGCACCGGTGGTCGGCGCGGCGGCCCCCGCGAGCAGGAACCGCGTCGCGGCGGACGTGCCCTCGCTGGGCCACCTGACCACCAGCCCCACGCCGGAGCCTGCGCTCTACCAGCACCGCATCGCCGAGAGCCTCGCGGCGCACCGGCCGCTGGTGGTCGTGTTCGCCAGCCCGGCGTTCTGCACGACGCCGCTGTGCGGGCCGCAGGTGGAGGAGGCCGCGGAGCTGGCGAAGACCTACGGCGACCGCGCGGACTTCGTGCACGTGGACCTCTACCAGAACCCGCAGGACATCAAGGGCGACCTGAGCGGCGCCGCGCGCTCGCCGTTGCTGAAGGAGTGGGGCCTGCGCACGGACCAGTGGACGTTCGTGATCGACGCGAACGGGACGATCGCGGCACGCTTCGAGGCGTTCGTGCCGCGCGCTGAGCTCCAGGCGGCGCTGCGGCGCGCGCTGGAGGTGCCCCGGCGCTGAGCCCGGTGTGCTTGACCTGCCGCGCGAGCGACACGATACGATTGCTGCTCATTCGCCCGGCGCTCGCCGGCGCGGTGCAGCGGCGGGAGCGCCTCGCGTGACGGTGGGCGGACAGACGTTCGGGCTGCAGTTCCCCGTCCGGCGGCACCGGCTGGCGAACGGGCTGCGCGTGGTGTTGTCGCCGGATCGCTCCGCGCCCACGATCTGCGTGGCGGTCTACTACCACGTGGGCATGCGCATCGAGCCGCCCGGGCGCACCGGCTTCGCCCACCTGTTCGAGCACCTGATGTTCCAGGGCTCCGAGTCCATGGCGAAGATGGAGATCGCGCGCCTGGTGCAGGAGAACGGCGGGAACCTGAACGGCTCCACGCGGTACGACTACACGAACTACTTCGAGGCCTTGCCCGCGCACACCCTCGATCTGGCGCTGTGGATGGAGGCGGACCGCATGCGCGGGCCGGTGATCACGCAGGCCGAGCTCGACAACCAGCGAGATGTGGTCAAGAACGAGATCCGCGTAAACGTGCTGAACCGGCCGTACGGCTCGTTCCCCTGGATCGACATGCAGGCCGCCGCGTTCACCAACTGGCACAACAGCCACAATGGCTACGGCGACATGGCCGACCTGGACGCCGCCAGCCTGGAGGATGTGCAGGCGTTCTTCCGCACGTACTACTCCCCGGCGAACGCGGTGCTGGTCGTCGTCGGAGACTTCGAGGAGACCGGCGCGCTGGATCTCGCCCGGCGCTACTTCGAGGACATCCCGGCCGCGCCGCCGCCCGCGGCCCCGGACATCACGGAGCCCCGCCAGGAGGAGGAGCGGCGCGCCTCCCACCTCGACATGCTCGCGAACCGCCCGGCGCTCGCCGTCTCCTACCACACCCCCGAGCGCGGATCGCGAGAGTTCTACGCGCTGGGTCTGCTCGACCAGGTGCTGCTCCAAGGCGAGGATTCGCTGCTCCACCAGGAGCTCGTGAGCCGTCGAGGCTTCGCGGGTGGCGTGGACGGCGGAATCAACTTCCTCGGTCACATGCACAACGCGCAGACGCCCTTGCTCTGGACCGCGGAGCTCTTCCACGACGCGACTGTGAGCGCGGAGGCGATCCTGGAGGCGTTCGACGCCGTGATCGAGCGCGTCCGGACCGAGCCGCTGTCCAGTGCGGTGCTGGACCGGGCGCTCGTGAAGGCCCGCGCGGCGATCTACGGGACCGTGAACGATACGTATTACCCGGGCTTCGGCCGTGCCGACCTGCTCGCCTCGTTCGAGCTGTTCGAGGGTGACGCGGCGCAGGTGAACACCATCGAGCCGCGGTTCGCGGCGATCGCGCCCGATCTCGTGATGGAGACCGCGCGGGAGTTCCTGCGCACCTCCAACCGCACGGTGCTCACGGTCCAGCCCGGAGCGGAGCAGGGAGCCGTCGAGTGAGCCACCCGCGTCCGGTGCTCGGCGCTCCCGCGGCGGCACGCATCCCGCAGCGGCACGACCAGCGCCTCCCCAACGGCATGCGCACCACCTTCGTCCACGCTGGCGCGGTGCCGATGGCGTCCGTGCGCCTGGTGCTGCGCACCGGCTCCGCCGACGTCCCCGCCGGGCGGGCGTGGCTCGACCGCTTCGTCCACGATTACCTGCGCGAGGGCACCGAGCAACGCGACGCCGTGACGTTCGCGGATGCGATGGCGGCCCTCGGCGGGCGTCTCAGCGTGGACGCCGATGAGCACACCACCGTGCTTCGCACCGATGTCCTCGCCGAGCACGCCCCCGAGGCGATCGCCCTGCTCGCCGAGGTCGCCCGCCACCCGCGCTTCCCGGAGAGCGAGACTGAGCGGCTGCGGGCCGACCTCCACCGCGGGCTGGACCTCGCGCTGGCGCAGCCGCAGTACGTCACGTTCGCGGCGTTTCGGGCGGCGCTCTACCCCGGCCACCCCTACGGCCGCGTGATCCCGGATCCCTCCGCCTTCGATGGCTTCGACGCCCCCGGCGCGCGCGCCTTCTGGGCGTCGCAGACGGGCGCGCAGCGGGCGCTGCTGCTGGTCGGCGGGATGTTCGACGAGGACGCGGCGGCGCAGGCGTGGCGCGCGGGCTTCGATGACTGGGCGCCCGGCTCACCCCCCGCGGAGCACCGCCCCGCGCCCGCTCAGGTGCGCAGCGTCCACGTCGTGGACCGCCCCGGCGCCGAGCAGTCCACGGTCTACATCGGCCGCACGGTGCCGGACCCCGCCCACCCGGATTACGTGGCGCTCGAGGTGACGAACCTGCTGCTCGGAGGCTCCTTCCATTCGCGCATCACCATGAACATCCGCGAGGCGAAGGGCTACACCTACTCCCCGCACGGCGTCGTCTCCAGCCGCCCGCACGACGCCTACTGGGTGGAGATCGCGGACGTGACGACGGCCGTCACCGGCGCCGCTCTCGGCGAGGTGTGCGCCGAGGTCGAGCGCCTCCGCGGCGAAGCCCCCGACGGGGAGGAGCTGCTCGGCATCCAGAACTACGCCTGCGGCGCCTTCCTGCTCCGGCAGGCGACGCCCGGCGGCATCCTGGACCACCTCGAATTCCTCGACCTGCACGGGCTGGACGACCGCTATTCGGCGGCGTACGTCGACCGCGTGCGTGCCGTGACCCCGGCGGAGGTCCGCCGCATCGCCGGGCAGTATCTGGGGACGGATGCGATGACCATCGCCATCGCCGGGGATCGCGTGGCGATCGACTCCCAGCTCGCGGCCTTCGGCCTTCCCATCACCTGAGCGGTCCCCTCACCGCTCCCCGGCGTCCAGCTTCCCACCGGGGAGCGTGCCACTGGAGAGCGTGCGCCTCCCCGCCGATGATCGGGGGAATGGCCGTCGAGCCGGGGGAGGCCTCCCATCCGCGGATCGCGCTGGATCGCGTTCATGGACAGCGCCGGGTGGCTCCTCATGGGGGCCGCCCCCTTCCTCGTGATCCTCGTGCTGACGCGCCAGCCCCCCACATGGACCTACGACGTCCTGCAGGGCATCGCGGTCGCGGGCATGGCGCTCGCGTTCATCGCCCACCGCCGGTGGCAGCGGCTGACGAACGAGGTGCGCCGCCGCCTGGAGATCCTCGATCGCTGCACGCCCGACCTGCTCTTCGAGGCTGACGAGCGCGGCGTCATCACCTTTGCGAACGACTCGGCGTTGACGGTGCTCGGCTGGGAGCCCGGGACGCTCGTCGGCCGGCAGCTCCGCGATGTGGCCGAGGGGGCGGTCCCGATCCTCGACGCACCGGCGCCCGGCCGTGACGAGATGACCACCTGGAACACCCGCTGGCGGCACGCCAGCGGCGAGGACGTGGCGCTGACCACGGTGCTCGCCCCCATGAAGCGCGGCAGCGCCGCGCGGGGGGTCCGCGGCGTGGTCCGGGACCATCACGACCGCGTGGAGACCGAGCGCGCGCTGCGCGAGAGCGAGGAGCGGTTCCGGGCGGCCCTCGACACGGCGCGCAACGGCATCATGCTCGTCGCCAACGACGGGCGCGTGCTGCTGGCGAACGAGGCCCTGCGCGCACTCCTGGGGCGGAGCGCCGCGGAGATGGCGCACCTGACGGTCGCCGACGTGCTCCCGGCGTCGCACGTGGACCAGTTCGTGGCGCTGGTAGCCTCGCGCATGTGGTCGGACGCCGTGCCCAGCCAGTACGAGCTCCAGTTGATCGGCGCGAACGGCGTACCCCTGGACGTCGAGATCACGCTGTCGCCCGTGCGAGAGGGAGGCCGCAGCACTGGCACGTTGATCGAGGTGCATGACCTGACGGAATCCCGGCGCACAACCGAGACCCTGCGCCGGCTGGCGGACTACGACCGCCTGACGGGGCTGCCCAACCGCGATCTCTTCGATCGCCACGTGCAACGCGCGTTGATCGACGCGCGGTATCGCGGACGCTCCGTGGCGGTGCTGATGCTGGACATCGATCGTTTCAAGCTGATCAACGACACCCTGGGCCACACCAGCGGCGACCGGCTGCTGAAGGCGATCGCCGGTCGCCTCGCGGAGCACGTGACGCCACCGCACATGCTCGCCCGCTTCGGCGGCGACGAGTTCCTGGTGCTGGCACCGGACCTCGGCAGCCGCGCGGCGGCCGAGGGCATTGCGCGCCGCGTGCTGGCCGCGTTCCGCGTTCCGTTCGAGCACGAAGGGTACCAGCTGAAGGTGTCGGTGAGCGCGGGCGTGGGAGTGTCGGGTGGCGAGGAGTCGGACGCCGACATGATGATCCGCATCGCGGACGCGGCGATGCATCAGGCGAAGGAACAGGGCCGCGACCAGTACGTGATCGGCTCGGAGTCCGCGGGCGACCCCGCCCGGTTGCGGCTCGCGCTGGAGGCGGATCTTCGCTTCGCCGTGGAGCACCACCAGCTGGAGGTCTACTACCAGCCGCAGGTGGACGCGTGCTCCGGCGAGGTCCGGGGGGTGGAGGCTCTGCTGCGCTGGCGGCACCCGGAGCGCGGGTTCGTGTCGCCGACCGACTTCGTGCCGCTGCTGGAGGAGACCGGGCTGATCGTCCCGGTCGGGGAGTGGGTGCTGCGTACCGCCTGCCACGAGGTGGAGCGCTGGTTCGTTCGCGGCGGCCCGCGTGTCCGCCTCGCAGTCAACCTCTCGCCGAGGCAGCTGCTGGTGCCCAACTTCGGAGGCATCGTCAGGAGCGTGCTGGAGGATTCCGGGCTGCCGCCCACCGCGCTGGAGCTCGAGCTCACCGAGACCGCGGCGATCCTCGACCTGCACTCGGTGCTCGGCGTCCTCGATGATCTCCAGGGGCTTGGCGTGACGACGGCGATCGATGACTTCGGCGTGGGCGAATCGTGGCTCGTCCGCCTGAGCGACTTCCCGGTGCGCACGTTGAAGGTCGACAAGTACTTCGTCCAGGGCATCACGGAGCCCGGGAACGCGCTCGCCATCGTGAAGGCCGTCGTCGACCTGGGGCACGCCCTCGGACTGCTGGTGATCGCCGAGGGCGTGGAGACCGAGGAGCAGCTCGCGGCCCTGCGCGCGACCGGCTGCGACATGGTGCAGGGCTTCTACTACGCCCCCGCGCTCCCCTCGGAGGAGTGCGCGCACTTCGTGCGTCAGGCGGCAGCCTAGTCCACGCGGCGTATCATCCACGCCATGACCGCCGAAGCCACGTCGCCACTCGCCGCCATCCCGCTCGCGGAGCGCGCCGCCGCGCTGCGCGCCGGCACCATCGACCTCCACGCGCAGATCGAGGAGGCGCTCGACCGCATCGCGCGCTTCGACGGGCGCGTGCGCGCCTTCCTCCCGGAGCCCGGGCGAGGTGAGCGCGTGCACACCGAGGCGGAGGCCCTGGCGGCACTGCACCCGGACCCCCGGACGCGCCCCCCGCTGTACGGAGTGCTGGTGGGCGTGAAGGACATCTTCGCGGTGGACGGGCTGCCGACGCGCGCCGGGTCCGCGATCCCCCCCGAGGAATGGGCGATGCCGCAGGGCAGCGCGATCTCCCGGCTCCGCGCGGCGGGTGCGCTGATCCTCGGCAAGACGGTGTCCACCGAGTTCGCGTACTTCGATCCCGGCGCGACCGCCAACCCGCACAACCCGCTGCACACACCGGGCGGGTCCAGCAGTGGGTCGGGCGCCGCCGTCGCCTGCGGATACGTGCCCCTCGCGCTCGGGACGCAGACCGTGGGTTCCGTGCTGCGGCCCGCGGCCTTCGTGGGCGTCACCGGTTACAAGGGGACGTACGGGCGCGTCGCCACGGACGGTATCGTCCCGTACTCGCCCGCCGTCGATCACGTCGGGTGGTTCACCACCGACGTAGAGGGTGCGCGGCTGGCGGCCGCGGCGCTGTGCGCGAACTGGCGTGGCGAGGCCGTCGTCTCGCGGGTCCCCGTCCTCGGCGTGCCTGACGGTCCGTACCTGGGACAGGCGCAACCGGCCGCGCTCGCATCGTTCGAGGCGACGCTCGCACGGCTCGCCGCACGCGGGGTCGTGGTGCGGCGCGTGCCGATCATGGACGACATCGTGGCGATCAACGCGCGCCACCGGGCAGTCTCGACCGCGGAGTTCGGCGACACGCACGCCTCGCGCTTCATGCGCTGGGGATCGATGTTCCGCGCCGCGAGCGCGGCCCTGTTCGACGCGGCGCAGCGCGTCACACCCCCCCAGCGCGCGGAGGGCCTCGCGGGCAGGGCGGAGCTGCGGGAGCGGCTGCATGCTGCCATGGATCGCGAGGGGGTCGACGCGTGGGCCAGTCCGGCGGCGACCGGTCCGGCGCCCCTCGGCCTGACGTCGACGGGCGACCCGGCGATGAGCCTGCCGTGGACGCACGCCGGCGTCCCGGCGATCTCGCTCCCGGTCGGGGCAGTGGGCGGGCTGCCGGTGGGTCTGCAGCTCGCGGGCCGCTTCGGAGCCGACGAGGCGCTCCTCGCCGCGGCGCAGGCGATCGAGGCGCGGCTCCGGCCGTGACCGGACCGGCCATGACCGGAGAGCTCTGGCCCCGCGCACCCGGGCAGATCACCATCGGATGGGTGGAGTCGGCGCTGCGACGGGCCGAAGGGGACCCGCGCGGGATCGGTGCCGACGCGTCGATTGGGCGCGTAGCCGTCGAGGCGATCGCCGATCTCGGAGGCGTGAACGGCGAGACCTACCGCGTGGTGATCGAGTACGCGCGCGGCGATGGTCCGCGGGCGCTGGTCGCGAAGTTCCCGGCGGACCGTCCCGGTCCGCGGGCGACTGCGGCCTTCCAGCACTGGTACGAGCGCGAGGTCGAGTTCTATCGGACGCTGGCGGCGGCCTGCCCGCTCCGCACGCCGCGCTGCTACGACGCCGCGATCGACCCGGAGGGCGGCTACGTCCTGCTGCTGGAGGATCTCCGGCCGCGCACGCAGGGTGACCAGGTCGCCGGATGCAGCGTCGAACAGGCTCGCACGGCGATCGAGGCGGCCGCGGCGCTGCACACGCGCTGGTGGGGCGCGCCACCGCCGGTCAGCGACTCGATGCCGGAGACCACGATCGGGCTGGAGCGCGCTGGGCGCGTCCAGGGCGCGCTCGCGAGGGTCTGGGCGCGCCTCGGTGACCGGCTGGCGCTCCCGGACTCCGTGGCGGCGGGCATGCCGCGCCTCGTCGAGGGCTACGTCGCGCTGCTCCGGACGATGGCCTCGGCGCCTGTGACGGTGATCCACGGCGACTACCGCCTCGACAACCTCTTCTTCGAGGAGGCCGCGGCGCCCGGCGGCCCGCTGAAGGTGACGGCGATCGACTGGCAGTTCGTCTGCCGGTGCCGGGGGATGTACGACGTCGGCTACTTCATCGGGCTCGACCTCGACCCGCAGGTCCGGCGCGCGCATGAGCGCGATCTCGTCGCCGCGTACGTCGAGGCACTCCGCCGGGACGGGGTGCAGGGGTACGGGGACGCCGACGCCTGGGAGGACTACCGGCGGGCGCTGCTCCTGGGGTTCGCCGTCTTCCTCATCGGCGCCGCCGGGGAGCAGCCGAACGAGCGCATGGCCCTGGTCCACGAGGTGGGCCTCGCGCGCATCGCCGCGGCCATCGAGGACACCGGCGCACTGGATGTGCTGGCGGCGCGCGGGGGCTGACCGGCGGATGCGCGGTGCGCATCGCGTTCGGGGCGGCGCCCGGTTAGCCTGTATGCATGATCTTTGCAGAGAACGTGTCCCGGGCGTTTGGTGGCGACCGCGTGCTGCGCGAGGTCTCCTTCGCCATCGGCGACGGGGAGCGCGTGGGCCTCGTCGGCCCGAACGGCGCCGGGAAGTCGACGCTGCTGCGCATCATCGCCGGCGACGACGAGCCGGACGAGGGCGCGGCAGGGTGGCGGGGCGGCGGCGAACTGGAGTTCCACCGGCAGGACGCCGACCTGGACGAGGCGCATACGCTCGTCGAGGAGATGTGGACGGCCTTCCCGGAGGCGCGCGCCGTGGAGCGCGATCTGGAGCGGGTCGCTGCCGAGATCGAGGCCGGTACCGGCGACCTCGACGCCCTGATCGAACGCCAGACGCGGCTCTTCGAGCGCTTCGAGGCGCTGGACGGCTACCGCATCGACCGCCGCATTGGGCGGGTGCTGGACGGCCTCGGCTTCTCGCCGGATGACTGGACGAAGCGCTGCGGCCAGTTCTCCGGTGGCTGGCGCATGCGCATCGGGCTGGCGAAGGTGCTGGTGCACCGCCCGCCGAACCTGCTGCTGGACGAGCCCACGAACCACCTGGACGTCGCAGCGCGCGACTGGCTCGCGCTCGAGCTCGCGGAGTACCGCGGCGCGGTGCTCCTGGTCACGCACGACGCCGAGTTCCACGACGTGGTGGTGAACCGCATCCTGGAGCTGCGCGACGGCCGCATCGAGTCGTACAGCGGCAACTACTCGGACTACCAGCGCCAGAAGGCGGAGCGCATCTCCCAGCAGCAGCGCACCGCCGCGCGGCAGGAGCGCGAGATCGCGAAGCAGACGCGCTTCATCGAGCGCTTTGGCGCGAAGGCGACGAAGGCCACCGCCGTGAAGTCGCGCGAGAAGGCGGTCGCGCGCATCGAGCGCGTCGAGGTGCAGCGCGACGAGCGCGAGGTCGGCTTCCAGCTGCAGGCCTCGGGCCGCACGGAGCAGGACGTGCTGCGCGTGGATCACGTGGGGCACACCTACGGTGATCACGTGGTGCTGGTGGACGTGAACCTGCTCGTCGAGCGCGGACAGAAGGTCGTGCTGATCGGCCCGAACGGCAGCGGCAAGTCCACGTTGCTGAAGATCATCGCGCGCCGTCTGCAGCCTGCGGAGGGCGCCGTCACCTGGGCGGCGCGCGCACGCACCGGGTACTACGACCAGCACCAGGACGAGGCCCTGCTCGCCGACCGCACGATGCTCGATGAGGTGCGCGCGGTCGCGGCCGACCAGCCGGATGTCGCGCTGCGCGCGATCCTCGGACGCTTCCTGTTCCGAGGCGACGACGTGTTCAAGCCGATCTCGGTGCTCTCCGGGGGCGAGCGCAGCCGCGTCGCGCTCGCGAAGTTCCTGATCGAGCCCTCGAACGTCCTGCTGCTGGACGAGCCGACGAACCACCTGGACGCCGCCACGCGCCGCCGCCTGGTCGACGCGCTGGAGGCGTACGACGGCACGATCGTGTGCGCGAGCCACGACCCCGCGATCCTCGAGCGCGTCGCGACGCGCGTCTACCAGGTCGAGGGCGGCGAGTGCCGGGAGCTCGAGGAGTACCGTCGCGAGCCGGGCCAGAAGCGCCGCAGGGTGCGCGTCAGCGAGTAGCGCCGCCGCCTATTCGATGATCTCGATGGACGCGAAGCCGTTCGGGGCCACCTGGCGCCACCACGCGTAGGCCTCGCCGCTGGTCGCGAACCAGATGTCGCGGTGCTCGGCGCTGACGCCGCCGCCGGTGTCCTTGCACGTGAAGATCGTCTCGTTCGGGTCGCCGGCCACGCGGAAGCGCTGCCCGAAGTTGGCGGCGGCGCACGAGGCCGCACCCGCGTGGACCACCTGCCCGTTGCTCATCGAGCCGCAGAAGCCGCCGCCGTCGCCCGCGCCGCCGGTGCCGGTCTGGGTGCAGTAGTAGTAGGTGATGGGGGCCGTCACGACGCGCGCGGCGATCACCGGCGGCGGGGGGTCGGGCGCCGTGGCGCTGCGCCGCACGAAGACCACGGAGGCCGGGGTCATGGTGGACCGGTTCAGCGTGTTCACCCACTCGGGCGCGCCCGGGATGTAGGTCAGCCAGCGCTGCGTCGGCACCTCGAAGGCCATCACCACGTCCACGGCGAACGGCTGCGCCTTGATCAACGCCGCGACGTCGTTCGTGCCGGCGAGCCCCATCGTCAGGCCGTCGCGGCTGGGCGTGGCCAGCGGCCGGGCCGAGCCGGCGACCGCGGGCACGGTCCCCGCGAACGCCACCGGCGAGGTGTCGGAGGGGAGCAGGGTCCCCGCGCGGCGGACCATGACCGCCATCTCCGGTCGCAGCGTCGTCTCGTTCAGCGTGTTCACGATCTCGGGCGCGCCCGGGATGTAGGTCAGGTAGCGTTGCGTCGCGGGCTCGATCGCGGAGAGCCCGGCCACCGGGAAGCCCTGCGCGGCCACAACGGCCCGGGGCGAGGAGCTCCCGGCGAGCCCTAGCGTCATGCCGCCCTGTGGCGGGGCCTCGAAAGCCGTTGGGGCGAGCCCGGCCGGCGCGATGGCGGGTGGGGCGGCCGGGGCGGGCGCGGTCCCGTCCGGCGCCGTCGTCAGGTAGCGGGCCGCGACCCATCCGGTGCCGGAGGCGGTGCGCACCTCCTGCCAGGTCAGGCTGTCCGCGGTGACCGTCCCCGGAACCACCGTGACCTCGGCGCCGTCCGGGAGGCAGGTCACCACGGCACCGCTCAGCGAGGGCGCCTGTCGCATGTTCAGGCAGTCGCCGTCCGCGGTGATGCGGGCGGTCGCCGCCTCGACCGGCGCGGAGAACGCCAGCGTGGCGAGGATCGCGAGCGCGGCAGCGAGGGCGGGGAGGCCCGGACGCGAACCCACGGCCCGGAGAAGCGACTGGTGTCGTCTCGACGGCATGTGCAGACGGTAGCAAGCCCCAGGCAACGGCTGTCAACCTCCGCCGCTCCTTGACGCAACGGCCAGAAGTCGGCTGAAATGACCTGTGCGGCTCTCCGGACCGCCTTGCACCCTCCGCGTGCGAAGGGCGCCCGTTCGCTGCCGAGGTAGCTCAGTTGGTAGAGCACACGACTGAAAATCGTGGTGTCGCCGGTTCGATCCCGGCCCTCGGCACCAAGTTCACCGGCCGGCTCGCCGGCCCTGGTCGCATCGGGGGACCGCGATGACCGTCATCCTCGTCGCAGGCGCGGCTCCCGCGGCCGGGGCGTCCACGGTCGCGGTCGGGCTGGCCCATCGCGCCGCCTACGCCGGGCGCCGGGTGCGCCTGGAGCGCCTGGCAGGGGACGCGCGCGCCGCCGCGGACGCCGCCGTGTTCGCGGGCCTGGAGTTCGCCGACAGCACCGGCGCCCCTGTCGACGCCGCCCCGGCCGAGGACCCCGCCGGCGTCACCATCCTGGAGGCTCCGGCCGGCGCGGACGCGTCTACCCTCGCGGCACGCCTCGGCGCGCGGCTGGTGGTCGTGGGGGCGCCCGGCACGGCGGTCCCCGTGGGCGCCACGCTGGTGGCGAACCACGCGCCGCGCACGGGTGCCGGAGCGCTGGGCGAGGACCGGCTGCTGGCGGCGCCCACGGTGGGACGCCTGATCGAGGCGAGCGGCGCGCAGGTGCTCTCGCGCTCCATCGACGGCGAGGCCGCGGTCTGCGAGCACATGGTGATCGGGGCGATCTCGCACGATGCCGCGGACAGCTACTTCAACCGCTTCCCGCGCCGCGCCGTGGTGGCGCGCGCCGAGAAGGTGGACCTGGCGCTGGCGGCGATGCTCACGCGCTCGGAGTGCCTGATCCTGACGGGCGGGCACGAGCCGAGCCCGTACATCCTCGACCGCGCGGCGGCCAGCCGCGAGACCACCCTGCTGCTGGCGCCCGGCGGCACCGTCGAGACGATGCGCGACATCGAGGGCACGTTCGGCAGCTCGCCGTTCTCCGGCGAGGCGAAGGTGGAGCGCGTCGGCGAGCTGATGCGCGCCGCGCTGGACGATGCGGCGCTGGCGGCGCTGCTCGCGTAAGGCCTCGCACAGGCTGTGGCGCCCGGCCCCCCGTGATTCCGCGGGCGCCTGCGCACGGGCGTGTGCGCGCCGGGCTATCATCGACGCATGGACATCAGCTCCGGGATCCTCATCGGGCGCATCCGCGGCATCGCGATCCGGGTGCACTGGTCATGGGTGTTCATCTTTGCGCTCGTGTCGTGGAACCTGCAGGGGGTCGTGCTCCCCGACCTGGTGCCCGGATGGAGCCCCGAGCAGCGCTGGGCCGGGGGCTTCGCGGCAGCCGCGGTGTTCTTCCTCTCCGTGCTGCTGCACGAGCTCTCCCATGCCTTCGTCGCGCTGCACTACGGGATGCGCGTGCCCTCCATCACGCTCTTCATCTTCGGCGGCGTCTCGAACATCGACGGTGAGATGCGCAGCGCAGGCCAGGAGTTCCGCATCGCGGTCGCCGGCCCGGCGATGTCGATCGCGCTCGGGGTGCTGCTGGGCGCCGTGTCCTACCTCGTGCCGGGCGACGTCTCGGAGATCGTGTTCTACCTGGCCGTGGTCAACGTGGTGCTCGGCGTCTTCAACCTGCTCCCGGGCTTCCCGCTGGACGGGGGCCGCGTCCTGCGGGCGATCGTGTGGACCTCCACGGGCGACCTGACGAGGGCGACGCGGGCCGCGGTGCGCGTGGGGACGGTGATGGCGTGGGGCCTGATCGCGATCGGCGTGCTGGTCTCCCTCGCGACCCAGAGCCTGCTGGGCCTGTGGTACGTCCTCATCGGCCTCTTCCTGAAGTCCGCTGCCGACAGCGCGTACGGACAGCTGCTGCTGGAGCGCGCGCTGGAGGGCGTCCGCGTCCGCGATGTGATGCGCGAGGCCCCGCAGCCGGTCGACCCCGGCGCGGGCCTGGCGCGCGTGATCGAGGAGCGCGTCATCGGCCGCGGCGAGCGCGCCCTGTTCGTGGGTGACGGCGGGAGCGTGCTGGGCCTGTTCACGGTGCAGGACCTGGCCCGCGTCCCGGCCGGCCGCCTGGCTTCCATGACCGCGCGCGACGTGATGATCCGCGCCGAGGACATCGTCACGGTGGAGCCGAACACCCCGCTGCTGGAGGCCACACGCGCGCTGACCGAGCGCGATGTGCACCAGCTCCCCGTGGTGCAGGACGGGCGCATGGTGGGCGTGCTGACGCGCGGCGACATCCTGCAGCAGCTCGAGGTTCGCGAGCGGCTGGGGCGGATCGCGCGAGGCTGACGGTCAGGCGGAGGGTTCGGCCGCGGGCTCGAGGCGCGCGAAGGACTGCAGCAGCCGCTTCACCCCCTGGCCCTGGAAGGCCACAGTCACCTGCATGTCACCCGGGACCGGCTGGCACCCGACGACGGTGCCCACCCCAAACGTGCTGTGGCGGACCCGTTCCCCGGGAGCGAAGGCGCGCACCTCCGTCTGGTCCTCGTCGCGCCGGGCCGCCGCTGCGGCGCGCAGGCCGCGGCCCTCCACGCGCCCCTCCATGCGGTGCTCCTCGCGTCGAGGCGCGGCGCCCGCGGGCACCATGACGTCCTCGTCCGGGAGATCGCGCAGGAAGCGGGAGGCCGGGTTGCCGCGCACCTGCCCGAACATGAACCGCCGGCGCGCGCGCGTCAGGTAGAGGCGCTCTCGGGCACGCGTCATGCCGACGTAGCAGAGCCGTCGCTCCTCCTCCATCTGGGCGGGGTCGTCCAGGGCGCGGATGTGGGGCAGCAGGCCCTCCTCCATCCCCGGCATGAACACCACGTCGTACTCCAGGCCCTTCGCCGAGTGGAGCGTGATCAGCGTGACCGCGTCCGGCTGGTCCGAGTCCGGGTCGTCGACGTCGGACACCAGCGCCACCTCCTCCAGGAACGCCGCGAGCGAGGAATCCGCCTCGACCTCCTCGTACTGGGCGGCGACGGAGCGGAGCTCCTGCACGTTCTCCCAGCGCACGTCGGCGTGATCGCGGTCGGTCTTCTGCAGGTGAGCGCGGTAATCCACCTGCGCGAGCAGGCGGTCCAGCAGCGCCGCGACGCTGAGGGCGTCCCGCTGCGCGCTCAGGCCGTCGATCACCGCGAGGAGCTCCGCCAGGGCGAGGCGCGCGCGGGCGATCAGCGGCGGAATGCCCTGAGAGGTGTCGCCGCCTGCCGCGCGCGCAGCCACGGCGATCACCGAGATCCCGAGGTCCGCCGACGCGGCGATCAGGTCGTTCACGGACTTCGGTCCCAGGCCGCGCCCGGGCACGTTCGCGATGCGGTCGAAGGCCACCGTGTCGTACTCGTTGTGCACGAGGCGCAGGTACGCGATCAGGTCGCGCACCTCGCGGCGGTCGTAGAACCTCGTCCCGCCGACGATGCGGTAACGCACCCCCTGCGCGATGAACGCCTCTTCGATGGCGCGCGACTGGGCGTTGGTGCGGTACATCACCGCGATATCGGAGGTGCGGTAGCGGTCGCCGCGGAGCAGCCGCTGGATCTCGCCGGCGATGAACAGCGCCTCCTCCTCGCCGTAGGTGGCCTCGTACTCCACGACGCGCTCACCTTCGGGGTTGGCGGTCCACAGGCTCTTGGCAGGCCGGCCCTCGGCGCGCTCGATCACGGCGTGGGCGACGCGGAGGATGTGCCCCGTCGAGCGGTAGTTCTGCTCCAGCAGCACCACCGTCGCGCCGGGGAAGTCGCGCTCGAAGTCGAGCAGGTTGCGGATGTCCGCCGCGCGCCACGAGTAGATCGACTGGTCGGGGTCGCCGACGACGGTCAGGTTGTGGTGCTCGGAAGCAAGCGCCCGCGCGAGCCGGTACTGCACCAGGTTGGTGTCCTGGAACTCGTCGATCAGGGTGTGCAGGTAGCGCTCCGCGTAGCGCTGCTGAATATCGGGGTGCGCCTCGAACATCTCCAGCGTGCGGCCCAGCAGATCGTCGAAGTCCACGGCCCCGGAGCGGCGGAGCGCGGCCTCGTAGCGTTCGAAGACGCGCGCGACGATCTCCTGGAAGTAGTTGTCCACGGAGCGCTGGAACGCGGCGGCGCTGCGACGCTCGTTCTTCGCCGACGAGATGGCGGAGAGCACCCCACGCGGCGTGAAGCGCTTCTGGTCGATGTCGAGTTCCGCCTCGATCGTCCGGATCAGGGACATCTGGTCGTCCGTGTCGTAGATCACGAAGTCCCGCGAGAGGCCGATGGCCTCGCCGTCACGGCGCAGGATGCGGGCGCACACGGCGTGGAACGTGCCCATGGTCAGCGCGGCGGCGCGGTCGCCCAGCAGCGCCTCGATCCGCTCGCGCATCTCGCGCGCCGCCTTGTTGGTGAACGTCACGGCGAGGATGCGCCACGGCGGGACGCCGCGTTCCTTCACGAGGTGCGCGATGCGATGCGTGATCACGCGCGTCTTGCCGGAGCCGGGTCCCGCGAGGATCATCAGTGGCCCGCCCTGCACCTCGACGGCGCGGCGCTGGGCGTCATTCAACGTGTCGGTGAGAGATGCCATCGCTCGATTGTATGTTCGGCCGCGCGTTCGGGCCGCGCACACGCGGGCGGGTGTCCACGGAGATGTCCACACACGGCGCGACACCGCTCGACGCCGCTTGCCCGGGCTCGATAGCGGTCCGAGCGCGGGCGACGTCGTGTATGCGGCGCGCGCGACCGTGAGGATACGCGCGTGCTAGCCTGAGACGCGGCGGGGGGGGGAGGATTCGCGATGGACGTCCTGCTGAGCTGGCCCGGCGGCTCTTGGCAATCGAGCGCCCGCTTCGTGGGCGGGTTGACCGCCGCCTACCTGCTGATCCTGTGGCTCGCCTCGATCATGTGGGTCTACCGCGACATCCGGTCGCGCACCACAGATCCCGCGTCGCACCTGATCAGCGTCGCGATCGCCGTCATGTTCCCGATCGTCGGCCTGCCGATCTACCTCATCCTACGCCCCGCGGAGACGCTCACCGGCTCGTACGATCGGCAGCTGGAGCAGGAGGCGCTGCTCTCCGAGCTGCAGAGCGTGAGCGCCTGTCCGAACTGCCGCCGCCCCGTACAGGACGAGTTCGTGGTGTGCGCGTTCTGCGCCACCCCGGTGAAGCACGCGTGCAGCCGCTGCGGGCAGCAACTCCGGCTCTCGTGGCGGTTCTGCCCCTATTGCGCCGCGCCGCGCGTCGTTCCCCAGGCCGGCGAGCGTCCGCGTGGCGCCGAGGCCGCTGCCGCGACCTCCCGCTCCAGTACGTGCGAGGCCGCGCTGGAGGCGATTCGCCGCGCTTCCGGACGTCCGGCGGACGCCAGCGAGCCGGAGTACGGCTACGGAGACGAGGACGAGACGCCGGAGCCCCGGCGGCCGGCCGCGGAGTCGGGTGGCCCCGCGCCACGTCCTCGCCCCCGCCCCCGCTCGGACCCCGATCGCTGACCGGATCCCGGGACTGACAGACGTGCGAAGGGCCGCCACAGGCGGCCCTTCGCGTGCATCGGGTGCGGGGTGGCTGCCGGCCTAGGCAAGCGCCTCCTCGAGCAGGGCGCGAACCTCGGAGAGCTGGGCGTCACGCCAGTCCTCGGCGTGCTCCCAGGTCAGGAGCTGGTACTTCGCGCGCGCCTCTTCCCACGCGGGAGTGTCGCGCTCGACGCCGGCCATCACCTTGCGCAGCTCCGGCATCTCGGCGTTGGCGCGATCGGCGCGCTCGATCCAGTGGCCCAGGTAGCGGTGGCTCCCGTCGTAGAAGACCACCGTGGGGACGGACTCGAACTCCCCGTCCTTCAGGAACTCGGCCATGATGTCCTTGTTCTGGTCACGCAGGAAGTACCGCACCTCCATGCCCGTGAGCTCGCTGACGCGCGCCATCACGGGCAGCCCGCGCCAGACGTCCGGGCACCAGTCCTCGCCGATCACGAGGGCCCTCACGCCGTGCTCCTGCACGAGCGCCTTCACCGCGGCGATGTCGGCCTCGTCGGGCCCGTACTCGTCGTAGTGACGCTGGAACGACTCCTTGTTCTTCTCGATGATCGCCATCCACGCGGCGAAGGACGGGATGCCCTCCGCGAAGCGCTCCGGGGTGACGACGGAGCCCGGGTTCGCCGAGGCTCCCTTGCGCGTGATCGTCGAGGTTGCAGTCATGGTTCACCTGTTTCCGAGTGTCGGTACTGGTGGTCGTGTCCCCGTCACGCCGGCCGACGCCAGGGGCACGGCTCGGGGTGAGCGGGCGTTGCGAGGCCTGTCGTGGGTCGGAAACACGATACCACGCATCCCGGGGGCGCAGGATTTTCTATCGCGCCCTGGGTGGATCGCCGGGCAGGTCGCTCGTGCGGCCGGCGAGAGTGCTCCATGCGCCTTGATGGCGCTCCGAGGGCAGGGCTGCGATCGGGATCCCGGCGGCGCGCGCCTCGGCCTCCAGGGCGGCGAAGACGGCGCTGAAGCGCTGTGCCGCCTCGCGGAGCGTCTCCTCGGCGTTCACGTCGTGCGCCTCCGCGACCCGGATCGCGGCGACGAGCAGCCCCAGGGCGTCGCCCGCGTCCACGGCCGCACGCGCGACGGCTCGTGCCTCCTCCGGCGGCGGGCCCAGGCCCGCACGCTGCGCCCGCGAGGTCAGCGACTGCACGCGCTGGAGAGCCGGCGCAGCCCGCGGCACGGAGTCCAGGGCGCCCTGCGGCGCGGCGTCGGCGTCCTGCGCCCGCTCGGCGCTCTTGATCGCCTCCCAGCGGTCCAGGAGCTGCGCCGTGGAGCCGGCCTCTTCGTCGCCGAAGACGTGCGGGTGTCGCCGCACGAACTTCGCGTGCGCGTACGCGGCGACGTCCTCTGCACTGAACCGCCCGGCCTGCTGGGCGAGCGCGGTCTGCATGAAGAGGTGCGCGAACAGGTCGCCGAGCTCCTCGCGCATCCCGGCGGCGTCATCGCGGTCGATGGCGTCGACGAGCTCGTAGGCCTCCTCCAGGAGGTACCGGCGCAGCGTCTGGGGCGTCTGCTCGCGGTCCCACGGGCAGCCATCCGGCGCGAAGAGGCGCTCCATCACGCCACGCAGGCCGGCCAGCGACGCGCGATCCTCTTCCGGGCGCAGGGGCGGCAGGAGCCACGCCTCGGCATCGAGCGGCAGCGCGGCGACCGCCGCCGTCCCGAGCCGCTTCGCGCGAGCGACGCGGACGCCGGCGTCAGGGGCGTAGCGCAGCCGCACCAGCGCCCGCGCGGCCTGGAACTGGGGCGCGAGCACGATCAGCGGCCGCGTGGCGTCGAAGCGGGGGTGCGCGGGGTCGAACACCTGCACCTCGTGCGGTGCCAGGCCAAACAGCGCGACGAGCGCGTCGAGGGAGGGAGCGGGCCGGGGGGCGGAGGGTGGTGAGGCCATGCCTCGGAGTATACGGGCCCTATACTGGCACGATGTACGCCGCTCGCTGGGTTGCCTCCGCCCTGTTCATCGCCTGCATCCCGATCTTCCTCGTGCTGTCGAACGTGCGCGTGGCGGCGGCGGAGGAGCGCGTCTTCGGGTACGGCTTCTCAACGTACAACGTGCCCGCCATCACGGGCATCGAGCGGGTGCAGCTCGATCGCGCCGCCCACGAGATCGTGCAGTACTTCACGTCCGGCGACACGACGTCGCTGCTGGACATCCGCGTGCGCGTTGCGGGCGGCGAGACGCAGCCGCTCTACAACGAGCGCGAGATCATCCACATGCGCGACGTGAAGCAGCTCTTCCAGCTCGTGTTCCGCCTGCACGAGGTGGCGTTCGCCTACATCGTCGCCTACATCGCCGGCGTGTACCTGTGGAGCCGCGAGCAGTCCCTGCGGCGCCTGGCGCAGCAGGCGATGACGGGGGGCATCGCCACCGTGGTGATCCTGGGCGCGATGGCGGTGATGATGCTGGTGGGGTTCGACCAGCTCTTCCTGCTGTTCCACCAGATGTCGTTCGCCAATGACTTCTGGCAGCTGGACCCCGCGACCGACCGGCTGGTGCAGATGTTCCCGCAGGGCTTCTGGTTCGACGTGTCGATTGGCGTCGGGGCGCTGACGGTGCTGGAGGGCGGCCTGGTGGCCCTCGCGGGCTACGCGTACCTCGAGTGGTCCGAGCGCCGCGCCGACCGGCGCCGGCGCGCCCGCCTGCGGGCCCGCGCGGAGGCCGAGGCGCTGATCGTCACGCCGCAGTAGGGCGTCACCCGGAGCGCCGAGGGCGTGGAGTCCCCAAGCGCTAGAAGTCGTCGTCCCCCATGCCGTGGCTGTGGCCGCCGGGGCCGTGGCTGTGCCCGTGTCCCCCGAAGCCGCCGCCGCCGAAGTCATCGCCCCCGTCGAGGAAATCCTCGGGCTCACCTTCACCGGCGGCGGCATTCGGGCGCGCGCCGCGGAGGACGTTCAACGGCTGGATCAGGACGCGATCGGTGCTGCGCGACCGGCAGGCCGGGCACGGCGCCTGCTCGTCCCGCGCGGCGATCGTGCGGCGCAGCTCGAAGCGGTTGCTGCACTTCTTGCAGCGGTACTCGTACGTCGGCATCGGGCGTTCCTCCTCGTCAGTCTCGCCGAACGGGCCCCCCGAGGTGCGCTCGGGAGGCCCGCAGGTCCGGGTGGCGCGTGCCGGGTATCCGGCGTTCGCGCCCTAGTCCAGATAGTCCTTCAGCTTCTTGGAGCGCGTGGGGTGGCGCAGCTTGCGGAGCGCCTTCGCCTCGATCTGGCGGATGCGCTCGCGCGTCACGTTGAACTCGCGGCCGACCTCCTCCAGGGTGCGGGAGCGGCCGTCCTCGAGGCCGAAGCGCAGCTCCAGCACCTTCCGCTCGCGCGGGGTGAGGCTGGAGAGTACGTCCATCACCTGCTCCTTGAGGAGCTGGTGCGACGCAGCGTCTGAGGGCGCCAGCGCGGACGGGTCCTCCAGAAAGTCGCCGAGGTGGGAGTCCTCCTCCTCGCCGATCGGCGTCTCCAGCGACACCGGCTCCTGCGAGACCTTCATGATCTCGCGCACGCGGTCGGCGGGGAGCTCCAGCTCCTTGCCGATCTCCTCGGCGGTGGGCTCGCGCCCGAACTCCTGCACGAGGCGGCGCTGGATGCGCACGAGCTTGTTGATCGTCTCCACCATGTGCACGGGGATGCGGATCGTGCGCGCCTGGTCCGCGATGGCGCGCGTGATCGCCTGCCGGATCCACCACGTCGCGTAGGTCGAGAACTTGAACCCCTTGCGGTAGTCAAACTTCTCGACGGCGCGGATCAGGCCGATGTTGCCTTCCTGGATCAGGTCGAGGAGCGACATGCCGCGGCCGATGTACTTCTTCGCGACGGAGACGACCAGGCGCAGGTTCGCCTCGGTCAGCTGTCGCTCGGAGCGGCGGCCGTCGTAGATCAGCTTCTCGAAGTAGTACTGCAGACCGCCGCCGTGCTTCTCCTGCAGCTTCTGGGCCAGGTTGCGCGAGGGCGGGAAGGCCTTCGCCTCCGTGCCGGCGATCTCCGCAGCCCAGCGGACGTGCTCTGGCCGCATGATGTGGGTGATGATCGAGTGGCGGATCAGCGCCGCGTGCGAGCGCTCATCGTCCCACTTCATCTCCTTGCCCAGCGCCTGGTGCGCGCCCTCGTCCAGGTCGCCGTCCAGCGTCTTGCGGAACGAGGCGTCCGCGATGCGCTCCGAGACGGACTGGCGCGGCAGGTCGAGGTAGTGGCTGACGGCCTGGTAGACCGGGCGATCGTGGTGGAACTGGCGCAGCAGCTCCACGAAGACCTCGCCCCACGTCGGCTCCTCGCCGTTCTCCTCGCGGTAGTCCTCCAGGATCTGCTCGATGTGCAGCCATTCCTCGATGGCGCGGGAGAGGCGCTTCTCATCGTCGGCGGTGAGCAGCGAGACCTTGCCGATCTCGCGCAGGTACATGCGCACCGGGTCGTCGATGCCGGCGACCTCGTCCACGATGCGGCGCGCGGCGTCCACCACCCCGCCGGCCTCGCGGCCCGCGATCGGGTCGATGCGGACGGTGATGCCGTTCTCGGACAGCTGCGAGATGACCGAGGAGAGCTTCTCCGCGCTGACCTCCGCGTCCGGGATGGCCTCGAGCACGTCTTCCGCGCTGACGGAGCCCGACCGGCGACCCTTGTTCAGGAGCGCCTCGAGCCCGGCATCGGCGATGCTGGTGTCTTCAAAAGCCTGTGTCATCTCTGTCCCCCCTTGCCCGGGTCGCCGTCGCCAGCCGATCGACGCCCCGTCGCTATCTGATACGCACGCGTCAACTCCCGCTGACGCTGGACCGTGTGCTCGAACTCATCCTTGACGCCGTCGCGGTCCTCGACGGCGTCCCTGCTGTCACTGTCCTCGCCGGGCGCAGCACCCGCGGTCACCGGCACGCCGAGGCGCGCGGCTCGCAGGGACTGTGCCTGCTCGACGGCGGTCGTGCGCAGCCGCTGGGCCGCACGTCCGAGGCGCAGCCGGCGCGCCATGTCCTCCACCATCGGCCCGATGTGCCGGGCGTCATAGTCCGGCAGGGCATCCGCCATGAGCAGCGCGTGGCGCTCGCGGAGCGACTCGTCGAGGTCGTCCAGATGCTCCTCCAGATCCACGTCCTCCGCCCAGGCGGCGAAGAGCGCGCGGTTCACGGAGTCCTCGAACGTGTCGTGGTCGAGCCCGACGCCCACGCCGCGCGCCTCGCGGCGCTGGAACAGCAGGCGGAGCAGCTGCGTCTCGCCGTCCGGCGGGGCGGAGGGCTGCTTCTTCGCCTGCGCGACCTCTCGCGAGGTCGCCACGGGGCGGGGCCGTCCGGCCGCTCGCTGGGCGAGGAGGGTCAGCACGGTCCGCTCGTCGACCTGCCCGATGCGCGCCGCCTTCTGGACATAATGCGACTTGACGATCGGATCTTTCAAGTCGGCGAGCAGTTCGACCAGCCGTTCGACGACGTGGGAGCGCTGTCGCGGATCCGAAAGGTCGATGCCGTCACCTGCCTTCTCGAATAGGAAGTCCATCACCGGCTGGGCCGAATTCACGATGGCCTCGAATCGCTTCGGATCCTTCCGGACGAGCGAGTCGGGGTCTTCCTTCGTGTCTGATGAGATGCGCGCGACCCTAATGTCCGCCATCGTTAGATCGCGGACGAGGCTCTCCTTCGCCCACCTCTGGTAGGCCGCCGCCCGATCCTCGCTTCGATCGTCGTGACCGTTCTTTGTTCGTTCCGCCCGGACGAGCGCGTAGCCTTCGCGGGCGAGATCTAGCCCGGTTCCTTCGAGTTCAACCATCTCGCGGGCGAGTTGGCCACCCTTCTGCATTGCCGCGCTCCCGGCCACATCGACGTCGAGGAAGAGGACGATGTTGTCGGTATATCGACCGAGAAGGCCGATCTGCTTCTCCGTGAGCGAGGTTCCGTTCGAAGCGACGACGTTCTGGTAGCCGAACTGGTGCGCGCCGATCACGTCCATGTAGCCCTCAACGACGACCGCGCGATCCGATCGCCTGATCGCATCGGCGGCACGGTCGAGGCCGTAGAGGTTCGCGCTCTTGTCGAAGAGCGGCGTCTGGGGCGTGTTCAGGTACTTCGGCTCGTCGTCCGGGCGCATCGCGCGCGCGCCGAAGCCGATCAGGCGGCGGCGGGCGTCCCGCGTGGGGAAGATCAGCCGGTCGCGGAAGCGGTCGTACAGCCCGCGCTCACCCCGGAGCGCGAGGCCGGCGTCCACGAGGTCGGCCTCGGTGAACCCGCGTGCCACGAGGTGGTCCACCAGCCCGCTCCACCCCGCGGGTGCGTATCCCAGCTGCCACGTGGAGATCGTTGCGTCGTCCAGTCCGCGGCCGGTGGCGTAAGCGCGCGCGTCCGCACCGTCCGGGCCGGCGAGGGCAGCCTGGAAGAAGACCGCCGCCGCCTCGTTGGCAGCCAGCAGCCGGGCGTGCTGCTCGCGCTCCTCGGTCTCGCGGGGGCTGGGGGGGCGGAGCTCGACGCCTGCGCGCTCGGCACACAACCGCAGCGCCTCCTTGAAGTCCAGGCCTTCCTTGCGGCGCACGAACTCGATCACGTCGCCACCCGTGGAGCACGCCGCGAAGCAGTGCCACGTCTGGCGCTCCGGGTCGACGTTGAAGGAGGGCGTGCGCTCCGAGTGGAACGGGCAGCGCGCCTTCCACGTCCGCCCGGCCTTCTTCAGGTCCGGCGCGTACGCTCGCACGGTCTCGACGATGTCGAGACGGGCCTTCACTTCGTCGATGGTGCTCATGTACATGGTTAGACACCGAAATCGGCGCCGGGTTACGGGTTGCTGCGCGCGGCACTGGACTTTTCGCCCGGAGGTGCGGTTCGTCAGCGTCCGATCACGGGAAAGACGGGTGGCGGCGGCGTGGGCGGGCGCAGGCGGATACGTTCCGCGAGGCTCGCCTCGCGGTCCACGATGCCGTCCACCAGCGCCTGCGCGGAGGAGGCGTCCGCGCCGGGGTCCTCCAGGTAGCGCCGGCTGCGGTAACTCGCGCCGGCGAGCGCGTGCACCACCTGTGGCGGGACCGGTCGTCCCGGCGCGGCCGGCGCCAGCGGCTCGCCGCGCACCTCCGCGTTCGCCCGCCGCTCCGACTCCGCCAGCGCGGCGAGCGCGTGCACCACCGTCTCCCCGTCGCCGAGGTCGCTCCC
>Ga0172380_10002875_pt1 | contig 25111 bp, 24 predicted proteins | sample Leawe162metaG_FD_119747 | JGI IMG/M metagenome (GOLD analysis project Ga0172380, IMG submission 119747) | Leachate microbial communities from a municipal landfill in Southern Ontario, Canada - Leachate well 162 metaG | ecosystem: Engineered > Solid waste > Landfill > Unclassified | place...
CACAGCGTTGCAGGCGGGGTAGCACTGCGGGCAGGTAGTCAGAATAAGGAACCCGTATAGGCCAAGCGAATACGAAGAGAATCGGCGCTAAACACAAGGCCTTGGCGGAATGTCTGTCGCGTTTTTCCGATTCTTACGTATTTTCCTTAGTTGTTACGATTCCGACCTACAGCCTACGGCCTAAACGGCCACAGTCTTGGCGTCCCTATGGGACGCCGGTGGTTTTGCCTCTTTCTCGTCCGCCGGCAGGGTCAGGAAAAACCGACTGCCCTGGCCGACTTCCGATTCCATCCATACTGTGCCGCCATGCCGTTCCACAATCCGTTGCACCGCTGTCAAACCGACCCCCTCGCCGGTGTCGTTTGCGCGGGGGTTGGGCCGGTAAAACAAGCTCCATATTTTTTGCCGATGTTCCGGCGCCACGCCCACGCCGTTATCCTCGACGCAATACAGCGTGTGCGCCTCTTTTTCCCGGCGGTCCCAGCCGGGGCGCCGGCCCCAGATGCGCACGCGCAGGGGCCGGGCTGGATCGCGGTATTTAATGGCATTATCCAGCAGGTTCGAAAAAACCTGGTTGATCAGCGCCGCATCGGCCCGGCAGTCCGGCAAGGTCTCCACCGTTATTTCCGCGGCGGCCGCCCGAATCTGGAACGTCATGGCTTCCGCCACGGTGTTCAACAGGGCGTTCATATCCAGCGGTTGCAACACCAGCGGCGCGCGGCCCAGGCGCGACAACCGCAGGAGCCCGCTGATCAGGCCGCTCATTTTTTCCACGCCGGCGTTGATAAATCGTATGGATTTTTCGGCTTTTTCCCGGGACGCGGCAAGGGTCTGGCGCGTCTCGTCCGGCAGGACCGCCTCCGCCAGAATGCGGTCGGTCGCGCCATAGGCCTTGTTCAAAAGCTGGCTGAATCCCTGGATGTTGACCAACGGCGAACGCAGGTCGTGCGACGCGATGCGGATCAGCGTTTCCAGCTCCTGGTTCGCGCGGCTCAGTTCCTCCGTTAATTTACGTTGTTCGGTGACATCGCGGAAGACAAGGACCACGCCCTTGATGTGTCCCTGATTGTCATGAATTGGCGTGCCGCTGTCGGCAATGCTTCGCACCGTGCCGTCTATGGCGATCAAGGCCGTATGATTGGCAAGTCCCACTCTTTTCCCCGTTTGCAGAACTTGCTTAACAGGGTCGTCGCAAGGCCGGCGCGTTCGCTCATCGACGATCCGAAACACCTCGGTCAGCGGGCGGCCGACGGCTTCCTTTTCCGACCAGCCGGTCAGTTCCGATGCGGCTTCGTTGACCAACGTAATCCGGCCCTGGATATCCGTGGCGATTACGCCGTCGCCAATACTTTGCAGGGTAATGGCCAAACGCTCCTTTTCCTGGGCCAGGGCCGCTTCCGCGCGCTTCAGGGGTGTGATGTCTTTCACGACTGTTTCAACGACCTGAATGCCGGACACCGGCTCGTTGGTCAGGAAGGCATCGTGAATGACCCACTTGTCCTCGCCTTTCAAGGTTTTAAATCCGTACAGGTATCCATGGATTTCACCGTGTCCTTCCTTCAGCAGGGAGCGGATCGTGCCCTCGGGCTCGGTGTAAATCAGCAAGTCTTTCAGATAACGCCCCACCAAGGCGTCCGGCTCGCAATCCAGATCGAGGATCCGCGCCAAGCCTTGGTTGGCCAGAAGAAGACGGCCGTCATCCAGCTTATACCGGTACACGCCGTCGCCGGTGAACTCCATCAATCGTGTAATTAATTCGCGCATGACACACTGCCGGCATTCATCGCGAGGCTATCGTTGGAAACAAGCTTTGTTGTTTGAAGGCCGCCATGATCCGGCCATATTTGGCATAGATACGGATATAGGCGCGCGCCGCCTCCCGGCGCGGCTTAAACACGTCCGCCACCCGCACCATCCGCCTGACTGCGGCCGGCGCCGACGCCGCCGCGCCGATGCCCAGCGCCGCCAGGATCGCCGCGCCCAGCAGGGTCGCCTGCTGGTTTTCCAGCGTATAAAGCGGGCGATTATAAATATCGGCTTGGATCTGATTCCAGACCGTCCACTTGGAAAATCCACCGGTCAGCCGGATTTCCCGGATCGGCACACGCAGAGACGCGAAGACATCCAAAATCTGCCGGTTTTCGAAGGCCACGCCCTCCAGCACCGCGCGGAACAGACAGGCGGAATCGTGGCTATATTTCAGACCCAGGAACGAAGCCGTGGCCTCGCCAATCCAGTGCGGGGCCGCCGCGCCCGCCAGGTACGGATAAAACAAAACGTCCCGCGCTCCCGGCGCTATGGCCGCCACGGAACGCAGAAACGCGCGGTCCAGGCGCTGCGCTCCCGCCAGCCGGCCGGCTGCCCAGCGAACACTGTCGCCGGCCGCATTCTGCAGGCCTTCCAGATTCCAAGCCCCGGGCACGGCGTGTGCGCAACAGGCAATCCGGCGCCGGGGATCGCGCGCGACACGATCTGTATGGCAGAAACAAACACCCGCCGTGCCCAGGGTGATCGAACAAATGCCCGGCGTCACAGCGCCCGAGCCCATGCCGGCGCACTGCTGATCGCCGGCGCCGGAAACGATCGGCGTGCCGGCCGTCAGACCGCACCGCCTGGACGCCGCCCGGGACACGACGCCGATGGCTTGTCCGGAACGCACCAGGACCGGCAACCGGTTCGCGGCGAGCCCAGCCAGGGCAAGGATCGGCGCGCTCCACTGTAACCGGCGGTTGTCAAAGAGCCCGGTCAGGGACGCGTTGGCATAATCAAGATAAAAATCATCGCATCCCAGGGCTTTGAGCAAATAATCGTGCACAAGGGCGAACCGCCTTGTTTTGCGAAACAGCGCCGGAAAGCGCGCCCGGAGAAACAGTATTTTACCCAGCGTGAAAACGGTGTGATACGGCAGTCCGGTAATGGCGTAATAGGCGGCATCGTCCAAGCGGCGGCGCAGAGCGGCCACATACGGCGCGCCGCGCATATCCTGCCAACTGATGGCCGACGCCAGCGGCTGACCGGCGGCGCCGATCGGAATCACGGTGGCGCGCTGGTTGGTTACGCAGACGGCATCAACGCTCGCGCCCGGCCGGCGCCGGCGGTTGACGGCTGTTTTCAGGCAATCAAAGGCGGCGGCTTGGATGGCCAGGGGATCCTGTTCGACGGCGCCGTCTATGCCATGACGGCAAGGCACCGGGCGGCTGACTTCGCTGAGGGTGTTGCCCCTCAGATCGATAATCGCCGCTTTGACCGCACTGGTGCCGCAATCGATCGCCGCCACACAGGCGCTCATAGAATATCTCCTTTTGGAACCTTTATCCCTTTGAACTCTCCTCCGGGCGCCGACCGGGAATATCGCCGGGCGCCGCTTTTGCGTTCGGGTAGATTTTCTGCGCGCATTTTGGGCAGAGGCCGTGGGTGAACACGGCGGTGGAATGTTGTTGGATGTAGGATTCCACCTGATGCCAGTAGCCCTTGTCGTCCCGAATCTGCTTGCAGGAGGCGCAAATCGGCAATAAGCCGCTCAGTGTTTTCACGGCGGCCAAAGCCTCCTGGAGCTGGACGATATAGCGGTCCTTCTCCAGAAACATCCGCTTGCGCTCGATCGCGTACCGGATCGAGCGCGTCAGCATGGTGTAATCCACCAGGCTCTTCACCAGGTAATCCTGGGCGCCTTCCTGGACGATCCGGATGGCCATCTCCTTGTCGTCCATGCCCGTGAGCACAATGACGGGGATTGTGGGGACATGCTTGGCGAGCAGAGTGAACGTGTCATGACCCGAGCTATCCGGCAGGGTCAGGTCGAGAAGCACAACATCGATCCCGCCGCGTTCCAGCGCCGCCAGGCCGCCGGCCAGGTTGTTCACATGCTCGATTTTCATGGCGTTTTCGGGTTCTTCCCGCAGGATTTCCATGATGAGCTGGGCGTCCGCCGGATTATCTTCGATCAAAAGCACCGCACAGGCTTTCGTTTTCATGTTAGCGGCCCTCCTCCTTGTCCGTCTTGCGGCGGGATTCGCGGTGTTTGGACTATCATCAGGAACAAACCCAACCGTTTCAGCATTTCCGTAAAGCGCGCATATTCCAGGGGCTTCGTGATGTAACAATTACAGCCGAGAGTATAACAGTTCTCGATCTCGCGCGGATCGTCTGTCGTGGTCAGCATGATGATGGGCAGATTGCGCCACTGCTTGTCGGTCTTGATGCGCCGCAGGACTTCCAGTCCGTCCATCCCGGGCATCACGATATCCAGGAGCAGGAGAAAGCCGTTGCTGTCATACTGGGAAGCGCGCCGGCCGGCGGCCATCAGGTAGTCCCAGAGTTCCTGGCCGTCCCGGAAGCGCGCGATTTCGTTGGACACGCCGGCATTGCGCAATTGTTCCAAAATCAACTCGGCGTGGCCTTCATCGTCCTCGGCAATCAGAATCGTGACGTTGGAATGTTCGCCGATCATGGTTTTGCCTCCTTCTCGTCCGCCGGCAGGGTCAGGAAAAACCGACTGCCCTTGCCGACTTCCGATTCCACCCATACCTTGCCGCCATGCCGTTCCACAATCTGTTGAACCACCGTCAAGCCGACCCCCTCGCCGGCGCCGTTTTCTTGATGGTTGGGCCGGTAAAACAAGTCCCATATTTTCTGCTGATGCTCCGGCGCCACGCCCAACCCATTATCCTCGACGCAATACACCGTGTGCGCGTCTTTTTCCCGGCAGTCCCAGCCGGGGCGCCGGCCCCAGCCGGGGTGCCGGCCCCAGATGCGCGCGCGCAGGCGCCGGGCTGGATCGCGGTACTTGACGGCATTATCCAGCAGGTTCGAAAAAACCTGGTTGATCAGCGCCGCATCGGCCCGGCAGTCCGGCAAGGTCTCCACCGTGACGTCCGCGGCGGCCGCCCGAATCTGGAACGTCATGGCTTCCACCACGGTGTTCAACAAGACGTTCATATCCAGCGATTGCAACACCAGCGGCGCGCGGCCCAGGCGCGACAGCCGCAGGAGCCCGCCGATCAGGCTGTTCATTTTTTCCACGCCGGCGTTGATAAATCGTATGGATTTTTCGGCTTTTTCCCGGGACGCGGCGAGGGTTTGGCGCGCTTCGTCCGGCAAGGACACGTCCGCCAGAAGACTGGTGATCGAAGCGCAGGCCTTGTTCAAAAGTTGACAAAAGCCCTGGATGTTGACCAGCGGCGAGCGCAGGTCGTGCGACGCTATGCGGATCAACGTTTCCAGCTCCTGGTTCGCGCGCGCCAACTCGGTGGTGCGCTCATGGACGCGCTGTTCCAGGGTTTCGTTCAGTTTGCGAATTTCCGCTTCCGCCTGTTTGCGCTCGGTGATGTCCTCGGAAATGCCCAATAGATATTTGGTGGTTCCATCGGCCCCCCGGATGCAGACCTTCCGGGTATGAAGCAGACGCCGGCCTTTCTTGGCGGTCAGGATCGGTTCTTCCGGGATGTCCAGCAGGGCGGCTTTGCCGTCGAGCACTTCCCGGTCCTTGGCCACGAAGTGGGCCGCCTGTTCGGGAGGGAAAAGGTCGAGATCGTTTTTGCCGAGCAGGGTCTTGCGGTCATAGCCCAGGAGTTCCTCGCCCGCGCGATTGAATATCACGAAACGCAGGTCGGTCGCCTCTTTGAGGAAGATCATGAGCGGAATGTTTTCCACGACCGCCTCAACGAGGGCCTTCGATTCCAGGAGCGCCTCTTCCGCGCGTTTTTGGCCGGTGATGTCTCGGACGGTTGCCTGGAGAAAGGAAAACTTATCTTGCTCGACCCTCGATAACAGCACCGTGGCGGGGAACTCTTCGCCGTTAAGCCGTTTATGGATCCACTCGAAAAAATTGGAGCCTTCGCGCATGGCCTTCGCAATCATCGCCTGGGACTTTTCGTCCGACAAGCGCCCGTCCGGCTGGCGTTCGGGCGACAATTTCCAAGGCTCGCAGGACACGAATTCCGCCTCGTTTTTGGCCTTGAACATTGCGATGGCGGCCGGGTTGCCGGTTGTGAATTTCCAGGAGGGCGGCTCAAGGGTCATGATGGCGTCGTGCGATTTTTCGAAGAGACGCCGATAACGCTCCTCGCTCGCCAACAACGCTTTCTCCGTATGGCGGCGGAGTTTGGCGGGGCTTGGCGATTTGTTCGCGTCCTTTTTCATGACGGCTCATCCCGTTCGACCCACAACCTACAGGCATCCGGTCAGGATTTAACACTATCCATCTCATCATTCACCCCTGACTATTGCAATGATATTGTTGAAACGGCGCAATGTCAAGCCTTTCTTCCCGTCAATTTTCTTGTCCCATTTGGCCGCGTTCGCGGCTATCTTATGCGTTTCGCCCGGGAAAATCTATGAAAGCGACATCGATGCATTCCGATGTAAAACTTAAACCGCTCAAGATCGGCAATCTGACTGTGGATTTCCCGGTGATGCTGGCCCCCATGGCCGGATATACCGACGCGGTCATGCGGACTTTGGCCCGGCGCTATCGCTGCGGCATGGCCTATACCGAAGTCACCAGCGCGGAAGGGCTTGTGCGCGGATCGAAGCAGACCCTGCACATGCTCGAGACTGCGCCCGGGGAATGGCCGATTGCGGCGCATATTTACGGGGCGAACCCGGAAATCCTCGCCCAGGCGGCGGTGTTTCTCGAACGCACGGGACGATTCCAGACGATCGACCTGAACTGCGGATGCCCCGTGGCCAAGGTTGTGGCCAAGGGCGCCGGCGCGGCCTTGATTAAACACCCGGAGAAAATCGCGCAAATCGTCAGGGCCATCAAACAGGCCGTGGCCTTGCCGGTCACCGTGAAAACCAGGTTGGGACTCGCGCCCGACCGCATGAACATCTCGGAGATTGCCCAGGCGGTGGAAGAGAGCGGGGGCAGTGCGATCGCGATTCACGCCCGGTTTGTCACCGGGCGCCATAGCGGCCAGGCCGATTGGCCGGCCTTGGCGCGGATCAAGGCGGAGCGTTCGATTCCCGTGATCGGGAACGGCGGCGTGCTGTCGGCGGAAGACGTGCTCCGAATGATCGCCGAAACCGGCGTGGATGGGGTCATGATCGGTAAAGCCGCGGTCGGCAATCCCTGGATCTTTCAGGAAGCCTGGTCGGTTTTGCATGGCCGCTGTATCCAGCCGCCTTCCATGGAGGAACGCCGGGCGGTCATCGAGGAACATCTGCGCCTGCTCATCGCCCACAAGGAGCGCGCCGGGAAATCGAGACGCCATCCGCAAAACAGCGCCGAGCTGAGCGCCGTACTCCATTTCAGGGCGCATCTGGTGGGCTATATCAGGGGTTTCAAGAAAAGCGCCGAGGTGCGGCGGACCCTGCAGGATATGCGCGCGGCGGCGGACGTCATGGCGGCGGTGAACGGATTACAGGCCGGGGACGGATAATAAAACGATGGTCAATGGGAAATGGTTGATGGTTAATGAAGCAGGAAATGTGCGATCATGCTGGTTATTTGCCGATGGACCGGTGGGGCAACGAATTCCTGCAAAAGATTCTCGATCCATCGCCAATGTTTACTATCCATATTTTCGTTATGGGCCGCATAATCCACATCAACCATCGACCATTGCCCATCGACCATCGACCATTGCCCATCGACCATCAACCATTGCCCATCGACCATCAACCATTGACCATTGCCCATCGACCATTGCCCATCAACCATCAACCATTTCCCCGGTCTTTTTTGCGAGCTTGACTTCCCGCTGTCGATAAGGTATAAGAAGACGGGGCTGGGATAAATCACGGCCCCAATTTCGAGGCTATCCATGAATATTCTTTTAATTTATCCCGAGTTTCCGGACACATTCTGGAGTTTCAAGCATGCCTTGGAGTTCGTGCGCAAGCGCGCCGCCCTGCCGCCCCTGGGCCTGCTGACCGTCGCCGCCATGTTGCCGCAAGAATGGTCCACGCGGCTCGTGGACGCCAATGTGCGCGACCTCACGAAAAAGGACCTGGCTTGGGCCGACTGTGTCTTCATCAGCGCCATGCTGGTCCAGCGCGAGTCGGCCCGCCGGCTGATTGCCCGGTGCAAGGAGGCCGGCTTGCGCGTTGTGGCGGGCGGCCCGCTGTTTACCAACGAGCACGCGCAGTTCGCGGGCGTGGACCATTTCGTTTTAAACGAGGCGGAATTGACGTTGCCGGCGTTTCTGGGCGACCTGGCGCAAAACCGGCCCAAAAAGATGTATGCCTCCGCCGATTTTGCGGACCTGCGGCAGACGCCCGCGCCCCGCTGGGATCTGCTCGACCTTAAGCGCTACGCCTGCATGAGCATCCAGTTTTCGCGCGGCTGTCCGTTCGCCTGCGATTTTTGCAATGTCACCGCCCTGCTCGGCCGCCGGGTGCGCATTAAAACTTCGCGCCAGATTATCGCCGAGTTGGACAGCCTGTATGCCCGGGGATGGCGCAACGAAATTTTCTTTGTGGACGACAACTTCATCGGCAACAAGCAGTTCCTTAAAACCGACCTGTTGCCGGCCCTGATCGCATGGCGCCAAGGCAAGCGCGGCATCGTGTTCAACACCGAGACATCCGTCAACCTGGCGCAAGACCCATTATTGATGGCGATGATGGTCCAGGCCGGATTCAACAAGGTGTTTATCGGCATCGAAACCCCGGATGAGGCTTCCCTGGCCGAGTGCGGCAAACACCAGAACAAGAACCGCAACCTGGTGGATGACGTGAAATGCATCCAGCGCGCCGGGCTTCAGGTGCAGGGCGGGTTTATCGTCGGCTTCGACAGCGATTTGCCCTCCATTTTCCAGCGGCAGATCGATTTCATCCAGAAGAGCGGCATTGTGACCGCCATGGTCGGCATGTTGCAGGCCCCTCCCGGCACGCGGTTGTATGACCGCATGAAACAGGAGGGCCGGCTGCGCGGGGAATTATCGGGCGACAACGCGGACGGCACGACGAATATCGTTCCGGCCATGAGCCTGGAAGCCCTGCGCAAAGGCTACAAGGAAATTCTCCAGAACATCTACGCCCCCAAGCATTACTATCGGCGCATCCGGACCTTCCTGCGGGAATTCAATCCGCCCCGGACCAGCGCCCCGTTGCGGGGCGCACATTTACTGGCGCTTGCGCGGTCTTTCTATCGGCTCGGCATCGTCGGGCAGGAGCGGTTTCACTACTGGCATCTTCTGCTGTGGACCCAGTTTCGGCATCCCCGTCTCTTTCCCGAGGCCATCACGCTGGCCATTTACGGCTACCATTTCCGGAAAATCTGCAAAGAACAGGTGGACTGAACAACTCCCGGTTCGGCAACAAGCAGAGCGCGGCAATGAACATGAAGTTCGTGGAGGCGCGCGGGTTCGCGCAGGACATTCACTCCAGCATCTTCACCAACGCCAAGGCGAATTCACGGGCCGCTTTGGGACCGCTGGCGGTGAGCAGTTTGCCGTCCTGCACGACATCCTTGCCGACCACCAGGGCGCCCTGGGCGGCCAGCTGGTCCTTGAAAGATGGGAAAACCGTGGCTTTCCTGCCCTTTAACACGCCCGCATTGGCAAGCGTCACCGGCGCGATGCAGATGGCCGCCAGCACTTTATTCTGTTCCACGGCCGCGCGCGCCAGCGCATGGGCGGTCGCATTCGTGAAGAATTCGGCGGCGCCCGGCCCGCCGATGAAAACGACGGCATCGTAATCCCCGGCCTTGCATTCGGCGATTAGCTTGTCCGTGGCCGTCGTTTTGCCGGACACGCTCGCGGCCCGGCCCTTCACCGAACTGGCCACCGTCACGCCGGCCCCGCACTGGCGAAGGCGGTTATACGGATCGAAAAATTCCTCGTCCCTGAAATCCTTTGCCGCGATCACGATCAAAACCTTTTTTGCTTTCAAGTCCGGCATGGCATCCTCCTTTCCCAATAGCGTTCCGGCCCAAGCGGCGACCACAACGATGATTGTCAACAGCCCCGGCCGCATGGCGCCCTCCTCTGATAGCCCAAAAATATCATATGATTAATGGATGCGGCAATCCTCATTTCCGGGCTTCGACGAAGGCCGAGCGGATATAATTTTCGACGCCGGTTCCCGGCAGCCAGTCCTTGATGAATTCGCGGCTGGCTTCGTTGAGCGCGACGCGCACGTCGGCGAAACCGGCTTTGCGCAGCATGGCTGTGAGCGCCCGGATCGTGACACTGCCGGAAATGCACGCCGAGAGATGTTGCGCGCTTTTCCAGCGGGCGCCCGCGAAGGGCTTGATCCGAACCACGTCCGAAATGGCCAGATGTCCGCCGGGACGCAACACCCGGTAAGTCTCGTCGAAAACTTTTTGCTTCTCCGGGGAGAGATTGATTACGCAGTTCGATATGATCGTGTCCACGGAATTGTCGGCCACGGGCAGGCGCTCGATCTCGCCCAGGCGGAACTCGACATTTGTGCGCTTGCCGATGTTGGCGCGGGCTTTGTGCAGCATTTCCGGCGTCATGTCCACCCCGATGACATGGCCGGCAGGCCCCACCGCCTGCGCGGCGATAAAGCAATCGATCCCGGCGCCACTGCCGAGGTCGAGCACCGTCTCGCCTCGCTTGAGGAGCGCCATGGCCACGGGATTGCCGCAACCGAGCCCCAGGTTGGCGTTCTTGGGAAGCGTCGCGAGCTGTTTTGCGTTGTAGCCGAGCCGCCGCGCCATCTCGCGGAGATCCACCGGGCGCGGGCCGGCCTCGCAGCATTTCGAGTGGCCGCCGGAATTGCAGCAGGGCGCCTGTCCGCCGGTTTCGGCCACGCGGCCATAGTGTTGCCGGACAATCTTTCGCGTTTGTTCAACATGCGTGACGTTCTTATTCATAATTGACCTCTTCTCGTCTTCGGCCCGGCCGGCGGCCGGGCCCTACCGTTACCCGATGCCATTATCTTTGGTAGGGTCCAGCCTCCGGCTGGACCGTCTTGGCATCCCATCGCCGTTTAAACCACAATGCCACATTCACCAGGCCGATCAAAACCGGCACTTCCACCAGCGGCCCGATCACCGCCGCAAAAGCCGCGCCATGATCGATGCCGAACACGCCCACCGCCACCGCGATGGCCAGCTCGAAGTTGTTGCTGGCGGCGGTGAAGGAGAGTGTCGCCGACTTGGCGTAATCGGCGCCCGCCTTTTTGCTCATCCAGAAACTCAACAGGAACATGACTACGAAATAGATCAAGAGCGGCGCGGCGATCAGGATGACCTGGCCCGGCTGGCGGACGATTTTTTCGCCCTGTAACGAGAACATCACCACGATGGTGAACAACAACGCCACCAACGTGATCGGAGAAATCCTCGGGATGAACGTCGCGTGATACCATTCTTTGCCCTTCAGCTTGACCAAACTCAAGCGCGTCAGCATGCCGGCCAGGAACGGGATGCCCAGATAAATGAACACGCTTTGGGCGACCTGTTTGATGGTGATGTTGACCACGGCCCCGGCTATGCCCAGCAGGGGCGGCAATTTGGTGATGAAAAACCAGGCAAAGACGCTGTAGAAAAGCACCTGGAAGATCGCGTTGAACGCCACCAATCCGGCGCAATACTCGCAATTGCCCTTGGCGAGATCATTCCAGACAATGACCATGGCGATACAACGCGCCAGGCCGATCATGATTAACCCGATCATGAACTCCGGCTGGTTATGCAGAAAAGCCGCCGCCAGCAGGAACATCAGGATCGGCCCTGCAATCCAGTTCTGTGCCAGACTCAGACCCAGCACTTTCCAGTCCCGGAAGACATCGCCCAGTTCCTCGTATTTCACTTTGGCCAACGGCGGATACATCATCAGGATCAGGCCGATGGCAATGGGAATGCTGGTTTGGGTTCCGGCCGGGCGCAGGGATCCGATCCAATTGCCGAAGGCCGGCATGACGTAGCCCAGCAACACCCCGAATGCCATCGCGATAAAAATCCACAGGGTCAGATACCGGTCCAGAAAAGACAGTTTGCTCGCAATCCTTTCAGTCATAACGGCCTCTCCTTTAATGTCGGCATCCTGCATCAGGTTGGGGCCTGCCTCCGGCTGGCCCGTCTTCCGGCCCGGCCGGAGGCCGGGCCCTACCGTTCCAATGTATCCGGCAAGTTTTCCACAAACGTCCGAATTTCATCCCGCACCCGGCGGTAATGGGCCAAAACTTCTTCTTCCGTCTTGGCGTTGCGCGCCAACCTTGGCGGGTCGTCAAAACCAACATGCACGACTTTGGTCTTGCCCGGGAAGAGCGGGCAGGACTCGTGGGCGTTATCGCAAACGGTCACCACGTAATCGAAGACGATATCCTTCAGCTCGTCCACATGCTTCGAGCGCTGGCGCGAAATATCCACGCCCGCCTCGGCCATGACCTTGACGGCGTTCGGGTTCAACCCATGCGTTGCGATGCCCGCCGAATATGGCTCGATTACATCCCCTTTGAGCTGGCGCGTCCAACCCTCGGCCATCTGGCTCCGGCACGAGTTCCCGGTGCAGAGAAACAAAATTTTTAAACGGTTCTTCATCATTGTCTAACGCGGGCTGTGCCCGCGTTAGTTTCCATTGCGTGTTCCTCCTTATTCACTGCTTGCCAAGAATCCTCCGACACAGAACGTCCATGTTTTCCCCGCAAATCCGCTTCAGCTTCTTCCGGTCTTCGATCATCCGGCCGGTCTGCGCCATGTCCTTCAACAACAATGCGAGCAACTTGCCTGCCGAGGGGGTCCTGAACTCCCGGGACAAACGGTAGTGCATCCAGCGTCCGTCTTTGCGGCTCTCCACCAGCCGCGCGGCGCGCAGGATCGCCAGGTGCTTCGAGACCGTGGAGGGCGCCAGCTCCAGCAAGGCTATGAGCTGGCAAACGCACAGTTCGCCCCCCTGGAGCGCGCCGAGCGCGCGCAGGCGGGTTTCGTCGGCCAGGGCCTTCAGGACATCCATCGTTTCGCGCATGCGCTCCCTTCGTCAATTCGTTATGTGGCGAAATATAACAGCATCGCGCCCCGTTGTCAACGGGTGGCCGGGAAAAACGCGCGATCCGCCGGGACGCGGGCCGGCGCGCCGAATCGATCGCAATTCACCAACTCATCCGGCCGCGTCCGGCGCATGGTTGCAACACGAACCCGATTGCCTGGCCGCGGCAAATCGTTTTGCGCCGGGCGCATCCGGAGCATTTGAAAAAATCGAGCCGGGGTTTCGCGGCGGCTTCCTCGCGAATCACCGTCTGGAAGGCGCACACGCAAGCCGCCTCGCAGGATTCGCAAGCGCGGCAGCGGCTCGGTTGGATGATGGCGCGTTTCATGATAACGCTCGGCGCCCGGCTCTACGGTCTCATTTTCGAACAGCCGGGGGCGTCTTGTCGCTCCACGGTCACGCGGAGCGTCGCGTCCCAACGGCGGCCTGACGCCGTCGGGCAACTCGCCGTTCCCGCGGCGTTGCGCCGCGGGAACCATTGATTGACAGCGCCCTTCGATCTGATAAGTTGATATCGAGACTCCGATCGGTCCAAACCGCATTATAACCCACAGCCCGAATTTATGCCAATGAAATTGACCCGCATATCCGATGTGCAGGCGATCCTGGCGGAATGGGATATCCGGCCGCAAAAATCGCTGGGGCAGAATTTCCTGATCGACGCCAACATTCTGGGAATCATGATAGACACGGCCGGCGTCACGGCCGGGGACGAGGCGCTTGAAATCGGCGCGGGGCTGGGCGTGCTGACGGAGCCCCTGGCGCGCGTTGCGCGCCGGGTGGTGACGGTCGAAAAGGACCCGCGCCTGTGGCCGCTGCTCAAAGAGCGCCTAAAAGCGTTCCCAAATGTGGAACTCATCTGCGGCGACATGATGCAAGTGGACCACGAAGCCCTCTTCCGCTCGGGGATCGGCAAGGTTGTGGCCAACCTGCCCTACTCCGTTGGGAGCGCGATCTTAGTCAACCTGGTCCAGGCCGCAACGCCGCCGGCGCAACTCACGGTGACACTCCAGCAGGAAGTGGCCGCGCGGCTGATCGCCAAACCGGGCCACAAGGATTTCGGCCTGCTGACACTCTGGATCCAATTGCGATACGATGCGGCCATCCGCAAGACGGTCAGTCCGACCTGTTTCTATCCCGCGCCGGGCGTCAGCTCGACGATTCTCAACCTGGTTCGGAAGGAGCAACCGGCGGATGATCGTTCGGCGCGCCAATTTTTCTATGCGCTCACGAAATTCGCGTTTGCCCGCCGGCGCAAGCAATTGAAAACCATTTTGTGCGGCGCAAACATAAGATATTCAGCGAGTGACCGATTAAGTGATTTGGCGATTGAAAGCCATTTGAATACGGAGAATGTGCTTGCGGCCTTCCGGCAGCTGGGGATCGATCCGCGCACGCGCCCGGAAGAACTGGGCGTCGAGCAGTGGCGCCGTCTGGCGCAGGCGTTGAAAGACTAAAACAGGCTGTGGGCTGTAGGCCGTAGGCACAGAGTTTGTCTTAAAACACTGTGTTCCGCTGGCGCCCAACGGCGGGATAAGCCGTCTCCGATATACGCTTCACGCTTTCCACTCGACGCTCCACGCGCAGATTCACCGCGGAACGATATCCCGGAAGGCATAGGGCAGTTCTGCGATGAGATCGCCGGCGACGATGCCCGACTCCGATTTTTCATCGGCGGCCTGGTCGCCGGCGCGGCCATGCAGGAACACCGCCGCGCGGGCGGCATCGAAGGGTTTCAGTCCCTGGGCGAGCAGGCCACCCAACAGGCCCGCCAGCACATCGCCCATGCCGCCGGTGGCCATACCGGCGTTTCCGGTCATGTTGATCGCCAGCGGCTGGCCGGCTTCGGCCACCAGCGTTCCGGCGCCTTTAAGAATCGCCACGGCACGGGCGCGCGCGGCGGCTTCCCTGACCGTTTCGAACCGATGCGTCTGGACTTCCTCGGTGGACCGGCCCAACAGACGCGCCATTTCGCCGGGATGCGGCGTGATGACCAGCGGGCCGGTCCGTTTGGCCAATGCGTCCATCTGGCCCTCGAACACATTGAGCGCATCGGCATCCAGCGCCAGCGGCGCTTTTGCGTCGGCCAATATCATCCGGACGAGGGCGGCGGTTTCCGCATGTCGTGTCATGCCCGGCCCGGCCAGAATGGCGGAGAACGCATCCAGCCGGTCGCGCCAAACCGGCCACATGCCGGAAGTCAACGAGCCAATCTCCGTTTCGGCGGCGCCCTGAACCATGGCCTCCGGCGCCAGGCCGGCCACGATGGACAGAATGGCGCGCGGAACCACCACGGTTACCAAGCCGACACCCGAGCGCAGGGCCGCCTGGGCGGCGAGCGCGATGGCGCCGGGAAATCCTGCCGCGCCTCCGACGATCAGCAGATGGCCGAACGACCCCTTGTGCGCGGCGCGGGCCCGGCGGGGAAACAGCGGATGCAGGTCGGAAGGCGTGATGAGTTCCAGGTCGGACTCGATCTTGTCGATCAGGTCATCGGGAATGCCGATGCGGATCGCTTCCAGACGGCCAACATGGTCGGCGGCACACGGCGCCACAAGACCGCGCTTGGGCAATCCCATCGTCAGGGTGTAATCGGCCTTAACCGCGTCGCCCTCCGCGCGGCCGGTATCCGAATCCAGGCCGGAGGGCACATCCACGGCCACGACCAAACTCAGACCGGACTGGGCATTGATAAACCGGATGGCCCCGCTGGCGGGGCCGCGCGCGGGCCCCTGGAGTCCCGTGCCCAGAACCCCATCCACAATCACGGGCGCATCCGCGGAATGAGCGCGCTGCGCGCAGGCGATTTCGTCTTCCCAATCTTGCGGGGTCGGCAGTTCATCCACACGGATACGCTTCGCTTTCAACTTGCCCAGGTGGATCAACGCATCGCCGCGCACATCGGTCAAGGAACCCGCCAGCAGAATATCCACATCGTAATCCATCTGGCGGAGGTGGCGGGCCGCCGCGAAAATATCGCCGCCGTTATTGCCCCGGCCCGCGACCAGCCGCGCGGAGCGGCTGGAAAAATTTTTCGCATGGAACAGGTAATCCACGAACTGGGCGACCCCGAATCCGGCGCGGTCCATGAGCGTCTCGCCCGGCGTCTGGTAATCGGCGATGGTTTTGCGGTCCAGTTCCCGCATGGCGGCGGTCGAGATGATTTTCATGATTTTAATTCCGCACAAGGTTCACGGTTCAGCGGTTGCCAAGCTCCGCTGAATCGCCTACGTGAAACCGCTTTGGCAGGGCAAATCGGCGAACAAGTCGCGTGGACGTCAACCGTTGTTGCTTATGATATCGTTTGTTCCTTTTATTAAAGCCTGTGCTTAGCTTTTGTTTTTCATTCGGCGTTGGACGTTGGATGTTGGATGTTGGATGTTGGATGTTTGCTTAGGATTAAACGCTTCACGTGCTTCCACCAGGATGGCCTGCGCCACGGCGTAGTCATGCGTGTGCGAAAGGCTGATCAGGACGCGCGCGATGCCGCGCCGGTCGGCCAGGATCCGACCTTTGGGACCGAAGCGCACGGATGGCGCGCGGGTGGCGGGATCGGCCGCCACCTCGATATCCTGCCAGCCCAACTTCGGGCTGATGCCCGTGCCAAACGCCTTGGCCACGGCTTCTTTCACGGCAAAGCGCGCGGCATAGTGCATCCAGGGGTGCGGCCGGGACTCGCAATAACGGCGCTCGGCCTCCAGGAAGACCCGGTGTGTGAAGCGCCTCCCCCACTGATCGAGCATCCGGCGAATTCGCGCCACCTCCACCAGGTCAACGCCGGCGCCGACAATCGAGCCGGCGGCGGATAACATGGGTGATGGATCGAGGTGAGGCATAGGAATTTCCAAGTTGTAGCCGCGCCCGTGAGGGCGTGGATTCCTTCGGCGGCCACGGCGTCACCGCCGCGGCTACATGAAACTGTAACCCTTCATGGCCTTCAGCATTTCGCGGACCGCCGGGCGCATGCCCACCAGCACGGCGCGCGCCACGATACTATGCCCGATGTTGAGTGTATCCAGATAAGGCACGCGCAGAACGCCGCGAATATTGTCCAAATTGATGCCGTGCCCGGCGTTGACCTGCAGGCCCAGGATGTGGGCATAGCGCGCGCCATCCACCAGGCGCTTTAACTCGCGCCGGATGGCAGCCCCGGCGGCGGCGCAATACGTGCCGGTGTGCAGTTCCACCACCGGCGCGCCCACCGCCGCGGCGGCATCCAATTGACGCCGATCGGGATCGATGAACAGGCTCACGGCAATGCCCGCATCGGCCAGGCGCGCAACCGCCGTTTTCATGGTCTTCCACTGGCCGAACACGTCCAGCCCGCCCTCGGTGGTCAGCTCGCGCCGTTTTTCCGGCACGAGGCAAACTTCGTCCGGCCGAGCCTTCAGCGCGATGGCGATGATTTCCGGCGTCGCGGCCATCTCCAGGTTCAGGCGGATCTTAAGAGCCTTGCGCAAGGCAAAAACATCGTGGTCCTGGATATGACGGCGATCTTCGCGCAGGTGCACGGTGATGCCGTGCGCGCCGGCGGCTTCGCAAAGCCGCGCCGCGTCCAGCGGGTTGGGATACGCCGTGCCGCGCGCCTGGCGCAAGGTGGCGACATGATCGATGTTCACGCCCAATTTCAGTTTGTGGGTATTCATGGATTTGGATGCAACAAGGTTCACGGTTTAGAGGTTCAAGGTTCAACGGTTAAGAGGCTGATAAACCAATAAACCGTAAACCATGCCGCTATCATATACCGTGTAGGCGGCGGGTCAAGCATGCAGAGGGGCCTCGAATTGCGGATTGATGATTGTTGATTTCGGATTTTAGGGGTCGGTTTCAGCGGCAACTTGCCGGTTCACGATATGGACCTGCGGCGGAGAAGTTGGAGGATTCCAATCCGTAATCATAAATCGGAAATCCGCAATTGGCGCTCTACGCGCCTTGCAGGCAGCCGTCCTTGAGTTCCAGGACGCGGTCGCACAGGCGGGCCACGGCGATATTGTGCGTCACCAGGATGAGCGTCCGCCCTTCGCCGCGGGCGAGCGCGAACAGAAACTCCAGCACCTGGGCGCCCGTCACGGAATCCAGGTTGCCGGTGGGCTCATCGGCCAGCACCAGGTCGGGCTGGTTCATCAAGGCCCGCGCCAGGGCCGCGCGTTGTTGCTCGCCGCCGGAGAGTTCCATCGGCAAGTGATTGGCGCGGCCGGCCAGGCCGACCGCCTCCAGCAGGGACTGGGCGCGGTCGCGCATGCCGGAGGGAGCGTTCCTGCTCAACGCCGGCAGCATGACGTTTTCCAGAACGTCGAGCTCCGGCAGGAGATGATAAAACTGGAACACAAACCCGATTTGCCGGGAGCGCACAACCGTGCGCTGGACAGCGGAGAGCGCATATAAATCGCGCCCCTGGAATTTCACCGTGCCGTCGCTGGGCTGATCGAGCGCGCCGAGGATATGCAGGAGCGTGCTTTTGCCCGAGCCGCTGGCGCCGATAATCGAAACGACCTCGCCCGCGCGCACGGCCAGGGACACATCCCGCAGAACGGGGATCGCGGAGCGGCCGAGCATATAGGTCTTGCGCAGGCGCTCGACCTGCAGAATATTTTTGCCCTCCGGCAAGCCGGATAACGATGGTGTCGGATTATTCATAACGCAAGGCCTCGGCCGGATTCAAGCGCGCGGCGCGCCAGGCCGGCAACAGGCCGGCCAGGGTGCAAATGAGCAGCGACAGGACCGCGATCAGCGCGATGTCGCCCGGCGCCGTGCGGGACGGAATTTCGCTCAGATGATACAACTCCTTGGGCAGAAGCTCCATGCGGCAGACCGCCGCCATGCCGCGCATGAGGCCGTTACGGTAATACAGAGTCACAAGCCCCAGGGCGATGCCCAGCGCGGTGCCGAACAAGCCCTGAATCCAGCCTTGCCAGAAGAAGATCCGCATGATACTGCCGGAAGGAAAGCCCAATGCCTTGAGCAGGCCGATTTCCTTGGTTTTTTGCACCACGACGATGATCAGCGTGTTGGTGATGCCAAAGGCCGCCACCAGGACAATGAAAATCAGCAGAAAAAACATCATGTTTTTTTCAACCCGCAGGGCATCGAAAAGCTGGCGGTTCAAGTCCATCCAGGTCTGGACGCGCAGGTCCGGATATTCCCCGCGCAAACTCCCGGCGATGCGCCCGGCCACGCTATGCGCCTGGAACGGGTCGGCCGTCATGACCCGCAGGGCATGAATGCCATTGTTAAGACCATATAATTCCTGGGCGGCCGCCAGGGGCATCAGGATGAACCCGACATCGTATTCCCACATGCCGATCTCGAAAATACCGGACACGCTCATTTCCGTCGGCAGGCTGATTTCGTCCTTGCCGGCGATGAAGCTCTGCGGAGAATAGACCAGCAGTTTGTCGCCCACGGCGAGGTCCAGGCGCCGGGCGAGTTCGCGGCCGATGATGACGTCGTCCTCGCCCATCTCGAACCGGCCGGCCACCATGTGGCGGGGCAACTGGCTGACCTGTTTTTCACGCTCGATATCGACGCCGCGCATTACCGGGGTATGCACAATCCCGTTGTGCTGGACAAAGACCAGGCCCTGGACATAGGGCGCCACGCCGACGACGCCCGGAACGGCGTTGACCGCCTCAGCCAGGCGGTCGGCGTCGTCGATTACCCCCGAGCGGGTAACCGTCACATGCGCATCGAATCCCAGGATCTTGTCGCGCCACATGTCGTCGAACCCGCTCATGACGGAGAGCACGATCACGAGGACGGCCACGCCCAGCATGACGCCGATGACCGAGATGATGGAAATCACCGAAAGCCAGGTGCGCTTCGGTTTCATATACTTGAGCGCCATGAATAGGGAGAAGGGAAGCATGGGAAAGATGCGACCGGTGTTCAGTGTTCGGTGTTCGATGTTCGGTGTTCGGTGAGCCAGAATTCAGAAGTCAGTAGTCAGTAGTCAGAATAAAGAACCCCGTATGGTCCAAGAGAATACGAAGAGAACAGGTGATAAACGCATTGTTTTGGCGGAATGCCCATTACGATTTTCAATGCTGATTCTTGCGTATTGTGTTCTGAATTCTGACTCCTGACTACCTGAGTTGTTACAATTGATTGCCGCTTCACGGCTCGCTCTTCGGCCGCAACTGCGGGAAGAGGATGACGTCGCGGATGGTTTCCGCGCCGGTCAGGACCATAATCAGGCGGTCAATTCCGAGCCCCAAGCCGCCGGCCGGCGGCATGCCGTGTTCGAGGGCCAGCAGGAACTCCTCGTCCACCTTTTGGGCCTCGGCGCCCGACTGCGCTTCAAGCCGTTTGCGTTGTTCGAGGGGATCGTTCAGTTCCGAGTAACCCGGGGCAATTTCCTTGCCGCCGATGACCAGCTCGAACACGTCCACGACACGATCGTCGTCCGCGCAGACTTTAGCCAGCGGCACAAGCTCGCGCGGCAGGCGCGTCACAAAGGTCGGATTCTGAAGCGTGCGTTCAACAAGTTTCTCGTAAATTTCATGCGTGATCTGGGGCATGGGCCAGGCCGGATCGATTGCCAGACCCAGGCTGGCCGCGCGCGACCGGGCCGCGTCCGGCGCGAGGTCATACCAATCCGCGCCGGCTTTTTCCAGGATCAGATCGCGATAAGCGACTTCGCGCCAGGGCGGGACAAGGTCGATCCGGTTTGCGTCCTGACCAACCTGCAGGTCGCCAACCACCTTTTGCGCCACATTGACGATCAATTCCTGCACGAGCGCCTGCATGCCCCGGCGGTCCGACCAGGCCTGGTACACCTCCAGCATGGTGAACTCGGGGTTATGCGTTTTGGAGAGGCCCTCGTTGCGGAAATTGCGATTGAGCTCGAAGACCTTGTCAAACCCGCCCACCAGCAGGCGTTTCAGGTACAGTTCCGGCGCGATGCGTAAAAACATATCCGTGCTCAGGGCCGTGTAACGGGTCTTGAACGGCCGCGCCGCCGCGCCGCCGGCCTGCGCCTGCATCATCGGCGTTTCCACTTCGCAAAAACCCCTGGCCCACAGGAACTCGCGGATTGCGCGCACGGCCTGCGAGCGCTGGTCAAAGAGCCGGCGCACCTCGGGATTGGCAACCAGGTCGAGGTAGCGTTGGCGGTAACGGATTTCAACGTCTTTAAGCCCGTGCCATTTTTCCGGCAACGGGCGCAGGGCTTTGGACAAGAGCGTCCATTTCAGGATGCGAATCGTCGGCTCTCCCATGCGCGTGGTAAACAACTCGCCTTCCACGCCAATCAGGTCGCCGGCATCGAGCTGGTGCTTGAAAACGTCGAACTCGGCGGTATGGGATTTGCCCGCGTAGAGCTGGAAGCGATCGCTGCCATCGCGCAAATCGGCGAAAATGCTTTTGCCCATGTCGCGGACGGTCATCAGGCGGCCGGCCGTGCGAACGCCCAAGCCTTCCTGGAAATGCGCGCGCAGATCCGCCAGTAAGCGGGTATTATGAAAGGCCTGGCCGAACGGCGCGAAGCCGGCGGCCGCCAACCGCCGGAGCTTAAGCAGTCGTTGTTCGCCATCGCCGCCGTCCGGGCAGGGGTCCGCCACGGGCTGTGCAGAGGGTTCCGTCATGGGGATTAAACTTCCGCAATGGCTTCCGAGGGACACGCGTCAACGCATTGTCCGCAACTCACGCAGGTGTCCGCATCGATGGCATATTTCTTCTCGCCCTTGGAAATGGCTTCCACCGGGCAAACCTCTTCGCACTTGCCGCAGGCAACGCACTTGTCTGAAATCGCATAGGCCATGGTCATCTCCTTTCAAAGAATGTAACGATTGAACGATTTAGTGACTCAACGATTCGAGAAATTCAGCGATTTCGCGATTCAGTGATTTAAGCAACGGAGCTTCGGCGCGGCGATCGAAACAACGCTCATCTTCAATTGCTAAATCACTCAATCACTGAATCGCTCAATTTCTTCTCAGCGTCCGATCGCCAGGCGCGCGGCGAGCCGCTCGGGCAGGCGCGCTTTTCTGATTTTTTCCTGGGCGGTGGCGATGTCGTAGGGCACGCGCCGCAGTTGGATTTCCTTTTTTTCCATATCGTAAATCGCGTAGGCCGCGCGGGAATCGCCATCGCGCGGCTGACCGATACTGCCGACATTGACCAAATATTTCTTTTCCAGGCTGATGTTCAGGCGGGCATAAACACCGCCGGTGATTTCGCCGGCTTTCTCGAAGGCCAGCGGCACATGAGTATGGCCATAGAAGCAAACCGTTGTCATCTGATAATTGAAACTGGCCTCGGCCTCCAGGCTCTCGAACACGTAACCCCACATCTCCGGCATGTCGAGGGTGCTGTGCACGATCGTAAAATTCTCCACCCGCTGGATCATGGGAAGCTCGGCCAGGAATTTCTGCTGGTCCGCCGAAAGCTGCCGGCGAGTCCAGTCCACGGCGTCCGCCGCCAGAGGATGGAACCCGGTCAAGTCGTCGTCAAACGAACAATAATGGTCATGGTTGCCGCTAACCGTGACACAACCGAGTTCGCGAACCCGCTCCAGGCATTCGGTCGGGTTGGCATTATAACCGACGATGTCGCCCAGGCAGACATAGCGGGTGACATGCTGGTCGGCGGCATCCTTGAGCACCGCCGTCAAGCCTTCCCAATTGCCGTGAATATCGCTGAGTATGGCGCAAATCGGGCCGCTCATAATGACACGCCTTCTGGCATGGTTCAATGGTTCACGGTTAAGAGGTTCATGGTTGGGAAATTCGATATAAAAATCGGCAACCTGCCTATGGCACTTCCCGCCGGGTGTCCCGCGCGCGGGGAGCGACCCCCCGGCCTACAGGCGCATTAACGCCGCCGCCAGCACCAGGTCGTCGGGCGATGTAATTTTGATATTGGACGAACTGGATTGCACCAGCCGCACATCGTTGCAGATCAATTCGACGGATGAGGCTTCATCCGTAACCTTGATTTTCTTTTTTGCCACCAACTCGAAGGCTTTGCGGAGCAGGGCGACTTTGAACGCCTGGGGCGTTTGGACGCGCCACAGCTTGGTGCGGTCGATGGTTTTGGAAATGATCAGCCCCTTGTCAACTTCCTTGACGGTATCCGTGATCTTGACGGCCGCCACACCGGAGCCGTATTGGCGGGCGGATTTGACGGTTTCGGAGATCAGGTCGATCGTCACGCAGGGACGGGCGCCGTCATGCACGGCAACCACTTCGGACTCGGCGCTGATTTCAGCCAAACCGTTGGCCACCGACTGCTGGCGCTGATTGCCGCCGGCAACGATTTTGATCGCCTTCTTGCATCCGAACATCTGCACGGCGCAACGCGCGGCTTCGACGCGCTCCTTGCGAACCACCAGGACCACCTCGTCGATATCCGGACATTTTTCGAAGGCCAGCAGGGAATACACCAGCACCGGCTTGGCCCCCAAGCTGAGAAAGGCCTTGTCAACGTCCGGCCCCATGCGCTCGCCCTTCCCGCCCGCAACAATAATTCCGCTGTTCATAATAGATCGGCTATAAATAATCTGGTCGCCCCATGGAAGCACTAATGCTAACGACTACGGTTTAAAAGTCAATCCCAAATTTAGGGGCATAAAAACGCGGGGCGCCCGGCAATATCCGCGCTTTGCGTCCGCGCGCCTTTACGTTATATTCAAAGGAAAGCCATGACCTCCAACCTGATAGCCAGCCTGCAAAATCCGCGCGTGAAAGAGGCGGTCAAACTCCGCCAGCGCTCGCACCGCGACGCGCAGGAGCTGTTCATCGTGGAAGGCTACCGGGAACTCAGGCGCGCCTTGGATAACAACCGCCGTCCGGCAACCCTGTTTGTCTGCGAAGCGCTCTTTCTTGGCAAGAACGAGCCGGAGTTGATCGAGCGATGCCGGCAAGCCGGCGCCGAAATTGCGCCCTGCACACCGCCGGTCTTCGCAAAAATGGCCTACCGCGAACGGCCGGAAGGACTGCTGGCTGTTCTCCCGCAGGTCCATCCGGCATTGTCGGACCTGAAACTCCCGGAGCGGCCGCTCCTCATTGTCGCCGAAGCCATCGAAAAACCCGGCAACCTGGGCACGATCCTGCGCTCGGCGGATGCCGCCGGCGCCGCAGCCGTGATCGTCTGCGACCAGTGCACGGACATCCACAATCCCAACGTCGTGCGCGCCAGCACCGGGGCGCTTTTTTCCCTGCCCGTCGCGGAAACCTCATCCGCCGAGGCGCTAAAATGGCTGCGGCATAACCAAATTCAGATATTGGCGGCCAGTCCGCATGCGGAAAAAGATTATACGGACGTGGATTTGCGCGCGGGCGCCGCGATCGTTGTCGGCGCCGAACAATACGGCCTGAGCGGTCTATGGATGCAAGAAGCCGATCTGAAAGTACGCATCCCCATGCACGGTCAGGCCGATTCGCTCAACGTGGCCACAGCCACAACGATCCTGATGTTCGAAGCGGTAAGACAGCGCCGGCTGATTAAAAACGGGCGGCAGACGACGGACGGCGGATGACAGACCGGAGTCTGAAAGGCGGAAGACGGACATCGGATTTTTTTCTGACCTCTGACCTCCGACATCTGTCGTCCGGTGTCTGGCTTGTCACTTCCTGGCGGGCGGTTTATTCGAGACAACCCCCCCGGCTTTGGCGCCGGTCGCCTTGGTTGCGGCGGCCTTAGGTGTGGCGGCATTACTGGCTGCTGCGGCGGCTTGCGCTTTTTGGAGAGCATTGGAACGGGCCGCTTCCTGCGCCGCCAGCATTGGAAGCTCATAACGGTAGCGCGTGCCGGCCGAGAGATACTTCCAGGGCGCGGTGTATTTACCCTTTTCCCCTTGGATCACCAGGCCTTCCGGCGTCGCTTCCTGCATCGTCCCCTCAATAACCGTGCCGTTGGCCATCCGCAGCGGGACATCCGCCTGGTCTTCGGCGGCCGTCACACGCAGACCCGACACCGCCACAACCAACAATGCGATTAGGCATGATTTACGATAAATAGTCATAGGTTCATCCATTTTTATTATTTGGCCCGGCTTCATCCCCAAACCATCGATGCGGATGAGCCGTCGCCGTCAGGCGATAGGCTCAACCCGCTTTTATCTTTTCCGAACCAAACATAATTGAAAGCAACCACGCAGTGTGTTCCGCTTTGCAAAACTCTACTGCATGGCGGAGGGAGAGGGATTTCCCGCCATAGGCGGGTCCGCCTCCGGCGGAGAACCCCCGCCACTCCTAAACACGCTTTTCACG
>Ga0172380_10002876_pt1 | contig 25102 bp, 25 predicted proteins | sample Leawe162metaG_FD_119747 | JGI IMG/M metagenome (GOLD analysis project Ga0172380, IMG submission 119747) | Leachate microbial communities from a municipal landfill in Southern Ontario, Canada - Leachate well 162 metaG | ecosystem: Engineered > Solid waste > Landfill > Unclassified | place...
CCGGCGCCCGCGCCTGCGGCCGCCATGCCGATGAAGCGACGTCGTGTAACTCGTGGACGCATGCATCTCCCCGTGGGCGGAGGAGTGGGGCAGAGCGGAATTCTAGAGTAGCGCGAGGACGGCGGGCACGGTGAACAGGATCGCCAGGAACCCCGCCAGCCACGTGCGCCCCGCGCTGACGCGAGAGGCAACTGCGAGGATCCCGCGCGAGAACGGTTGCCACGCGACCAGGAACACGACCGCCGAGACCGCGGTGACGGCGATCATCTCTGCGAGCACCACGGGCGTCGCGGACTCGGACTCCAGCAGCAGCGATGCGAACAGGGTGTCCAGGAACGTGGTGATATTGGCGCCCATAACGTACGCGATCACGTCGCGACGGTGGACCACGCCCTTCAGCGTCAGCGGCACCAGGATCGTGACTGAGAGTGACACCGACATCGTCACGGACGTGACAAGCGCGCCGAAGAGGAACATCGCTCGGGCGGAGCGGAAATGCCGCGACAGGCGCTCGAAGCCCGGTGGCGGCGGGTCGAGGTTCGGTAGCAGACGGTCGAACAGCCAGAACGCGCTCAGCAGTGTCCCGACGCCCATACCGAACAGGGCGACGCCGGGCAGGTGGTCTGCCAGCGGCTGCACTACCGGGCGGGCCAGCGTCGCCGGCAGATCCGCCCAGCCCGTGGGGATGAGGCTCGCGGACTCGTCGAACGCGCCCGTGTCCAGGAGCCAGAGGCCCAGCGCGGTGGCCGGGATGTACACGATGATCGTGGTGAGCAGCGCGACGACGCCGACGTAGACGCCATCCGGACGGCCTCGACCGCGCACGTATGCGACGAAGCCGACGAGCAGCACGATCAGCGATGCGCCCATGCGGGATCCGGACAGCATCGCCAGCGACCCCGCGGGATCGATCGCCCCGCCGTCGAGGAGTGACAGCGACAGCGCCGCGACCGGCGAGCCGGAAAGAGCGCCGTACGCTGCCAGCCATCCAAAGCCGATGAGGTTCAGCGGGCCGTGGATATCCAGGCGCTCGAAGAGCGTGGCGACGCCGGGCGCGGCGGACGAGAGCAGCTTCAGTGCGATCGTGAAGAGATAAATGGCGAACACCACGCCGAGTGCCGCCCGCGTCACGCGGATTGCGATGGTGCGCGAGGACACGATTGGGACTAGGTGCCGGCCACGCCGAGGATCATCCCCGCAGCGACGGTGTCGTTGGTGGCCTCGTCGATCAGGATGAAGGATCCCGTCGCGCGGTTGCGCTTGTACGGGTCGAAGAACAGCGGCTCGGTGGTCCGCAGGCGCACCTTCCCGATCTCATTCAGGCTGAGCGCATCCGGGGACGGCGCCTCTGAGAGGGTGTTGACGTCCAGCAGTGTGTCCACGGCGCTGACCACCGCACGCACGGTGTGCGTGGTCTGCTTCAGCGCATACCGCGCACCGGGGCTCATCTGGCCGCGTTCGCTCATCCAGCACACCCAGGCATCGAACTCGTTGCTTGCGGTCGGAGGGTTCGCGGTCGCGGAGACGATCATGTTCCCGCGCGAGATGTCTACGTCATCCTCCAGCCGCAGCGTCACGGCCATCGGCGGGGAGGCCGCCTCGAGAGGGCCGTCGAACGTGTCGATCGAGGCGATGCGCGTGCGCTGGCCGCCGGGGAGGACCATCACCGCGTCGCCGGGATGGAACACGCCGCCAGCGACCGTGCCTGCGTAGCCGCGGTAGTCGTGGAACGCTTCGCGCATCGGGCGGATGACGTACTGCACGGGGAACCGCTGGTCGTCCAGGTCTTCGTCCTGCGCGATCTCGACTTCTTCGAGGTACTCCAGCAGCGGCTTGCCCTGATACCAGGACAGCGCGTCCGAGGAGGTGACCACGTTGTCGCCGTTGAGCGCAGAGATCGGGATGAACTGAACATCGGTGAAGTCCAGCCGCTCGCAGAACTCGGCGAACTCCGCCTTGATCTCCTGAAAGCGTTCCTGCCGGAAGTCGACCAGGTCCATCTTGTTCACGCAGACCACGAGGTGCGGGATGCCGAGGAGCGACGCAAGGAACGCATGCCGTCGCGATTGCTCCAGCACGCCCTGGCGCGCGTCGATCAGGACGAGCGACAGGTGCGCCGTGGAAGCGCCGGTCACCATGTTGCGCGTGTACTGCACGTGCCCGGGGGTGTCCGCGATGATGAACTTGCGCTTGGGCGTTGCGAAGTAGCGATAGGCGACATCGATGGTGATGCCCTGCTCGCGTTCCGCGCGGAGGCCGTCCGTGAGCAGAGCGAGGTTCACGTACTCCTCGCCACGGGCGTGCGAGGTACGCTCGATGGCGTCCCAGGTGTCCTCGAAGATCGCCTTGGAGTCGAAGAGCAAGCGCCCGATGAGCGTGCTCTTGCCGTCGTCCACCGACCCGGAAGTGCAAAGCCGGAGCAGTTCCACCTAGAAATAGCCCTCGCGCTTGCGGTCTTCCATCGCGGCCTCGGAAAACCGGTCGTCGGCGCGGGTCTGGCCGCGCTCGGTGATGCGTGTCGCGGCGATCTCCGCGATCACGGTGTCGATGGTGGCGGCTGTGCTGGCGACGGCCGCGGTGCAAGTGAGGTCACCCACGGTGCGGTAGCGCACCCGCTCCATGAACGGCTCCTCGCCGGGAAGTCGCGGAATGAGGTCGGAGACGGACATCAACATGCCGTCGCGGACGAAGACCTCGCGGTCGTGTGCGAAGTAGATCGACGGGATCTCAAGCTGCTCGTTCTGGATGTACTGCCACACGTCCAACTCGGTCCAGTTGGAGATGGGGAACACGCGGATGTGCTCACCGCGGCGATGCCGACCGTTGTACAGGTTCCACAACTCCGGCCGCTGGCGCTTGGGATCCCACTGGCCGAAGTCGTCACGGAAGGAGTAGACGCGCTCCTTGGCGCGCGCCTTCTCCTCGTCACGACGTGCGCCGCCGAAGACTGCATCGAACTCGTGCCGGGTGATCGTGTCCAGGAGCACCGTGGTCTGCAGGCGGTTGCGCGTGGCGCGCGGACCCGTCTCCTCGACGACACGCCCGGCGTCGATCGCCTCCTGCACGGAGCCGACGATGAGCTTCACGCCCAGCTCTTCTACGCGGCGGTCGCGGTAGTCCATGACCTCCTGGAAGTTGTGTCCGGTGTCGATGTGGACGACGGGGAATGGGATGCGCTGCGGGTGGAACGCCTTCTCCGCGAGGCGCAGCATCACGATCGAGTCCTTGCCGCCGGAGAAGAGCAGCCCGGGGCGCTCAAACTCAGCGACCACCTCCCGGAGGATGTGGATCGATTCTGCCTCCAGCGCACGGAGGTGGGTGATCTGCGGACGTGCGGTGGTGGTCACGCGGTGTGGAGCCCGCATTCCAGCTTGTCCTGGCCGGCCCATCGGCCGGCGCGCTGATCCTCACCCGGCAGCACGGCGCGGGTGCAGTTGGTGCAGCCGATGGTGGGGTAGTTGTGATCGTGGAGCAGGTTGTAGGGAACCTCGTTCGCGAAGATGTACTTCCAGGACTCCTTCTCGTCCCAGGTCACCAGCGGGTTAGCCTTGGCCAGCCCGAACTTGTCGTCCCAGGTGAGGGCCGGCGCGTTGGCACGGGTGGGCGACTGGTCGCGGCGGATGCCGGTGATCCACGCGGCCTTGCCGACCAGCGCGTCCTGCATCGGCTCCACCTTGCGGATGTCGCAGCACTTGTCCGGCGCTGAGAGCCACAGAGCGTCGCCGTACTGCTCCGCCTGCTGCTCCGGCGTCAGGTCCGTACGGAACTTCGCGAGCTTGATGCGGTCGCCGTACTTGGCGCGCGTGCGCTCGATGAGGTCGTACGTCTCCGGGAACAGGAAGTCGGTGTCCAGGTAGAACACCTCCGTGCCGGGAGCGATCTTCGACACCATGTCGATGAGCACCACGTCCGAGGTGTTCCCGAACGCGCTGGCGAGCGTCACACCCTTGGGGTAGTGCTCGAACAGCCACTCGAGGATCGGCTGCGGCTGGGCGTCGTGAAGACGTGTTTCCGCCTCCTCGATCGCGCTGAGCTCCGCGGGTGAAACTGCGACATCAGCCATGGTGCTGACTCCTGCTGTGAAATCCATCACACAAACTCAAGGCGAAGAAACCGGAGAGGGTGCGACCCGCTCCGGCATCGTCCTTCGTTAGACGGCGCATTCCCCTTCGCCACGCTCGAGCACGTACAGCCCCTCGCGGTCCCAGTCGATGAACTCCTGGAGGTTGTCCGTGGCGAACTTGGGCGTGACCGTCAGATCCTGCACCGCAGCCTCGAAGGGCTGCACGCCGGCACGGTCGAAGAAGGCGTTGAACGACTCCCCCTCGGCACGCTGGGACGTGTAGACCTCGATGAACCGCTCCACAGCGTCCGGGACGCGCTTGGCGGGGATGCGCAGCTTCGCCAGCTTGGCGATGCGCAGCGGTTCGCCCTCCCGGCGGCGTCCGCCGAGGAGGACGTTGTATGCAGGGATCTGGCGCTCGTCGTTCTTCATGGCAGCGCCGTGGAAGCCGATGTTGCCCAGGTGGTGCTGGCCGCACGAGTTCGGGCACCCACTGATGTTGATCATCATGTCCTTGACCAGCGGGTCAGTGATGTTCAACAGCTCGATCTTCTGCACCAGGGCGCGGTTCAGGCCCATGGAGGATGTGATGCCGAGCTTGCAGGAGTCGGTACCGGGGCAGGAAACGACGTCGATCAGCGTCTGGGAGCCGGCGTTGGCAAGCCCGAGCTCGCGCAGTCGCTTCCAGGTCTCGTAGACGTTTGCGCCGGGGATCCAGCGCAGGACGATGTTCTGCGCCTGCGTGGTGCGGGCACGGCCAGCGCCGAGGTCCAGGATGATGTTTGCGAGGCCCCGGAACTGCTCTGGACGCAGGTCGCCCTGCGGCACCAGCGCCTCCACGGCGTAGTAGCCGGACTGCTTCTGCGGGCGGACGTTGGCGTCCACCCAGGCCGAGAAGGTGTCGCGGTCGTCAGCGGGGACACTGGCGAGGTCAAGCATGCTTGGCGCGGGAGCCAGCGACTGCTCGTCCTCGTGCCACATGAAGGCTTCCAGCTTCGGGCGGTCCTTGGCCCAGTCCTGGGCGAGGCGCTCGTCCACCATCGTCTTGAAGGCGTCCTCGCCCACGCGGTGGACGAGGAACTTCAGGCGGGCCTTCAGGATGTTGGTCCGGAGCTCGTCTGCCTCGTTGAAGATGCGGATGACCGCTTCGGAGTAGCGCAGGAAGTCGTCCACCGGCACGAACTCCGAGACGACGACGCCTTCCTTGGCCATCGTCGACAGGCCGCCACCGACGACCATCTTGAAGCCGCGCACTTCCTTGCCGTCGATGACGCGGGTGCGGGCGAGCCAGCCGATGTCGTGGATGGTGACCATCGCGGCGTCCGCCTCGGAGCCGGAGAAGGTGACCTTGAACTTGCGGGGAAGCGCCTGGGAGATGGGGTTCCGCACCCAGTAGCGGACAAATGCCGCGGCGTACGGGGTGATGTCGAACGGCTCATCCGCGCGGATGCCGGCCCAGGGGTCACCGGTGACGTTCCGCACGGTGTTGCTGCACCCCTCGCGCGAGGAGAGACCGTGGTCGCCCAGCAGCCGAAGCACCTCGTACATCTGCTCCAGCGGGATGTGGTGGATCTGGATGCACTGGCGGGTGGTGATGTGGCCCTTGACCAGTGGTGCGTACTGCTCGACGACCTGGGCGAAGCCCTCCAGCTGCGTCGGGGTGATGCCGCCGAAGGGGAGCTTCACCCGGATCATCTGGCGCGCGGCCTGGCGCTGGCCGTAGACGCCCTGGTGAAGGCGGAACCCGATGAACTTGGCTTCGTCACGGTTGCCTGCGAGGAACTCGATGGCCTCGTTCTTGAAGTCCTCGAATTCCTTCGGGAGGATCGGGATGATGTCCTGCGTCCGGTACTGGTTGGTGGTGGTCAAGACTGCCCCCATGCCTGCTGGTGGTCGCCCCCGCGACCGCCTGCGAAGAGTCCGGGAATCGTATGTCCGGTGCCGGGCCTGAAAGGGCGGCTGCCGAGGGATTCCTGAATAGTCGACAAAGTCGCTCGACTACTCGGAGATAGTCGCCGATCGCGATAACGAGGTCAACCCCGAAGCCGCGGAGACGACCGTGACGGGCTCCTGAGAGGTGTGCAGGGGAGGGTGGGTTAGACGGTTTGGGGCTGCCGCCCGGGGCGACACCGCTCGGTGGCGACGAGCTCCATCAGGCGATCGACGGTTGCGTCCAGGTCGCCCTCCACGTTCACCAGAGGGGTGCAGAAGCGGCGGGCGCGTTCGATCTCCGCCTGCGCGATCGCGAGGCGCCGTTCGATCTGCTCGGCGTCCTCCGTGTTGCGGGCTTCCAGGTGGGTGCGCAGGGCGTCCAGGCTGACCGGCTCTACCGCCACAAAGAGCGCCCCGGGGAGGACATCGCGGAGGGCTTCGGCACCCTGGACGTCTACGCGGACCAGCACGTGGTTGCCGGTGGACAGCGCATCACGGACGGACTGTCGAGGAACCCCGTACAGATTGCCATAAACCTCCGCGTACTCCAGGAGGTCGCCCGCGGCGACGTGTGCCATGAAGTCATCGCGATCTGCGGAGAAGTAGTGGTGGATGGCCTCCTGCTCACCACTACGGGGTGCGCGGGTGGTCATGGTTGCGGGGCGCACAATCGGGTAACCGCGCTCGATCGCGCGGTCGATGACAGCGTCCTTGCCGACGCCCGAGGGCCCGGTGAGGACGATCACGAGTGGAAGCGGATCCTCGGCCTCCTGGCTCAACGGTCAGCCGCCGCGGCGGTCCTGAGCTGAGCCACGCGACTGTGGAAGGTCTCCGGGGTGATCGCGATCAGGGTGACCCAGTCATCCAGCATCACCACCACGGCCTTCGTCCGGCGCCCGCTGGTCAGGTCGATCGCGCGACTGCCTTCCTTCGCACGCTGCACCATGCGCTTCATGGGCGCAGACGCAGGCGAGGCTACCGCGAGGACCCGATCCAACGTGAGGTAGTTGTCGAACCCGACATGGATGAGTTCGGCGGACATTTGCGTACCTCCTCGCATGGTCCGCGCGCTATCGCCACCGACAGCGCCGTTGATCGTTCCAAAGTTCAGGATACGACACGACCGTGCCCGAGAAGGTTGCCAGAACGTGGAGGAGGCCGGTCAGATGTCTCGGCGGCCGATTCGGTTGTCGTCTTCCTTGACGCGCCGTCCGGCCTCCAGCTTCGCCTCGTTGAGCTTCTCTCGGAGCCAGCCGCCCGCGATGAAGTCCTGCATCATGTCCGTCGCAGAGTCGATGCGCTCGTTTGTCTGTTCCTCGCGGCCCACCTTGCCGGCGGAGTACTTGATGTGCTCAAGCTCCGTGGCGGCGATCACGCGGTAGAGGTCGTCGTCCTTCTCGGAGTCCACCAGGCGTCGGCGGAGTTCTTCCAGCGCCACGATGTAGCGGCCGATCCAATGGGCGATGTTTGCGCGGTTCGTGACGGCGATGTCGTAGGCCATGGCCGGGTCCGTCCCCGCCAGTCGGGACATCCCCTGGAACCCGCCGGCGGCGAGGAGCGACAGCTCCGGCCATGCTTCCGAGGCTCGCGCGACCGTGAACAGCGCGGTGGATGCCATCATCGGCATGTGCGAGATCGCTGCGACGTACGCGTCGTGCTCGGCAGCGTCCATGATCATCGGGGTAGCGCCCAGCAGCGTGGCGAGGTTGGTGACGCTGTCGATGGAGCGTTCGCTTGCGGTGACGGGTGGGACGATCACCCACCGGGCACCCTCGAAGAGCGCGGCGTCGGCGGCCATTGGCCCGGACTCGGTCTTTCCGGCCATGGGGTGACTACCGACGAATCCCTTGTGTTCGCCCAGGTGCTTACGGGCCCAGTCCATGACCTGCGCCTTGGTCGAACCGGTGTCGGTGATGACCGCGTCCGGCTTCACTGCGCCCGCGATCGCCTCCAGCATCTTCTCGATCGCCAGGACAGGCGTGGCGATGACCACGACGTCAGCGTCCCGTACAGCCTCCACGGGGCTGTTGGCAACCTCGGTGATCGCGCCAGCGCGGTGTGCGGCCGCGGCGAAGCGCACCTCGCGGTCATAGCCCACGACGACCGCGTCGGGTTGTCGTGCGCGGATGGCGAGCCCCACCGATGCGCCGATGAGTCCAGTGCCGAGGATCGCGATACGCATGGGTCGGTGCCTCCAGGGGCGCAGCGGTGATAAGCGATCCTACCGCGTTGGCGCTTGTCGTAGGACACCTTCGGTAGCGCTACGGGCGGGCTGTAGGGCTACGGGCGGGGCGGGAAGACAGGGGTCAGATGCGGTCGTCGCTTTCGATGAACCAGGCAAGCTCCGGGTCGGTCGCCCGGATTGAGTCGGCCGTGCCGGTGTGTCCGGCCACGAGCTCCACGACGCGTGGCGCCGAGCCCGCGCGCCTGAGGATGTCGGCGCCGAGGGTGGCGTGGTGGAGCAGCCGCCACTGCGCCCTACGCCACGGTGCGCCGTGCTCTGCCGCCACTCGATTCGCGAGCCCTGCAGACGCTGCCCGGAGGATGACAAACAGGACGCGATCCGCGGTCATGAGATGCCCTTTGCCCACGTCGTGGATCAGCGCTGCGACCAGCACCTCGTCAGACGGGGGGGCATCCCGCGAGGTGCCCTCGCGCCGCAAGAGCAGGAAGAGGTCCATGGAGTGACGCCGGTCGCGCGGGTCGGCGGCGCGGAACAGCGCGAACTCCGCGGGGGTGAGCCAGAGGCGCGCCTCCGCGACCTCGTGCGGTGCGAGGTGGGGTCGGAGGCCGCGCGTGAACTGGCGGATGCGGTAGCGGGCGCGCGGAAGCATGTTCAGACGAACGCGAGCCCGCCGGCATCACCGGCGAACAGACGCAGGAGGAGGCCTACGACCGGCCCGATCAGCGTGAAGAGGCTGAACGCGCCGCCCGTCAGGAAGGGCGCGAAGACCAGCACCATCAGGATGCCCATCCCCCAGGGCTCCAGCTTCTGGAACTCGCGGGCGATGTTACTCGGCAGGACCCCCAGGGCGACTCGGTAGCCGTCCAGCGGGGGGATCGGGAGCAGGTTGAAGACGCCGAGCATGACGTTCAGGAGCAGGACGGTGCCGAAGAACAGACCAGCGAGGTCCTGGGGGGACTGTGTCCACACCTCCGCCCACCGGTCCACGGATCCGGTGCCGACGAACGGGTGGTAGAAGGGCACCATCCCCAGCTTGATCGGCAGGCCGGCAAGCCCCGCGACGATGATGTTGGACGCGGGCCCAGCGAGGGCGACCGTGGCCATCATCTGGCGGGGGTTCTGGAAGTACATCGGATTGACCGGCACGGGCTTCGCCCACCCGAAGCCGACGAAGAAGATCAGCGTGGTGCCGATGGGGTCGTAGTGCGCCTTTGGGTTCAGCGTCAGCCGTCCCATGCGCCGCGGGGTGCGGTCGCCGAATCGGTCCGCGACGTAGGCATGACAGAACTCGTGGAAAATGAGGCCCTCCAGCATCGCGAAGATGAAGGCGGCCATCAGGATCAGGAAGGCGAGAGGCGCCTGGGTGATGATGGAGACATAGGTGAGGATCACTCGCCGAGGATAGCAACGATCCGCCGTGCGTCCTGCTCCCGCGCGTTCGTTGACGCCCTGATCGCCCCTGCCTATGGTGGTCGCAGTCCTTCAGCCACGCTGAACGAAAGGCAGAAGGGGACGTCGCTCACGGTGTACGGCTCGGCGGGGGCCGTCATCGATGCCGGGATAACCGGCGGCGCGTGCCCGATGGCATGGCCATACCCCGCCGTCCCCTCCGCGGAGCGTTCACCGTTGTCCTCCCGATCATTGCGCTCGGGCTGATAGCGGTTGTCTCGTTCGCCGTCCGCCCCTCTCGCGACGACTCCCCCGATATCACGACCGCCACGACCGGCGACCCGGTGCTGGTGTACGCCGAGTTCGGGATGAACGAGGACCAGATCTACCTGGCGGCGCCGGACCGGCTGACCGAGCGCTCGTTGCTGGCCACCGTGGCGCACGCGCCCGGTTGGGGCATCAACCCCGCGTCCCAGGTGGCGGGCTCCCTGGTGGCGTACACCGTGCTCCCTGACAGCTCGACTCCGGAGCGCGACACGCCGGCCGAGCTGTGGCTGATCAACATCGAGACTCGCAATAAGACGCGCCTGGCGCGAGACGCGGACCTCCTGGTGTCCCCCGTGTTCGTCGATGAAGGCGCGGCGTTGGTCTACCGGCGCAGCGCCGGGAGCCAGCAGGAGCTGGTCCGCGTCGACCTGGACGCACAGACGAGCCTGGCCGTGCACGCGGAAAACACGTCCTTCGGTGTGTTCCCGGTAGGCGTGGACGCTCGTGGAGCGCTGCTGTTCGCGCGGCTCTCGACGGCCGGCACTGACCTCTACCGGGTGCGCCGCGGCGAGGACGCTGAGTTCGTGTTCCACATCTCGGACGACATCGCACGGGACTTCCAGCTGTCGCCGGACGGCGAGGCGCTTTCCTACCTCGCTCCCGTCTACACGGCGGAGCGTGTCGCCTTCCGGGCGCACGTGGTGGCCATCGAGGAGGCCTCCGAGCAGCCGCTGGCGATGACCGCCGATGCGAGCGGTGAGCAGTACGGGCCCGTCTGGACTCCCTCCGGCACCGGGGTCACGGTGGGACAGGAAGCGCTGGCACGGGACGCAGAGCCTGCAGTGGTCCTGAGCACGGACGGCTCCTCGATCGAACCGCTCCCGGCGCCGGCCCGCGGGTTTGACGTGCCGCTGGGCTGGAGCGCGGACGGACGCTTTCTTGCCGTGCGGTCGTTCGACGGGAAGAACTCCACGCAGCCGGGGTTCGAGTCCACCGTCATCATCGACTCACTCGGGGAGCGCTATCAGGTAGATGTGCCGACCGAGGTGATCTACATCGGGTGGTACTCCGGTGTCTAAGCCACGCTGGGCCATGCTGATCGTCGCGAGCGCCGTCCTGATGACGGCGCTGCTGCCGCTTACGGCGCGGGAGGCCAACGCCTGCGCATTTGAGTTGTTCCGTCCGCACGCGTATGAAGCCGATCAGCAGCGGGTGGCCTACAACCTTGCGTTCGACTCCGTGTCCTCCAACCGCCTCTTCCAGGGCGACGCCTTCTTCTCGTTGCCCTCGATCGAGCGAGGCACGCGAGGATCGCGCGCCACCGGGACGCCGTTCATTCCGGCCGCGCTCCTGAAGGCGATCTCCTGGGTCGAGTCCGACATGACGATGGCGCAACGTTCCGTGCCCTTCAGCTCCATCGGCGAGGGGCTCGTGTCATTCGACTGCGGGCACGGGCTGATGCAGGTGACGACAGGGATGACCGTGCCGCTGGGTGCCAACGGACAGCCATCCGACCGGCAGGCGCTGATCGCGACCCACTACGCGTACAACATCGCGCGTGGCGCGCAAATCCTCGCGGAGAAGTGGAACGCCGCTCCGGAGCAGCGCCCGATCGTGGGCACGGACACGGCCTCCGACCCTGCGCTGATCGAGAACTGGTACTACGCGGTCTGGGGCTACAATGGCTTCACCGGGCCCGGCGCGAACCGCAGTAACCATCCGCTGGATCCGACTCTCGATGACTGGCCTCGCAGCGCCTTCCGCTGTGACGGCTCGCAGTCCCGCAACCGGTATCCGTATCAGGAGCTGGTCTGGGGCTGCATGGCGAACCCGGCGGCGCGCAGCGGTGTCCCCCTCTGGGATGCGGTAGCAGCGACGCTGCCCGACATGACCGATCAGAGGACGTTCCGTGCGATGGGCCTGGCGAACTGGCGTTTCCCGTACTCGGACATGGACATCGAGACGCCCGAACCCGCGCACCTGGCCGTGGCGCCGGGGCTACCGTCTACCTTCCAGACGACGCTGCTGGGTTCACCGAGCCTGCGTAGCTCCTCCGAGCGGGTGACGGTCCGGTTGAACGACCCCGGCACCTCGATGCGCGCGACCGTGGACATTGTGAACACGGGGACGGGGACCCTCACCTGGATCGCGGAGCCGTCCGCGAACTTCCTGGTGGTGACGCCGCCAGGAGGCGTGGCCACTGGCAGCGGCGTGTCCTGCACCAGCGCAGCGTGTCCGAACGGGCGCCTCACGATCGAGGTGAACCCGACGCTTCTGCCCTCCAGCAGCGCTACGGGCACGGTGACGGTGCGGTCACCCAACGGCGGCTCCGGGACGGTGGTGATCCGGGTCGACGTCATCGCGGACTTTGAGGTCGGCGGTCCCGGGACGAGCCGCGCGCGCTAGCGCGGCCGCGGGCTGCTGCGCGGGGGCCGCGTCACCCAGTCTGTACACTCGATCCATGAGCAAAACCACCAAGCTGGCGGGAGCCGCCAAGCCCATCATCAACCTGGTCCATGCCTGGCTGGACGATGTCCGGCGCAACCACGGCTTGGAGCACGCGACCGTCGCCGTGCTGTTCGCTCGTAAGGGGCCGCAGCGCCTCGCCGGCCGCGCAAGCGGAAACGGCTTCTTCATCGTCGGCAACGTCGATCCCACGCTGCTGCGCTCCTGCGCGGACGAGGCGCTGCTCCGGATGCAGAAGGGCGAGCGAGGGCTGGCGGTATCGCCGCTGTGCGGCACCAACCTCGCCGTCACGGGTGCGGTCTGCGCGGCGTTCAGCATGGCCTCGCTGGCGCGGAACCGGGACAAGAGCTCGCGTCAGCGCCTGGGCGACGCCATCTCCGCTGCCACCCTGGGCGCGGTAGTGTCGCAGCCGCTGGGACGCCTGGTGCAGGAGCACATCACGACGCGGGCGGACCTGGGCGACATCGAGATCACAGCGGTGCGCTCGTATCTGCCGTGGCTAGCGAAGGTGTACACCCGGCACGCCGGCTGAGTCGAACGTGCCTAGATGAGCGCGCCCTGGGTCTCCGGGTCCTCCTCTTCCAGGCACGCCGGATCGTCGTTCGCGACGGAGTTCACCCTGGAGGTGACCGCCCGTGCGACGAGGTAGCGGTCGTCGACGGGGCGGCAGAGCGCGTGCAGGCTCCGGGGATCCGCGTCCGGGCGTAGCCATGCGGCCATGGCGTCTTCGTCCGGCAGGATCACCGGCATCCGGTCGTGGATATGCGCCACCAGTTCGTTCGGGCTCGTGGTCAGGATCGTGAATGTCGTCGTCGGCTCCGCTTCGCCCACCAGGCGGACGCGGCTGTAGAGCCCTGCGAAGGCGAAGACCTCCCGCTCCGGGCGGTGAAACCAGAACGGCCGCCGCTGCTTCTTGTCGCCAGTCCACTCGAAGAATCCATCGGCGGGCACCAGGCATCGACGTTGCTCGAATGCCTCGCGGAACGGCCGAGCGGTCGCGACGCTCTCTGAACGCGCGTTGATCTGCCGCGCGGCGCCGCGTCGGTCCGTGTCCCACCAGTTCACGAGTCCCCATGTGGCGGGTCGGATCACTCGATCCTCGCGGTCGAGGACGACGATGCCGGCGTCCTGCATAGGCGCGATGTTCCAGCGGGGCGTGTGCGTCCACTCCTCCAGGCGTTCCTTCGGCACGCCGAGGACATCGGCCACCCAGTCCTCGTTCTCCTCGGTGAGCGTGAACCGTCCACACATACGCCCAGTGTAGAAGTGACGGCACGGGCGGGTGCGGCGTCGCGCGGGTACGCTCCGCCAATGAGACGTCCGCGAGTCACTCTGGATGCCGGGATATGGGCCGCGCCGGTAGCGGTCGCGGGCATGCTGATCACGCTCTACTGGTGGACCATGGCGCCCTCCATTTCCTCGCTCCACGACAACGTGGACGGCGCGGAGCTCCTGGCTGTAGCGCACGTGATGGGCGTGGCTCACCCGCCGGGCTCCGCGGTCTGGATGCCGTTGGGGCGTGCGGCGCTGGAGGTCTTCACCTTTCTCGACGAGCCTGCAGCGCGCACAAACCTCGCTTCCGTGCTGTGCATGGCTGCAGCGGGCGCGCTCATCGCCGTGGCCGCGCGCCGCTGGCGACCGGACACGCCCGCTTGGGCCTGTTTGCTGGCTGGCATCCTGGCCGGGACGGCTCCGATCCCGTGGGCGCAGGGACTCGTGACAGAAGTGCTGGCGTTGCAGGCACTCCTCACGGCACTGGCGCTGGTGCTGGCGGTCGATGCGGCACGCGGCGAGCGATGGCCCGCGTTTGCGCTGGTACTGGGGCTCATGGCGTGGAACCACCCGACCGGCCTCGCCGTCGCCGTCCCCTTCGCTGTCGCCTGCCTGCTCCAGGATCGACCGGCGCGTGGTGATGCGTTGCTGGCAGCCGGCATATTCCTCCTGCCGGCGGCGTACACGGTCGCCTACCTCTGGCTACGCGCCGATGCCTCGATCGCGTGGGGTGAGACCGACAGTCTGCGCGGCATCTGGGCGCACCTGAGCGGCGAGATATACCGGGACGTCATCAATCGTTCTCCGGGGGAGGTCGGGGCTGCGATCCCCGAGACGTTGCGCAGGGCACTGCGGCAGGCTGCCCCCCTGGCGTGGCTCCTCGCGCCGGTCGGTGCACTGGCGATCGCGCGTGCTCGGCCGGCGTTCGTCGTGGCGCTCGGGATCCAGTGCGCCCTGCTCGTGGTGTTCATATCTGCGTATCGAGCGACGGGACGTCAGGACTACCTGATGCCGGTCGCGTTCACGCTCGCGCTCCTCGCGGCATGGGGTGCCGTGGATGGCTGGGACTGGCTGCGCGGGCGGCTCCCGGACCGCGGGACGGCGTTCGCCTGTGGGGTGCTCTTCTGGGGGCTCGTGGGCGTCTGGGTGATCGTGAATGGCGACCAGGTGAACCGCCGAGGGGACACGGCCCTGCGAGACGAGGCGATCGCGCGCCTGGAGTCCGCACCATCAGGCACGATCATCGAGACCCGGGATGACCACGACACCTTCCCGCTCTGGTACGCGCGGGTGATGCTGGGAGTGCGTGAGGACGTTGGCGTCGACGACGTGCGTGGACTGGCACCGGTGATCCGGCCGAGGTAGCGCGTCAGTCGCCCGCCAGCCGGCGTGCCTTCAGGCGCGCCTCTACATCTTCCAGCCAGGCAAGCTGTGCCGCCGTCGGTGAGGACTCCGGGCGCGCCGCCCGCACCAGCCGATGTGCCTCGCCCAGCGTCAGGTCATGTTGCATCAGCAGGGCGATGGCCACCGCAGGCGTGCGTCCCTGACCGGCGTGGCAGTGGATGTACACCGCCTGGTCCACGTTCGGATCGGCATCGGAGTCGAGCCACCGGATTAGCGTCGCCAGTTGCTCATGGCTCGGCGCGTGGCGGTCGGGAATCGGGATCCGTCGCCAGTGGAAGCCCATCGCCTGAAGCGCATCCGGGTCATCTGACGCTTCTTCACGCAGATCCACGATGTGCGTGACGCCTCGCTGGCGCAGGTCCGCGTACTGGTCGATCAGCAACTGGGGGCCGATGAACATCCAGGGCGCGACGCGGTCTACCCGCGTGGGACGCTCAGGCCCGCGGCGGTCGTTGCGGAGCAGTCCACTGAACCGATCGAGGATGCCCACCGGAACCTCCTCGGTGACAGCTCACCGGGGCGATAATCGCATGGCGGACGATCAGGACGCTTCCACTACTTCGCGTTCTTCGTCCTCGCGGTTGCCGTTTCGTGCGGGGCGGCGGGGGCGCTGGTGTTCCTCGCCGCCCGGGGCGTCGTCGCCGTATGCGCGACCGTATGCAGAGTAGTAGTAGTACCCGGCTTCGCGTCCGCCGACGCGGTTCAGGATGACGCCGGCGATCGGGCGGCCCGACTGCGCCAGCTCCTCGACCGTAGCGCGCAGCGCGCCGCTGCGTGTCTTGCCCGCGCGGGACACGAGGACGATGCCGTCCACGAGCGTGGCGAGCACGGAGGCGTCCGTGACCACCAGCGCCGGCGGAGAGTCGAGCAGCACAACGTCGAAGCGGGCCTTCAGGCGCTCCAGCAGCTCCTGCATGCGGGCGGAGCCCAGCAGCTCGGACGGGTTCGGCGGCAACGGGCCGGCCGTGACCACCGAGACGTTGGTGTAGATCGACCGCTGCACCGCGCGCTCGAAGTCCGGCTCGCGCGCCAGCAGGAGGTTCGTCAGCCCCTCGCCATTTTCGAGGCCGAAGACACGATGGAGGGTTGGGCGGCGGAGGTCAGTGTCCACCACGCACACTCGATGCCCCGCAAGGCCGAACACGACCGCGAGGTTGGAGGTAGTGGTGGTCTTGCCTTCGCTTGGGCCGGGCGAGGTGACGAGCACGAGCTTGCGGTCGCGCCCCAGGTCGATGGCGTAGGTGAGGTTGGTCCGGGCGACGCGATAGGCCTCCGCCACCTGCGAGCGCGGATGTGTCGCCGCCTGCAACTGCTCCCGAGGCGACCGAAGCTTCTCGAACCGCTCGATCCGCCCGAGCGTGGGCAGGCCACTGATCTCCTGCGCCTGCTCCGGGCTCTTTACTGTGTCGTCGAGGTATTCGATGACCACCACCACGACACCCGCCACCATCAGCAGGAGGATGGCGCCGAGGAACGCGTTGACGATCGGCCGCGGAGCTACCGGGCCCAGCGAAGGCGTCGCGGTCTCCACGATCGAGACCAGCCCGGGACGGGCGCTCAACTGCGCCTGGTTCGTCGAGATGAACGCGTTGGACACGGTATTGGCCAGCAAAGCCGCCATGTTGGGGTCGCCGGCGCGCGCCGTGACCTCCAGGAGCTGCGTAGCGGCCGGGTTGGACACGCGGATCGCCGACTCCAGGGCGCTGGTCGTATACGGGAGGCTCCCGTCCGTGATCGCCTGATCCAGCACCGGATGCAGCGTGACGAGGCGAGAGAACGTGTTGGCGAGGCGCTCCGACGTCTGGATGTCGTTCAGCTGGACGACGCCCTCGTCCTGACGCTGGGTGACCAGGAGCGTGGTGGTGGCCTCGTACGTCGGATCCAGCCGCAGGGAGACGCCATAGGCGAGCGCGGCACCGAGGAGCAGCGCGGCGACCAGCGCCCACCACCACTTCCGAACGATCCGCACGGCGAGGGCACGATCCATCCGAGCAGTGTCCCATCCCCGCCGGTCTGCGTCATCCGCGCGTATCCTTTAACAGGAATACAGGACGGTGGTCCTTACGATGCCACGAGTACTGGTCGTAGAAGACGACACCGCCATTCGGGAAGCGGTTGCGTTCAACCTGACGCGGGACGGCCACGAGGTCGTTACCGCGGAGGATGGCGTATCCGGGCTGGAGGCCGCTCGCCGCGACCCTCCCGATCTGATCGTCCTGGACGTGATGCTGCCTCGCATGTCCGGCCTGGACGTCTGCCGCCTGATCCGGGCCGAGATGCCGGTCCCGATCCTCCTGCTTACCGCCCGCGACTCCGAGGCCGACGTGGTGCAGGGGCTGGACCTGGGTGCCGACGAGTACGTCACGAAGCCGTTCTCCATGCGAGAGCTTCGCGCGCGGGTCACCTCGCTGCTGCGCCGTGACCGCATCTCTCGAGGCGCCGGGCCAGCGGCGCCCGTCGGGGTCGAGGAGGACACCGTCCGCGCCGGCGACCTGACCCTGTCAGTGAGCCGTCACGAGGTCACCAAGGGCGGCGTGGCCATCAAGCTCCGCCCCCGGGAGTTCGCGCTCCTGGAGTTCCTGATGCGCCACCCAGGCCAGGTGTTCAGCCGTGATGCGATCCTGGAGCAGGTCTGGGACCTCACCTACCCGGGCGAGACCCGCACTGTCGATGTCCACGTGCGCTGGCTGCGCGAGAAGATCGAGGACGACCCGGCGCAACCTCAGCACCTTCAGACCATCCGGTCGGTGGGCTACAAGTTCGTGCAGTGACCACGGGACGTGCTGCCGCTTCCCTGGCTGCGGCCAGCCTGGTCGCAGTGTCGGTGTTCGTGCTGCCGCCCTTGGCTGCCGCGCTGGTGGCATGCGCGGCGGTAGCCGGCTCGCTTCTGCTGGTGCCGGCCGCCCCTGAGCCGGCGAGGGCGGCAGTGTCAGCGCCTGTCGTTCCGACCGTGCCGGACGAACTGGTGGTGCTGATCGATCGATTCTCGGAGGGCGTCCTGTTGCTGGACGCCCAGCAGACCGTGATCGCGGCCAACGGAGCGGCCGCCCGGATCCTGGGCCGCCCGCGTGACGACATGGTCGGCGTCTCCCTGATCCGGGCGTCTCGCGACGCCGCGCTGCTGAATGTGCTGAGGGAGGCGTCCGGGAGCCCTCACGAAATCGCGATTGGTGAGCAGGTCCTGCTCGCGACCGCGAGCTTTGTCGACGGACCATCCGTGAGCTGCGTGCTGACACTTCAGGACGTCAGTGCGCTGCGTCGAGCGGAGCGCGCGCGCCAGGAGTTGATCGGCAACATCTCGCACGAGCTGCGGACGCCGATCGCCGCGGCTCGCGCGCTCGCGGAGACGCTGGAGTCCGGTGTGGAGGAGGACGCGCAACGTGCGCGGTTCCACGCGCAGCTGACCTCCGAGATCGAGCGCCTCGGGAGCATCGTGGATCGACTTCTTCGGCTGTCCCGGATCGAGTCGGGCGCGGACGAGATGCGCTTGACGCCGGTCTCCGTGCGCGACCTGGCCGAGGAAGCGTTGCGGCGGATCGAGCCGGTCGCGGTGTTGAAGTCGGTCGTGATCGACGTCGAGAGCGTCCAGCCACTCATTGTCCTTGCGGATCGGGAGCGCATCCTGGAGGTGCTCGCGAACCTCCTCGGTAACGCGATTCGTCACTCGCCGGCGGGCGCCAGGGTGCGGGTCGGTGCGCGCGAAGCCGGGACGATGGCGCGCATGTTCGTCAGCGACCAGGGCCCTGGCATCCTCCCGCGCGACCGATCGAGGGTCTTCGAGCGTTTCTACACGGGCGACCGATCGCGTGGGAACGATGTGGGTACGGGGCTCGGCCTGGCGATTGCGCGTCACATCGTCTCGCGGCACGGCGGGGAGATCTGGGTCTCGGATGAGACTCCGGGCGCCACACTTTGCTTCACGCTCCCGCTGAAGGGTGGCACGGTCGAGGAGCCGGTACCGACGGCGTCGCCTGCCGGCGACGTTTAGGAGCCAGTGAACGGTGGCGCATCCGCGAACTCGCGGTGCCCGGTGAGCAAGAAGATGACACTCTCGGAGACGTTCGTAGCGCGATCCCCGACCCGTTCGATGTTGTGGGCGGCCCAGAGCACGTACGTCTGTTCCTGGATGCGTGACCGGTCGCTGATCATCGACTGGAAGGCGTCGGCGTAGACACGCGCCTGCAGGCGGTCCAGGTCGTCATCCGCGCCCAGGACGTGACGCGCTCGGGTCAGGTCATCCTGCGCCAGCGCGACCAGGCAGTCGTCCAGCATCGCGAGCGCTCGGTCTGCCATGGAGGGCAGGTATCCCAGGCTCCGCGGGGCCGTCGCCGGCCCCATCAAGACGCCGATCTCCCCGATTCCACGGGCGTGGTCACCGATCCGCGCGAGGTCGTTCAGGGTCGCTAGGTAGGACATCAACCGGCGCAGGTCGCTCGCCACCGGCGCCTGCTGCGCCACCGCGACGATCGCGCGTTCCTCGATGGCCCAGCGGATGCGAGAGACGTCCACCGCTCGCTCTACCAGGTCGTGGGAGCGCTGGAGGTCTGCCGCTGCCAGTGCCCTTGTGCTGTCGTCCACAGCGCGGCGCACCCGGTCGCCGAGGCCGCAGACGGCCTCACGCAGTGCCAGCAATTCCGCTTGAAATGATTCCCGCGCCATACCGGCAGCGTAGGTTCAGGGAGCCCGCGAGGCCTTAATTGTGCATTAACGGAAGCCGCTGACCATCGGCTGGACAGAGGGAGATCAGTGCTGCGGTGAGTCGCAGCGATATTGAAGGAGTCTGGATGGCCATCCAACGGTTCGTACGCAAGCGGTTCCTGCTGCTCGCCATGATGACGGCGATGCTCAGCGTGTTCGCCGTCGCCTGTAGCGACGATGGGGACGACGACCCCACAACTGCCCCCACGTCCGGCGCCACCACCGCCCCGACGGCGGACGGCACTGCCACCGAGGCTCCGATGGAGGGCCTGGACTACGGTTCCCTCAGCGGCACGGTCACCATCGACGGTTCGTCGACCGTGTTCCCGATCGCTGAGGCGGTCGCGGAGGAGTTCTCTCTGGTCTCTGACGTGAACCCCAACGTCGGCTTCTCCGGCACGGGTGGCGGCTTCGAGAAGTTCTGCCGCGGCGAGACTGACGTTTCGAACGCTTCGCGCCCGATCAAGGACTCTGAGGTCGAGGCCTGCGCTGCCGCCGGCATCGACGACATCGTCGAAATCCAGGTCGGTATCGACGCGCTGACCGTCATGGTGAACCCGGCGAACGACTGGGCGACCTGCCTGAACGTGCAGCAACTGCACGACATCTTCCGCGTTGATGGCTTCACCAACTGGAACGAGGTCGACCCGTCATTCCCGGATGCCGAGATCATCGGCTACGTCCCCGGCACTGACTCCGGCACGTTCGACTACTTCGTTGAGGCAATCATCGACGGCGTGGCTGAGGATGTCGGGCACCGTGGCGACTTCACGGCTTCCGAGGACGACAACGTCCTTGCACAGGGCATCGAAGGCGACACGAACGCCATCGGCTACTTCGGCTTCGCGTACTTCCTCGAGGCCGGCCAGGCGTTGAAGGCTGTCGCGGTTGACGGCGGCGACGGTTGTGTCGAGCCTACGTTCGACACGGCGCTGGACGGCTCCTACCAGCCGCTGGCGCGCCCGCTGTTCATCTACACCACGGAGACCCTCCTGACGGAGAACCCCGCGGTGCTGGGCTACATCCAGTTCACGATTGAGAACATGCAGGCACTGGTCCCAGAGGTCGGGTACATCACCCTGCCCGAGGATCTCTACCAGGAGCAGGTGGCGAAGGTCGAGCCCTTCCTGCCGTAGCGACTGACGGACGTCAGGTGGAGGCGGTCGGCCACTGGGCCCGCCTCCACCGGGCTCCGGCCCCTACCGTGTCCCGAACGACCGAGCGCCGGTTCGGCCCCTCGGGACGCAGCAGGAGCAGTTATCCTGACCGTGTGTGCGGGGAGTCGGCATGCAGGGAACCGTAGACGACGAAGGCGCGGCGATGATGGCCGCGCTCAGTGACCGGCCGTCCAAGCGCCTGGGCGAGAAGATCGTCGTGGCGGTCCTCTTCCTGGCAGCGGCCGTGTCCATCTTCACGACCTTCGCGATCGTTACTGTCTTGGTGACGGAGACCGTTCCGTTCTTCCAGCACGTGTCCTTCCGCGAGTTCTTCTTCACTACGGACTGGCAGCCGCTGTTCCGGCCGGTAAGCTTCGGCATCTGGGAACTGATCGCCGGGACGCTGAATATCGTGCTGTGGTCGATGGTGTTCGCGCTGCCCGTTGCCCTGGCGGCCGCGGTCTACCTGAGCGAGTACGCCCACCACCGCACGCGCTCCATCCTGAAGCCGCTCCTGGAGGCACTCGCCTCGATCCCCACCGTGGTCTACGCGTACTTCGCGCTGACCTTCGTCACGCCCAACGTCCTTAAGCCCCTGCTGGGCGACGGGATATCGATCTTCAACGCACTGGGCGCCAGCATCGTCATGGCAATCATGCTCATCCCAACGATCGCCTCCATCTCAGAGGATGCGATGTCTGCCGTGCCGCGCGAGTTGCGGGAGGGCGCGTACGGGCTGGGAGCGACGCGCCTGGAGGTGGCGTCGCGTGTGGTCCTTCCCGCTGCGCTCTCCGGCGTCATCGCCTCGGTGTTGCTCGCAATCGCACGGGTCGTTGGTGAGACGATGATCGTCGCCGTCGCGGCCGGTTCAACGCCCAACCTGACGCTGGATCCGACGGCTTCCGTCCAGACGATGACGGGGTTCATGCTCCAGGTGGGCCTGGGTGATGCGGCGCGTGGGGGCGTGGAGTATCAGTCACTCTTCGCCGTCGGCCTGATGCTGTTCCTCATCACCCTGTTCTTCAACATCGCAGCGAACTGGTTCGTGCGCCGCTTCCGCGAGGTGTACGTCTAATGGCGAACGCAACGATGGGTGCCGAGATCCGGCTGGAGGCGACCGGGCAGGTCGCACGCCGTCAGCGGGCGTCTCGGTGGTCGCGATGGATCCTCTTCGGTTTCGCGATGATCGGCGTGGTCGCGCTGTTCCTCCTGACGGTCATCACGATCATGGAGGGTGGTTCGCGGCTGTCCTGGGACCTCATCCAGAACTACCCGTCGCGGTTCGCAGAGCGAGCGGGCCTGCGTTCATCGCTCATCGGGTCTGCTTGGGTGATGTCGATCACGATGGGGCTGGTGGTGCCGATCGCGATCGGCACTGCGATCTGGATCGAGGAGTTCGCTCCACGCAATCGGCTCATCGACCTCATCAAGCTGAACCTCGCGAACCTCGCGGGGGTCCCGTCCATCATCTACGGCGTCCTGGGCCTGGCCGTGTTCGTGCGGTTCATGTCACTGGGGCCGAGCATCATCGCCGGGGCGCTCACCCTGTTTCTCATGATCCTCCCAATGACGGTCATCGCATCGCAGGAAGCGATCCGGCAGGTGCCGGCCAGCGTCCGCCAGGGCTCACTCGCGCTGGGAGCTACGAAGCTGCAGACCGTCTGGCATCACGTCCTGCCGGGGGCCTTGCCGGGGATGATCACCGGTGTGATCCTCGCCGTAGCGCGTGCAGCCGGTGAGACTGCCGCGCTGATCATGATCGGTGCGTTCACCTTCATCTCGTTCGACAACAGCAGCATCTTCGACCAGTTCACGACTATGCCGATCCAGATCTACAACTGGACGACGCGGCCGCAGCAGGACTTCCGGGCCAACGCGGCGGCAGGGATCATCGTACTGATGGCGATCGTCCTGACGTTCAACCTGGCCGCCGCGGTCCTTCGCGAGCGGTTCCGACGCAACTAGGTCACGCAGAGGAGCCTGAGCATGGCTGACATCCGCACCCGAGCACCCGAGGTCGCCGCCGATCCGAGCGAGGGCTCGTCGACGCCCAGCCCAACCACTTCGAGCGCGACCGTTGTGCCGGCGAACGCTTATCAGCCGCCGGAGGATGCCGCGCTGACCGTGCGGGGGCTGGACTTCTTTTACGGGAAGAAGCAGGCGCTGAAGGGGATCGACATCAAGTTTCCCCGCCAGAAGATCACGGCGCTCATCGGCCCTTCCGGCTGTGGCAAGTCGACTCTGCTCCGGTGCCTGAACCGCATGAACGACCTCATTGATGACACCCATGTGGACGGCGTCATCGACTACCACGGGGTCAACCTCTACGACTCCAAGGTGGATCCGGTAGAGGTCCGCCGTCGCATCGGCATGGTGTTCCAGAAGCCGAACCCGTTCCCCAAGTCGATCTACGACAACGTGCTCTTCGGAGCGAAGGTCAATGGCTTCAAGGGCGACGGCGACGAGCTGGTGGAGCGGTCGCTCCGGCAGGCTGCACTCTGGGACGAGGTCAAGGACGACCTGAAGAAGTCCGGCCTGGCGCTCTCCGGCGGCCAGCAGCAGCGGCTGTGCATCGCCCGCGCGCTGGCGGTGGAGCCAGAGATCATCCTGATGGACGAGCCCTGCTCAGCGCTGGACCCCATCGCCACCCTCAAGATCGAGGAGCTGATGCGGGAGCTGAAGGAGCAGTACACGATCATCATCGTGACTCATAACATGCAGCAGGCGGCGCGTGTCTCCGACTACACAGCCTTCATGCTGGCTGGCGAGGCGGGCTACGGCGAACTGGTGGAGTACGGCCCCACGGACGAAATGTTCACCAACCCGCGTGAGAAGCGGACAGAGGATTACATCACCGGCCGGTTCGGATAGACGTCCTCCTTCTCAATTGACATATCCTCAGATGTGGGAAGTCTGTGGATAACTACCGAGACGGTTCAGACTCCGGTACAATGAACCACCGTTTCGATACCCGACCGGACACTACCGATGCCACGCGAGGTCTTTCAACGACAGATCGTCGAACTTCAGGACACCGTCCTGGAGATGGGCTCGATGGTGGATCGAGCGATCGAGCGCGCGATGCAGGCGCTGTTGGATCGTGATCCCATCACGGCACAGTCCGTGGTGGACCACGACAAAGCGGTTAACGCCAAGAACTTCGAGAGCCAGAACCAGTGCATCACGCTCATCGCGCAGCAGGCGCCGATGGCGCGCGACTTGAGGCTCATCGTCTCCGTCGCTGCGATCATGACGGAGCTGGAGCGGATGGGCGATCACGCGGAGGGCATCGCACGGATCGTCCTGATGATGCAGGATGAGCCGCTGGTGAAGCCGCTCATCGACATCCCGATCATGGCGGGCCACGCCCGGGAGATGCTGCGCGCCTCGATCCAGGCGTTCGTGGATCAGGACGTGGAGGCGGCCTACGCGGTGGGCCGCGCGGACGACCAGGTGGACACGCTGTACGACCAGGTGTACCGCGACCTCGTCGACATCATGGTCGGGGATCCGACGACGATCGAGCCCAGCACGCATCTCCTCTGGGTGGCGCACAACCTGGAGCGCATCGCCGACCGCGCGACGAACATCGCGGAGCGGACGGTGTACTCCGCTACCGGCAACTTGCCGCAGATGGATGTCTCCGTCTACTAGCCGCCGTGCCTCGAGTTCGTTGACATATCGGAGGCCGCGAACGTAGCCTCTTAGGTCTACCGACGCGTAAAGACTGACGTCGATCGGGACGAGTACGCCGCAATGCGGGGCCCAACCCTTCGGGGCGAAGAGAGCCGGGGATAGGTGAGAGCCCGGCGCCCGTCAGCAGCAGCGGAATGGACCCGGGAGTCCCGGCCCGATGCCTCCGAGTTAGCTCGGAGGAGGTAGGAGCCGGCGGTGTGGGCGCCGTTATCCATGCCCAGGCGATCGCAAGCCTCCTTAAGGGAGGTGCGCCGTCGCTGGATGAGCCTGGATGCCGCTCAGTGGCATCCAGGGAATGTGGGTGGCACCGCGAGGACCATCGCCCCACGACGTTGATGTCGGTGGCGGTGGTTTTTTGTTGGCCGCAGCGCCAGCTGAAGGGGAGCGAAGGATGTCCATCTTCCATGCGTCGCGCTCAGTCCCCCGGGCGGGGATCGGCGAGGGCAGGTCGTGGGCGTCCTGGTGGCGAAGCTCGCCGTCCGTCGCCAGCTCATCGCGCAGCATCCTCGGAGTCCACTATGTCTGACTACACACCCACCCTGAACGACATCCGTCGCATGGCCGGCGACGGCA
>Ga0172380_10002877_pt1 | contig 25100 bp, 21 predicted proteins | sample Leawe162metaG_FD_119747 | JGI IMG/M metagenome (GOLD analysis project Ga0172380, IMG submission 119747) | Leachate microbial communities from a municipal landfill in Southern Ontario, Canada - Leachate well 162 metaG | ecosystem: Engineered > Solid waste > Landfill > Unclassified | place...
AATACGGTCTTGATTACGACAGCAAAAACGAGGTGGTTGTGACGATCGGAGGAAGCGAGGCTATAGACATTGCCTTAAGGGCGCTTCTGGATCCGGGTGACGAGGTGGTCTACCCCGAACCTTGCTTCGTCTCATACCAGCCATGCATACTGCTTTCTGACGGAGTGCCCGTGCCGATACCGCTCAGCTCCGATACGGAGTTCCGCCTGACGCCTGACAAACTTGAAGCCGCGATAACCGGAAAGACCAAGGCGCTTCTTATGTCGTACCCAAGCAACCCTACAGGAGCCATAATGGAGCGGGAAGATCTTGAAAAGATCGCCGAAGTGGTACGCAGGCACGACCTTATAGTGATAACGGACGAGATATACAGCGAACTTTCCTATAGGGGAGCTCATGTAAGCATTGCAAATATGCCCGGCATGCAGGAACGAACGATACTCATCAACGGATTTTCCAAGGCCTACGCCATGACAGGTTGGCGTCTTGGTTATGCGCTTGCTCCGGCCCATATCATGGAATACATGCTGAAGATCCACCAGTTCGCCATAATGTCCGCCCCTACTGTCAGCCAGTATGCTGCTGTGGCAGCACTGAGGGACGGCGACAAAGACATCGAGATGATGAAGGCATCATATGACCAGAGAAGACGTTTCCTCATGGAGGCGTTCAGGGAGATGGGACTTCCCTGCTTTGAGCCGTACGGCGCTTTCTACGTCTTCCCCGACATTTCGGAGTTCAAAATGACCTCGGAAGATTTCTGTACGGCACTTCTAAAAGCGGAGAACGTTGCCGTTGTTCCCGGCTCGGCATTCGGCGAGTGCGGAGACAAACACGTCAGGATCTCTTACGCCTACTCTGTCGATACTCTGAAAGAAGCAATGAAAAGGATGGCTCGTTTTATTGAGGGGCTGAGGCAATAACCCTTTTGATATTAAAATTAGGGGAGCCGCGGACGTCAGTCTGCTGCTCCCCTTTTATTTAAATTTCACTAAGGTTTTGTCAGCTCAGTGCGGTTTTCGCGCCGCACTTCACAGAGTTGATGATCCCTTCGATCTGCTCATCGCTCATGTTTATGTTAAGCCCGGTCATTACCGCCCTGCTGAGGAGAGCTTCTGTCCCTGCCATGGTTTCGGGTGCATATGAGGGAGATTTTGTCCCAAATATGTCTTTTTCTCCCATCTCTTCAAGCGCCTTCCAGTGCTTTGCGTAGTGCCATGTGTTTTCCGATATTATGCTGAAACCGGTCCCAGCCTCCCCGGCCGCGCGCCTGAAACTCACAGCGGCCTCCGGTGAGGGCAGCATGAATATCAGATGGGAAGCCGTATCGCCTTCAACGTTGTGCAGCGGGCGGGCCTTTATCCCGGTCTCCTTGACTGCGTCCAGTATCTTTTTCTTTGTTGCCCTCAGCTTGTCCAGCGTAGCATCCATCTTGTCCAGGGCAATTACGCCCAGCGCACCCTGGAGCTCGCTCAGCCTGTAGTTGACTCCAAGACCAAACTTGCCCTCTTCGCCCCTGTCGTGCGCCTTGCTGTGGATATGTCCATGGTCATGGTAGCAGTCCATCCTGAAGAAGAGATCTTCATCGTCTGTTAAGACTATCCCTCCCTCTCCAACAGTGAGGGTCTTATTGGGATCAAAGCTCCAGGTCCCGCACTTGCCTATCGATCCGAGATACCTTCCTTTATACGTCCCTCCGACAACCTCGCAGGCATCTTCGATAACAGGGATGCTGTGTTTCCTTCCGATCTCCATGAATGGGTCAAGATCAGCTGCCCCTCCAAACATGTGCACGGGCATTATCGCTTTTGTCCTTTCGGTTATCAGCTTTTCTGCTGATAGAGGGTCAAGACTGAGCGTCTCATCTATCTCCCCGAGCACGGGGACTGCTCCGCACGCGACTATAGCCTCTATAGTCGCGATGAAGGTGAAAGGAGAAGTAATTACCTCATCTCCAGGACCCACTCCTATTCCTTTGAGGGCGACGATAAGCGCGGCAGTGCCGTTTGTAAGGGCAAGCGCATGCTTTGATCCCGTTATTTTTTCAGCCTTCGCTTCAAATTCTTCCACACGGTATATGCCGTTTCTCACAGAGTGAGAACCGTACCTGTGGATCATCTTTCTTTCAATGACATCAGTCAGTGCCTTAATTTCTTCCATTCCAAATATCTCGGTTCCTGCCATAATGATTCCTCCCCGGTCAGATCAGCCGTCTCTTTCTTAGTTTCCGGTCATTTCTCTATAGGCATTTCTTACAAACTCCGGAGTTGCCTCCGCCTGCCAGTTTTTTCCAAAACAGCTTTGCCACAGTTTCTCCATACCGAGAGCAGTCTTTGTCATCTTGTCTATGTCTTTTTCGCTTATTCCATAGTGTGAAGCATTGGGAAACGGTATCCCGTTCAATTCAAGGAATCTGATTGTATCCGCGTATCCGTCAGGGTAAATTTCCTCCATGGCCAGCATCGAAATCGTTACAGCAACACTGTGGGGCAAATGAGGAGAAGAATTGCTGAGTCCGTATGACAGAGCATGTGCAGCACCTACCCTTCCTTCAATGCTGCTGCTTCCCCCAAGCACTGAAGCCATCGCAGCTTTTATTGCAGTCCCTGTTTCATGCCTGTCCATTTTATGTGATAGCGCATCTCTTGCCAGCATCAGCCCCTTTGACGCATCAGTATGTGCATCCTCTGAGCTGGTCCTGCTTTTTGTGATTTCGTAATGATGGTAATAGCAGTCCATAAGCGTAAAGAACCTGTTGAATTTTGTTGCGCCTGCTGAAAGCTGAGGGTCAATAAACGCAACAGCAGGCTCAACAAATTTATTGTTTATGCCAAGTTTTTTTTCAGGGCCTCTCAATACCGCTATGGGGGTTATTTCTGCGCCTGTTCCGTTAAGCGTTGGAAGTACCCATATATCAAGTCCTTTATTCATTTCCATGTCATATCCCTGATATCCGGAAGAGGACCCCGGATTTGCGGTACAGATGGCAGCTGCTTTCGTCAGATCCATTGTCGAACCGCCGCCCACCGCTACAGCCAGATCCGGAAAACTGGGATCTGACCTTATCAGTTCAGCCAGCCTGTCAACGTCTTCTGTCTTCGGTTCTGAGGCTGACGCATCAAAAATGAAAACAGGGGCACGGTTGAACAGGGGACGAAAAACCTCCTGCTCAAGAAGAGCGCTGTCTAGGACAAAATATGGCCTCCTTGACTCGCATTCAAGTTTTTTTATCAGATCTCCGACTCCGTCATCTGAACAGATCACTGCAGTTGGAAAATTCGTTTTCCACCAGGGTGAGGAATTTACAAAAGCCTTTATATTTGTTGGAACACTTACCATTTTCAACTTCTCCTTTTATATTCTCCCGGCTGTCACGATCAAAACAGATCTTTTCTGCTTCGTTGAGCTGCGTGCGTATTTCCGACTCTTACTGAAACGTCACGGAAAGGTCTGGAAATTCGAGGGGTCTGAAAGGTGTTCCTCTATCTTCAGCAGGTCGTTGGGGGTATCTATCTCTATAGTGTCGCGTTCCGTTACGATGCACCTTATGGAATAGCCTCTTTCCAGTACCCTCAGCATCTCAAGGCTCTCTGTCTTCTCAAGCGGAGTCTGCTTCCACTTTGAAAACTCAAGCAGTAGATCACGCCTCCAGGCGTAGGGTCCGATGTGCTTGTACCATGTTCCTTCAGAACTCCGCCGGAAGGGTATCGGGGAACGGCTGAAGTAGAGTCCTTTACCATTCCTGTCAAAGACCATCTTAACAATGTCGGGAGATATTATCTCTTCATCCCGTTCGATCTTTTTTGCGAGAAGGGCAAGTGAGACATCCTGAGCAGAGCTTAGCACCTCAATTAGAGGGTCTATCATGTCGCTGCCGACAAGGGGATCATCCACCTGCACATTTATTACATATTCTGAGGGGATCCTCTCTGCGGCCCATGCTACACGGTCTCCACCGCTGGGAAGATCGGGGGGGGTCATCATTGCCTCTCCTCCGTTTTCACGGACAAGCGCAGCTATTCTTTCATCGTCTGTGGCGACGACTATCCTGTCTACATTTCTGCATCTGCTGACATTTGAAAGAACTCTTATGACAAGCGGTACCCCAGCTATCGGAATGAGGGGTTTTCCTGGAAGTCTTGTACTTGCAAATCTTGCGGGGATCACTGCAAGGGTCTTCATCCCTCTAACCTCCTTTTCAGACAGCTTATGCAGTGTATGGCCGAAAATATCGGCTTTCTCTGCTGTCATTTTTTGGTTAGAGGCCAAGAATAATCCTCTTTAATAAAATTGTCAAATACTTTTTTGCACAAAAAAAGCCGCGTATAAGCGGCCTCAGGATGGATATTTTTAAAAAAATAATGCAGGCCTTACTGTTCGAGCGTATAGATCGTCCACTTCAGAGAGGCTGCTTTTTTTGCCAGTTTGAGATCTCCTTTGAAATAAAGGCCTTTGAACTGCTTGTCCTCACCGGGAGCCAGCAAGATCTCCTCGATGAAGATATCACCGATCTCTTTCCTGTTATCTCCTACAAAGCTGCAGGCAGCTGAAAATTTGACAGGAGCTTCACCTTTGTTCACCAAGGTTATGTTTACTCCCTCTGATGTTACCTTGAGCCCACGGTACTCGACGGGAGCACCGTTGGGTATCTGCCCCTTTGAGCTGAAAACAGCAAAAGCCGGCATGGCAAAGATCAGTATCAGGATCATAGATATAGCTATTCTTTTCAATCCGGGCAACCCCGCTTCCTTTTCTGAATGTTTAAATTTTATCATATATGTCCCATTATCAGTTTCTTTACGAGTAGCCATATCAGCAAAAAAACCTGTATCCATTATAGGGAGTGTCGTATCATTAAAACAATAAGCGGCCCCCATAAAGGAAGCCGCCTTATATAAAGCCTGGCGGAGAGCAGAGGATTCGAACCCCTGGGGCTGTGACACCCAACTGATTTCAAGTCAGTCACCATAGACCACTCGGACAGCTCTCCGGACAACGTTAATATTATAGCGGCCTTTTCATTTCAGGCAAGTCTTTATGTGATCTTTTTTGGAGGTTGGCCATGTCAGAACTAAAAATGTCTTTTCGCGTAACAGGTATGACCTGTACTACCTGTTCGAAAATAGTTGAAAGAGCACTCTCGAAAGTCGAGGGTGTATCTTATGCTTCCGTCAATCTTGCGACAGAAAGCGTCTTTGTTGCAGCGGACGGGTCTGTCACATTTGAGATGCTTGAGAATGCTGTTGAAAAAAGCGGGTATAAGATACTTAAAGAGGCCCCCGCAGACATAGATGACATAAAATACCGCGAGGCCAGAAAAGACCTCTTCTTCATCCTTCTGATCGGCATCCCCATGTCGGTACTGATGTTCATGCATATGGCAATGGGTATCCACTACCACTGGTACGGGATAATGGAGATAGTTGCGGGAGGCATCGCCATATTCTGGGGCGGGCGCAAAACTCTCCGCGGGGCATGGATAGCAGTTGCACACGCCCACACTAACATGGATACGCTTATAGCTATCAGCGCCGTGGCCTCATGGGTGACAGCGCTCATGAATTATTCAGGTCTTGACATCCCTTCCTTCGGAACAATAGGAGTTATGATATTGATGCTCCACCTCACAGGCAGGTATATTGAGTCCCATCTGAGGGACAAGGCCGCAAAACAGGTGAAGGCGCTTATGACCCTTCAGCCGAGGGAAGCCCGTGTCGTCTCTGACGGCAAGACTCTCATGGTGCCAATTGAAGCGGTCAAACCTGACACGATGATCCAGGTCAACCCTGGTGAAAGGATCCCGCTTGACGGAATAGTTGAGGAAGGGCTTTCCGGAGTCGATGAATCCCTTTTGACAGGCGAATCCCAGCCTGCAGTCAAGGATGTTGGGTCTGACGTCACAGGGGGAGCTATGAATCTCTCAGGCGTCCTTCTGATCAGGACAACAAAAGTAGGTGAGGACACATTCCTCTCAAAAATGCTCGACCTGGTGAGGGAAGCCCAGGGGAGCAAGGTGCCCCTTCAGGATCTTGCAGACAGGATAACCATAAAATTCGTCCCGGCCGTGATTTCGCTGGCTGTCATAAGCGCTTTGACATGGTTTTTCTTTTTCAACAGCCTTTCTGTCTATGTTGCGCCGCTGGCAGCATATCTCCCATGGCCAACGGCATTCAGTTCGCCTGTATCCGCGGCCGCATATTCCTTCGTGGCAACTCTGGTAATAGCATGTCCGTGCGCACTTGGACTCGCGACTCCGCTTGCACTTGTAGTCAGCACCGGTGAGGCTTCAAAAAACGGTCTTCTGATAAGAAATGCGGAGGCCATCCAGACATTGCACGAAGTTGACCATGCCATCCTCGACAAGACAGGCACACTGACCGTAGGCGAACCGGAAGTGCTTGAATGGGAACTTGAAGATGAGGCGATCCCCTTCGCCTTCGCCCTGGAATCCAATTCAGGACACCCTGTAGCCAAATCTGTCGTCAGGGCCTTGGGTACACGTGAGTACGACAAACCGGAAAGCGTTGAAGAGATACCTGGAGAGGGCGTGACAGGAAAATGGGGAGATGTCGAATGGTTCGTGGGCAGACCTCTCAACAGATCAAAATGGACAGCCAGATCTGCTCTTGCACGATCTATAGTTGAAGTGAGAAAAAACGACATCCCTGTCGGCTTTTTTGCCATCTCTGATCCGATAAGAGAAGATTCAAAAGAGGCTGTCTCAGCCCTAGCGAAACTTGGCATAACCACGATGATGGCCACTGGAGACGGTATGGAGGCAGCACTGGAAATTGCCGAACAGGCAGGGATAAAGAACGTCAGATGGGAAGTCCGTCCCGAAGATAAACTCTCAATAGTTAGGGAGACCCAGAGCAAGGGCAAGAAAGTTCTTATGGCAGGAGACGGAATAAACGATGCCGCAGCTCTGAAGGGCGCCCATGTCGGTGTAGCGATGGGCGGAGGTATGGATCTCGCGGTCGACAGCGCAGACATAGTGATCCTGAAAGGCGGCATCTCAAAAATAGTTTCGGCTGTTAAAATATCTGATAAGACATGGCAGGTAATCCGCCAGAATCTTTTTGGTGCATTTTTCTATAACATCATTGCCATCCCGCTTGCAATGCTGGGGCTGCTCCATCCGCTCGTAGCAGAGCTGGCGATGGCAGCAAGTTCTATTACAGTTATTTTGAACTCTCTTCGCATCTCAGGTTCGGCAGACAAATAACAAGGAGGACATGAAAATGAAAAAATTTACACTCTTAATTCCGGAAATGATGTGCGGCCATTGTGAAAAACGCATCCGTGAAGCTGTTTCATCTCTTGGCGGAAACGTAATATCACTTGATCTGGAGACAAAGATCGTGGAAGCAGAAGCAGATGTTTCAGAAGAAGTACTTATCAAAGCCATTGATGATGCAGGGTATGAGGCACAAATAAATAATTAATATGGTAAAATGATTTCAGATAAGGGGGAATAAAAATGAAAAAGACCTTGATCTATGCCATTACAGCGCTATTGATACTGGTCTCAGCAGGTTCATCCTTCGCTCACCCCCCGAAAAATGCAAATGCAGTTTGGGACAAAGCGTCTGAGACCCTGACCGTAACAGCTGAGCACAGTGTCAACGATCCTGTTAAACATTACATCCTCACTCTTACAGTATTTGAGGGCAATAAGCAGCTGCTTCTGAAACAGTACGATAAACAGGGAGATCCGGGCGGGTTCAGTGACAGGGTTATTTTAAAGGGACTGAAATCTGGTTCACATGTAAGGGTCCAGCTTGTATGCAACATTATGGGCTCAACAGAATCTGAAATAACTATTCCCTAGTACATGAGGATTCCACAATAAAAAGCAAAAAAGAGAGGGAAGCCTTCCTGAGACCATGGGCTTCCCTCTTTAATATCCTTAACCAGTCAGTTCAGAGAAATAACGGATCAACTGTCGGTGATCTTTCCGTCAGGCCAGAAAAATTTAGTCGCCGGATCGCTGCCAGGCGCTACAGGAAATATCTTTTTGCCCTCCCAAAGTATCGAAGTACTGCCGGGTTTTCCTATCCTGACCCTAATCGGCAGGCCTGAGCTGACCTCATACTCCTTAAACTCACCGGGCTTCATAGTTCCTTCGAAGAGTATTTTCTCCCCCTGGCTTATCTTCGTCCATACATAGGCATTTTCAGCCGTCACCTTTACGGATCTGGGTCCGGCAGCCTGCTTCGTTACTCCGGCCTGCGTTTCCGGAGCTTTAGCGGCTTCAGCTGCCGGCTGAGGCTGTTTGCCGTCCATCCATGAGAGGTCTGTCTGCTCGTCTTTGCTGACAGTATCACCTGATACCGGGGGTACTGCTTGGTCTGCCGACAGCGGCGCTTCCGGCTGCTGCTCCCTGACTGTACCGGTCGTTCCTCCGTCTATAGGACTTGTTGCGGAAGTTTTAATGTCACCCCTGTACTGCCAGGTTATCCAGCCAGCAGCCCCAAGTGACAGAACTATCAAAAGATAGAGCCACAAAAAAGATCTCGGCTTGAATATCTTAGGAGAATCGCTGTAATTCGTTTCGTCCCCGGCAGGGATCGGCGGCTCTGCCGCTTTCTGCCTTTTGGTTATGACGTCGTAGCTTTTCCATATATCAGGAGCGCTGAGGTGATCACAGTACTGTCGTATGAAACTCCTGACATAAGGGCCCTTTGGCAGATGATCAAGATCTCCCTCTTCGATCGCAGCCAGGTAGTGTTTCTGTATTTTGGTCACATTGGAAACATCTGCTATTGAAAGTCCCTGGGCTTCCCTTATGCTCTTCAGGCGTGACCCGAGTTCCTTTATCTGTATCTGGGTCTTTTGTTCTTCATTATAAGTTTCTTTTTTTTCCAATCTGACGCCCCCTTTCTGCGTTGACGCGCATTTCCCTGATCACCGCTGCCGGATCCGGCTTGCTGAATATTGCGCTTCCTGCGACCAGTACGTCACACCCATGTCTCACGGCAAGTTCCGTGTTGTCAGGGCCGATCCCGCCATCCATCTGGATAAGATAGCCGCCTTCGTTTGCCCTGCGCCATTCCGCCAGAGCCGATACTTTCTTAAGAGTTTCGGGTATGAATGACTGTCCACCGTATCCCGGATTGACTGACATTACCAGGACAAGGTCGACCATGTGAAGGATAGGATATAGTATTTCAACGGGTGTTCCAGGGTTGATGGAAACGCCGCAGGGAACACCTTCGTGCCTTATGCTCTGGAGTACCCTATGTATGTGCGGGGTCGCTTCAGCGTGAACAGTCAGCACCGAAGGCTTCTCCGCAAGGAACATTCCTGTAAAGGCTTCCGGAGGTTCGACCATAATATGTACATCAATAAATTTGTCTGGGTATCTCTTTCTTAGGGCCTTTAAAAGAGAGGGTCCGTATGAAAGGTTCGGCACAAAATGTCCGTCCATGATATCGAGGTGGAGCCATTCGGCTTCCTTCTCAATTTTTTCGATATCCCTCTCCATATTGAGGACATCCGCGGAAAGCAGTGAGGGCGAAATGATCACGCTCCTGCCTTCCATCTCATTTATTATTTGAAACGATCCTGCCATACGAAGTCACCTCCCAGATAAATGGTAATCGTGGCCTGTCCGGCGTAAGGAACATTCATCGAGATATACTCGCTGCCATTTGCCATGACATCCTTAATGACCTTTGTTCCCGTGTCGTCTGTAAGCTCTATCTTCAGAGAGAGAGGTTTAGTCAGAGGCGGGACCTGGTATCTCAGTTTTGCCGTTTTCTGAGCGACTGCAGGAACAGGTTTTTCCGGCTGCGGAACTTTTACAGGCTCTGCCTCGTTTTTGACTTCCACTTTATTTGCTTCTTGTGACGGAACGGGGGCCGGGTTTTCAGGCAGCTTCGTCGGGATATCAGAAGGTTCGGTGTTTTTGATCACAACAGTCCTGACGGCAGCGGCCCTCTGAGTATCCTGGTCGTCAGCCGGGGGTGTTTCACTGGATGCCTCGCCCGGCTTTAAAGCTCTTGCTATCGTAAGATTTATCAGCGTTCCGGCAGGGACGTTAGCCCCGTTCTTGGGATTGGTCCTTAATACCGTACCTGCAGCGACCTCTGCTGAAGGCGTTTCTGTACTGCTTCCCACTGTGAGTCCTATCTGTTCGAGCACCTCGGCCGCCACATCAACTCCCTGGCCTTTGAGATCAGGGACGCTTACAAATGCACCTCCGCTGCTGCCGCCTGAACTGACAAGGAGGCTGACCATGCAGTTAGCCGCGACCTGCTGAGGTGCAGCTGGGTTTTGGGCAATTATCGATCCGGCGGGTTTAAGTTTATCTGTCACCCTGGTTATCTTGTCCACTTTAAAACCCGCTTCGCTTAGCCTTTTTACGCCTTCCTCAAACTTCAGGCCCCTTACATCCGGGACCGGGAGTATGGATCCGCCTTTGCTGACCCTGACGATGACCACTTTTCCCTTTGATACTTTCTCTCCTGCCGGGAGATTCTGAGAGATCACTGTGTCTGCCCTTTCAGGCGAATCGACCTGGTCGACTTTGGCAAGGAGTCCTTCCTTCTGAAGAGCTTCTACGGCATCTACTAGCTGCAGGCCTGCCATGTTTGGCACGGTGGCACTATTGTCCTCAATAAAAACTGTCTTTATCCCTAAATATGCACTGGCTATGATCACTATAAATGCTATCACCATGCCCCAGCGATGAATTTTACCCATAAAAAACGCTCCCTTTCTCCTCTATTTGCGCTTTACAAGAAGCGCCAGATAGAAACCATCGATCCATGGAAGACCGGGCCAGATCAGAGTACCGTACGGTTTGCCCTTTGACATGAGCTTATGGCTTCTTTCAACGGGAACTTCGGTAAGTTCAGGGTGCTGAGCCATTACCGCAGCAACTACCTTCTCATTCTCTTCTCTGAACATGCTGCATGTGCTGTATGCCACAATGCCTCCCGGTGCAACGAGAGATACTGCTCTGTCAAGGAGTTTTTTTTGAAGATCCGCCGCATCTAAAACCATCTCGGGAGTTATCCTCCATTTGCTCTCCGGATGCCTTCCCCACGTACCGCTCCCGGTACATGGAGCATCCAGGAGTATCGCTTTAGGCTCTGTTTTAGGCTCAAGGCTGAGGGAATCTCCGCAGTAAAAACTGACTCTGTCCCCGGTGCACATTCTTATCATCTCGTACTCTGCGGACTTTATCCGGCCTTCAGATATGTCCCATGCCTCGATCTTTGCTTCCGGCATCATATCAGCAAGCTGACCTGTCTTAATGCCCCGTCCGCAACACATATCAAGCAGAGGCTCACCCTTCCAGCGTCTGGAAAATGCATCCGCAACAAACATTGATGACTCACTCTGAGGTGTTATCCTGCCCTCTGAAAATCCGGGGATCTCAAGCGGGTAAGGATTCGCCGGGGTGCGGACCGACCTCTCAAGAAAGGGGGATGACCAGGCTTTTTTCCCTGAAGCCCGGTACTCATGCAGCCATTCTTCCCTGTCTACTCCATGCGAAAGCCTGAGCGAAAGATATGTTCTCATTCCGCTTGACTTTACAAGGTGCTTTGCCTCCGATATAGACATGTCCTTGGACCACTGAGCAGCCGCCCACCCCGGGATACCCCAGTAAAGTGCCTGGTCCCTGAGTGCGCTGCTTTTTTTCAGCTCTGCCAGATATGGCTTGGCTTCATCTGCTACTGTATGCAGGACAGCATTGACAAGTCCTATATCGTGATCATCGCCTTTTGATTTTATTGCCTGTACAAGGCCGTTGATGAGAACAGGAAGTGCGAAATATTTAAGCTCCACTATCCCTGCTATTCCAATCATAAGAGCGTTATGGGTAAGTTGCGACATATCTTTTGTGTTGCGTCTGCAGTATTTCATGAGCAGATGCTTCCAGAGTCCCTGTCTTCTCAGCGAACAGTAAACGAGAGTCGCAGCAAGTACCCTGTCAGAAGGAGCAATATCCGTATATAACTTCCTGAGCGCTTCAGCGGCAAAGGCGCCTTCGCTTACTTCGCCATACACCTGGAGCGCTGCTTCAATACCTCTCATCGGGGCCGATCACCTCTATGTGCGGAATACCGCTTTTTCATGGAACGCTTCAAATATAACAAAAAAGGAGGCAGCCTTATGCCACCTCCTGATATTTTACACTATTTTTCTAGTCTCTGCGCATCCCTCTGAGGGCGAGCAGTCTTACCAGCTGAAGTATGGTCATGACAAGAGCTGCTATATAAGTGAGCGCGGCCGCATCGAGAACAGCTTTTGCACCGCCCACTTCGTTGCCTGCCAAAAGACCTGTCTCAGAAAGGAGCTTGAGTGCCCTCGCGCTCGCATCGAACTCTACGGGCAGGGTCACAAGATGGAATACAAGGACTCCGCAGAAGAGCAGTATGCCTATATTGAGCAGCGGGGTATAGCCCATTATCAGCCCTATGAAGAAAAGGGGCATGGAGACAGTAGAGCCAATATTAACAGCGGGAACTATCGAATTTCTGATGCGAAGGAAGGCATAGCCTTCTTTGTCCTGGATCGCATGTCCAACTTCATGGGCAGCAACACCTATAGCGGCGATGCTTGAATTGCCCGATACCGCATCTGAAAGGCGAAGCACCTTGCTCCTCGGGTCATAATGGTCTGTAAGATGGCCCTGTATCCTCTCCACCCTTACATTGCCAAGCCCAAATTTATCAAGCAGGACCCTGGAGACCTGGTCCGCGGTTACGCCGCTTGCGGCCCTAACTTCACTGTATCTTGAAAAAGCTCCCTTCACCTTGAACTGAGCCCAGAGAGAAAAGAGCATCGCAGGTATCAACAGAACTATGGTCGAATCCAAATATGGGAACATCATTTTACGACACCTCCCTTGTAATAGACTATATTAGTCTATATTAGTCAGACTAATTGTGTCTTCCGTAAAATCCCGCAATCTCCTCGACGACTCTTTCCTGTTCCTCCGGCAGGAGTTCAGGAAAAATGGGCAGTGCCAGAACAGTGTCCGTCAGCATTTCAGAAACAGGGAAGTCCCCTTCTTTATATCCAAGGTATGAGAAACAGTGCTGGAGATGGAGGGGCAGCGGATAGTAGACTCTTGTCACAACACCGCGCTCTTCGAGATATGCCTGGAGATCATCCCTTCTCTCAGCCTTAACTACATACTGGTGATATACATGTCTGTTGCCGGCAGCTTCGACCGGAAGAGTGACCTTGTCAAGAAGCCCCTTCTCTTTGAAGAGGATCATATATCTTTCGGCCACTATCCTGCGCTCTTCGTTCCACTCCTCCAGATGGCGGAGCCTTACTCTAAGTATGGCTGCCTGGACTGCATCAAGGCGGCTGTTTATCCCAACTTCATCGTGGAAATATGTTTTGCCCGAACCGTGGACCCTAAGGCTCTTTATGCGTTCGGCGCCTTCCTTACCGTGAGGTATGGATACCATACCTCCGTCACCGTAGCAACCGAGGTTTTTAGTCGGGAAGAATGAGAAACACCCCATATCTCCCATAGCCCCTGCCCTACAGATCTTTTTGTCGATCATCCTGTGGGCTCCAATTGCCTGGGCACAGTCCTCAATAAGAGCTATCCCTCTTTGGCTGAGTTCGTCCTTTATCAGTTCCAGCTTGCATGTCTGCCCGAAAAGGTGTACCGGGAGGACCGCCTTTGTCCTGGGGGTTATCTTTTCCATGACTGATTCCATGGAGAGATTGTAGGTGTCAGGTTCGACATCGGCAAAAACAGGTTTTGCACCGTTCCTTGTTATACAGCTTGCCGTTGCAAAGAAGGTGAAGGGCGTAGTAATGACCTCGTCCCCCTCTTTGAGGCCCAGCGACATGATGGCCAGCACGAGGGCGTCAGTACCGGATGCACAACCTACCGTGCTTTCGACATCCAGGTATGCCGCTACCTCCTTCTCGAAGGCCTCAACTTCAGGTCCCAGAATAAAGTGCTGTGTCTCAAGCACCCTGTCGAGGGCGACTCTGACCTCTTCTTTTACCCTGTTGTAATTTCTTGTCAGATCAAAGGACGGTATTTTTTTCTGTCCTGTCATAACCCAATTCCTCCCTATGATGAAAATGCTTTATTCTGCTGAGCAAGACCATTCATGTTTGCCAGAAGATTTCTTCTCTCGTATGGTTTTTCAAGGACCGCATGAGAGTGGCGGAGATGGTCCCTCATTAATCTGTCCGCTGATTCTTCATCCCGGGACATGATCGATGCCAGTATTTTTCTGTGTTCCTCTGTGCTGTAATTTTTTTCCTCTGTGAATGGATCGTAGAAAAGAATATATACATTCGTTCGAAGAATTATATTTTCAACGTATTCGATGAGGACGATGTTTTTGCTTGCGTCAGCTATCAGCCTGTGGAAATTATTGTTTGCTTCGAGACTTGCCTCCAGGTCACGGGCGAGGAAGGCTGATTCCTCGTCCTTAAGCACCTCTTCGAACCGTTCCGCAGTTCGCCTGTCGATACCATTTCTGCACGCCAGCTGAACGCTCAAAGCCTCAAGGTATCCCCGTACATCGTAAGCTCCCTCTACCTCTGCTGCGCTGGGAGCTGCGACTCTTGCCCCGCTGTTGGGAATGATCTTTACAAGCCCCTCGCTTGCAAGACGTCTAAGAGCTTCCCTGACAGGAGTCCGGCTGACTCCCATCTCACTGGAGATCTTAACTTCGGGAAGCCTTTCCCCGGGCTTAAGCTGCTTGTTAACAATTCTGGACCGCAGCTCAAGATATACGAAATCTGATGAAGTATTATAATAGCTTGAATAATGTATCACTAATTTTCCCCCTGAAACATATATCTTCAAAATGAAACTCTATACCTCAGCTCAACAACGTCTCATCATAACATATATTCATACTATGGCAAGTTTGACATATATCGTTTTATGACTAGAATTATCCCATGTGCAAACGACTTTTGGTCCTTATTCTTTCATTTGGAACGATAATTGCCTTTGGCTATGCCTTGGGCGGCCTTGGTGGCTACATGTTCGATCAGGGCAAACCGCTGGTGATAGCTGCCGGTCTCATCGGGGGGGTCGTCTCCGCCATTCTCGCTCTTAAAATATGGAGGACTTACCTCAACGACATCGACAGAGAAAATGAAGAGGCAAAACTACGGGCTGAAAATGATCGCCTAAAAGAGCAGCCTCAGCTTACCGACGAGAAATAGCCACAGACCTTATCTGCTATCTTTGAAGCCGCACCCCGTTCAAGAAGGATATCTGAGTATCCCGTCACTATCTCTCTCAGCCTTTCGGGATCAGAAACAAGCTCTTCAACAAGCCCTGCGACCATAGACGGCGTCATGACTCCTCTGTGTTCAGGAACGATCTCTTTTCCTGCCATCCTGTTCGGAAGCGACGCATATTTAAGTCTCCCGCTGTACCAGTAAATCAGTTTTTTCTTGAGTCTCCTTGCGCCCGGAACAGACATAGGTATTATCCCCGGGATCCCGTCAAGGGGGATGTTCTCAGCCTGGTTCAAAGGAACTACAGTAAGGAGGGGCACACAGAGCGAGGTTATCTGCAGGTTGTTTGTGCCCGGAAAAGCAACAGCAAGGGTAGAGGCTTTGATAGCCTCAAAATTGTTTTCGCGTATAAACCTTATCCTTCCCGGACCATCCCATAATATTTCCTCCGCAGCCGATCCGCCTGTCCAATTCAGGCCAGCCTCATCAAGGCCTTCGATGAGCAGTTTTTCATCAACGGTAGGAGCAACAGGCAAAAAGGCATGGTAGTTTGGGTGATTTCTCAAAAACTCCATTGCAGCGCATGAAAAAAAGGAAAATCCATCCCGGTATTCGAATGGCCTGCTGCCCGGCAAAAAAGAGACAGCTTCCTCATCCCCGGACAGACCCATTATCTTCCTTGCTTCATCTGCATCTTCGCATTCGGGGGCGCTGTCAAATATAAGGTTCCCGACCCTGGTCACATGATCCCTTTTGACTCCCTGAAGTGCAAATCTATTTTCAGCGGCTGCATCCGGCACAAAATAATGGCCGACGCGAGATTTCCATCTCGGCCTTGCCGTGTATATCATCCATACACATCTCAGTTTCGCTGATAGTATGGCGCCGAAGAAGGGATCTCCCCCTAGCTGCAGGACGAGCCTTTTGGTTCCCTTCAACGCCACGGAGGTATTCCATAACTCTTTAAAGGTGGATACAGAGTCTATCCCTTCGATCTCTTTTCCATACTCCGCCTCCATTCCGCTGGCATACTGGCAGGGCAGGACAACAAGAGAGACCTTTGCGGGAAAACCTTTTGAGGCAAGCTGCGATACTACCGGCTTTACCCATCCGGATACTTCTCCGGGCGAATTAGTCAAAATAAAAAGTTCGTCCATTTTTCCAATACCACTCTTTCCACTTTCAACGTCACGTAATGTAACAGAGGAACATTGAGCAATGAGATGGTATAATTATAAGGTTAAAAATTACAGATTGGGGACCTGGTCATTGTTTATTCCTCTTGAAGGCGAAAGTATCATCTGCCTTGCCAACACAGTAGCCATTTATAAGACAGAAAACGGAACAGAGATACTCAAAAGAGACGGCTCTGTCATCAGGACCGGATTCACCCCGACTACCCTAAAAAAACGACAGCTTGATTTCCTCAGCAAAATGACGATCAATGGAAGGAGTTCATCAATAAATGGATAATATGTGCATTCCAAACAACTCAATGCTGACAAAAGATTCCGAGTACTCAGCAAAGGATATTCATGTGCTTGAAGGTCTCGTGGCCGTAAGAAAACGGCCCGGGATGTATATAGGAGACCAAGGACCGCGAGGTCTGCACCATCTGGTATACGAGGTAGTAGACAATTCGATCGACGAATCCCTGGCGGGTTTCTGCGACACTATCAACGTGACGATAAACGTGGATGGAAGCGTAACAGTTGTAGACAACGGACGCGGGATACCAACAGAAGATCATGAGTCCGGAAAATCGGCGGCAGAAGTGGTAATGACTATCCTGCACGCGGGCGGCAAGTTCGACAAAAGCGCATATCAGGTCTCAGGCGGACTCCATGGAGTTGGCGTATCTGTGGTCAACGCCCTTTCCGAATGGCTTGAACTGACTATCTGGAGGGAAGGCAAGGAACACCATCAGCGCTACGAGCGGGGGATCCCGGTAACGGCCCTTTGTGTGGCAGGCGATACTGACATGAGAGGAACACGAGTCCAGTTCATGCCGGATGAAGAAATTTTTTCCTCCATTGAATTCCAGGCCGATGTCCTTAAATCAAGGCTGCGTGAGCTTGCATTCCTGAACTCACATATAACGATCAATTTCGCCGATAAAAGGCCGGAGAAACCTCAGGAACGCACTTACAACTATCCCGGAGGAATCTCCACCTTCGTCGAGTACCTTAACAAGGGTAAAGAGGTCCTTTTTAAGGAACCTGTAGTAATATTCGGGGAAAAAGATAAAACCGAGATAGAGGTCGCCATACAGTACAACGATACTTACATGGAGCGGCTTTATGGTTTTGTAAACCTCATAAATACGATCGAAGGCGGAACACATGTCGCCGGATTCAGGACAGCCCTTACAAGGGCAGTGAACGATGAGGCAAGAAAACTAAAAATACTCAAAGAAAAAGACACAAACCTTACCGGGGATGACCTCAAGGAAGGTCTGACAGCGGTAATTTCCGTAAAAGTTATGGAGCCTCAGTTCGAAGGACAGACAAAGACCAAACTGGGCAACGGTGACGTAAAAGGGATCGTTGACTCACTCGTATACGAGGGTCTGAAAGAAGTTCTCGATGAGAGACCTGAGATCCTCAAGCCCATAGTTGAGAGCGCTATCAGGGCAAGGCAGGCAAGAGAGGCAGCAAAGAAGGCAAAAGACCTTGTACGCAGAAAATCTGTCATGAACGGGCTGACCCTGCCCGGCAAGCTCGCAGACTGCTCCAACAGGAACGCCGCTGACTGCGAGCTGTACATAGTCGAAGGAGACAGCGCCGGAGGCAGCGCCAAACAGGGAAGAAACCGCGAATTCCAAGCCATTCTCCCACTGAGGGGAAAGATCCTCAACGTTGAAAAGGCCCGTCTTGAAAAGATCCTGGGAAGCGAGACCATAAGAAATATAATACTCGCACTGGGTGCAGGAGTCGGTGACGATTTCAACGAGGAGAAGCTCCGTTACCACAAAATATTCATAATGGCTGACGCCGATGTCGATGGAGCCCATATCCGTACCCTGCTGCTCACGCTTTTTTTCAGGTATATGCCGCAGATAATCGATAAAGGTTATCTCTATGTCGCACAGCCGCCGCTTTACAGGGTACAGGTAGGCAAGGAAGTCTCCTACTGCTTCTCAGAAAAAGAGATGAAAGATCTCCAGGCTAACGCAGCAGGGAAAAAAGTTGATGTGCAGCGCTATAAGGGGCTTGGCGAAATGAACGCAGAACAACTGTGGGATACCACCATGAACCCTGAGAACAGGATCGTGAACAGGGTTGAGGTCCAGGATGCGGTAGAAGCCGATGAGCTCTTTGGAATACTTATGGGTGACAACGTTGAGCCCCGAAGAAAATTCATCGAGACTTACGGCCGTGAAGTCCGAAATCTTGACATATAGAAGGACTCAAAAAGATCCGGTTGGACAGAAAGACAAATAGAACCGAAGAGGCGCTGGAATATTTTTTCCCGCGCCTCTTTAGTAAGCATAAAACGAGATTTTTTAATACTGATTATAATAAAATTATGTAATACTTGATCTCTGACACAAAAAAGACACAATTTTGGGTTATAGTATCAATGTTCTGTCGAATGAAAACTTTACATAAGGATGAAATGTATATATGAAAATTATCGAAGTATCTCTTCGAAGACCTGTTACGGTCCTCATATGCACAATAGCTCTGATCGTTTTTGGCACCTATTCATACATGAATATGGGCGTAGAACGAATGCCGAACGTCGAATTCCCGATCGTTGTTGTAAGGACGATAATGGAGGGCGCAAGTCCTGCTATTATTGATAACGATGTTACAGACGTGCTGGAGGCAAGGATAAATACTATCGAGGGCATCAAAAACCTGAGTTCGAGCAGCTACGAAGGACGTTCGATAATCGTCATAGAATTCGACTTGGACAGGGACGTGGACGATGCCGCAGCTGATGTTCGCGGAAAAGTCAGCATGGCAGCCAGCAGTCTTCCTGATGACGCGGAGGCTCCGCAGGTTGATAAATACGACCCGTCTGACAGGCCGATAATGAACGTGGCAGTCAAAAACGACGGCAGGACGGACATGAAGACGCTTGCCCGGTACGTTGATAAGGTAGTCACGGAACGCCTGCAGACTGTAAAGGGTGTCGGCGGTGTCCAGCTTGCCGGTTTCCGAGACAGGGAGATAAGGATATGGATAAATACTGACAGTCTGGAGGCCTACGACCTCACCACAAAAGAAATCAAATCTGCGATCTACTCTAAGCATGTTGAACTTCCCGCCGGCAGGATAGAGACCGCGACCAAAGAATACGGAATCAGGCTTGAAGGGGAGTATTCGTCTGTCTCTGAGCTTGAGTATCTCCCTATAGCAGTAAGGAACGGCGCTGTCATTAGACTGAGGGACGTGGCAAGGATCGAAGACGGCCTTGAGGACAAACGAAGCGGAGCCATTTATGAGGGCAGACCTACTGTGATGGTACAGATCCGCAAGCAAAAGGGCGCCAACGAGGTCCTTCTATCGCGCATGGTCAACGAAAGGATAAAGGAACTCAACCTGACCGCTCCTCCCGGAACGAGCCTTGCCGTCGTGCAGGACAATGCTAAATTCATAATGCGCTCGATGAGCGGAGTTTTCTGGGATATCGTGGTATCGATCATTCTCACATCAATAATAATGTTCGTCTTCCTGAAAACAATAAGGGCAACGATAGTTGCTGTCATCACTATACCTGTCTGCCTTCTAGGAAGCCTCTCCGTGCTTTACTGGATGGGCATAACGATAAACAACATGTCCATGATGGGACTCTCTTTGGCTGTCGGTATGGTCGTTGATGCTACTACTGTCGTCATGGAAAACATAACGAGGCACCGTGACATGGGCAAGACTCCATACAGAGCGGCGCAGGACGGAGGAGGAGAGGTCGCTTTCGCAGTACTGGCAGGAGCAGCGACAACTCTTGCAGTATTCGTCCCCGTAGCCTTCATGGGCGGCATAATGGGACGTTTTTTCAACTCTTTCGGCGTTACTGTCGCTACAACTATAACCATATCACTGATAATATCGCTTACTCTTACCCCGTATCTCTGCTCAAGGATCCTCGGAAAGAAAATAGAAGGTCCTGTGCAGAAAAAGCTGGAAAAGCCGTTCGTATGGATAGAGGGGAAATACAGCGGGGTCTTAAAATATGCAGTAACACACCGTAAGTTTGTCATGATATCTGCGCTTGCCCTTTTCCTCCTCGGCATAGGTTTCGCATCGATCCTGGGGACAGAATTTTTCCCAAGCGAAGACCAGGGACGCCTTAGGGTCCAGATAGAACTTCCGGCTGATTCATCCCTTGAAATGACAGAAAGCGTCGTAAAAGACATGGTCAAGATCATTCAGGAGGACGAGATGGTAGCTTATACATACGGAATCGTAGGGAGCGGAGGCGGCGAAGAAGTCTACAAGGCCTCCATAAACATGGAACTGATAGACAGAGGCAGCAGGCCTGCTGCAAATGTAATAATGAAACGGCTGAGAGGCAAACTCTCTGTATTCCGAGATGTGGATATCAAAATGGGTACATGGGGCGGCTCTGACATCACGCTCGTCATCCAGGGACCAACAAGCGAGGCTCTGGCAGAAATTGGAGAGCTGATTAAAAAAGACCTGGCAGAAAACGCGAGGGGGCTTGTCGATATAACGACGGACCTTCAGATGAACAAACCGAGGATAAACCTGGCACTGAACCGTGCTCTCGCAGATGACCTGAACATCAACATACGGGAACTCTCCGACGAGCTCATGACCTGGTTCGGGGGGGACAGAGCCGGTTCTTTCAACCAGGACGGATACAGGTATGACATACGCGTAAGGTCTGAAGTAAGCGGAAGGGACGATCCTGAAAAACTGAAAAATACGCTTGTAAGGACAAACGATGGGCAGCTGATAAGGGCAGAAGGGCTTATAACCAGCTCTATCGGAATGTCGCCAAACGTCATAAAAAGATACAACAGGCAGAGGTCGCTGCAGCTCGGCGCCAATGTCGAAGGCGTCTCACCCGGCGAAGGCATCCTGATCATGGAGGAAGTATTCAGGAAATACGCTCCGCAGGATGGCACATTTACTATCACACCATCAGGAGATTCGGAATATATGAAGGAGAGCTTCTACTATATGTCCATTGCACTGATATTTGCCATAATCCTTGTCTACATGGTAATGGCCATACAGTTCGAATCCTTTATCCATCCGTTCACAGTCATGTTCTCTCTTCCCCTGATGACCGCGGGGTCCTTCGGACTCCTGGCACTGGCGGGGCTCAGGATAAGCGTGATGAGCTTCATGGGGATAATCCTGCTTGTTGGGGTCGTAGTAAATAACGCCATACTGCTGGTCGATTTTATAAATCAGCTAAGAGCAAAAGGGATGAATAAGATTGAGGCAGTGCTGGAAGCAGGACCTCTCCGTCTCAGGGCTATCCTGATGACCACAGTTTCAACGATGTTCGGTTCCCTGCCTATAGCGCTGGCTCTGAGCGAGGGTGGAGAGACACGGCAGCCTATGTCGGTGGCAGTTATCGGGGGCCTTTTTACCTCTACTATGCTGACACTCATTGTTATCCCTGTTGTATACCTCCTGCTCGATGACATAAAAGACAAAGCAAGTGCTGCAATAAACAGATACCGCGCTTACAGACGCTTCAACAGAACTGCTCAGTCAAGGGTGCTTAACTCCAAATAGAGGAGCGTGAAAAAAATGAACAGAAGCAAAATTACATATTTCCTGATCGCCTTCACGCTGCTCCTTGGAACTTCAGGCAGCAGTGCCGAGGGCAGCGCCGTCGATATATATGAAGCTATCGAACTGGCCCTGACAAATAATTCCGGTCTGAGATCCCTGAGACAGGAGACGATAAAGGCATACGCCTTCCAGATCCAGGCTGACGGAACGCTCCTTCCAAGCCTTTCTGCAAACGCATATCTGGACAGGCAGAAAGAGAGCACGACAGATGATGAGGAGAGAAACGACAACAAAGGAGCCAGAGCGACTCTTGAACAGGTCATTTACTCAGGAGGCAAAAATTCCGCGATAAGAAGCCAGTCAAAACAGGTAAAGAACATAGCCGGGATGATAATAGCAAATGGAGAAAACAATGCTGTGGGTGAACTCTACGCAAGGTTTTACAATGTGCTTCTGCAGCGCGAAAGGATAAAGGCTGAAGAGTCGGCTGTAAATACATCCGAACAGCACCTAAAAGAGGTCAGTAAGATGCGGGAGCTAGGTCTTGCCAACAGCCTTGAGGTGATCAGGGCAGGACAGCTGCTTGCTACCAACACGGCCAACCTGAGCACTGCGAAAGGGCTTTATGAGTCAGCCCACATATCCCTTATGAACTACATGGGCATCCCTCCTGAAAAAAGACGCGAGGTAACAGGCAAGCTCAGCGTTCCCGAAGCGGAGGGCACCAGGCAGACATCACTTGAGATGGCACAGGCAAACAGAGCTGACCTTAAAAAACTTGAGGAACAGCTTGGATACCAGAAAAACCAGATATTGATCGAAAAAAGCGGTGCAAGGCCGAAAATAACGTTTGGTGCATCCGCAGGATATTTAAACCCATATCTCAAAGATGACAGAGGCGACGACACGTGGAGGGCGGAACTGTCCGTCACAGTTCCCATCTTTGACAGAAACACCGCCAGGGGAAATGCGATCAGGGCAGGTGCTGTCCTGGAACAGGACAAAATCGCACTGGAACAGAAGGAACTGGATATAAAATCAGAAGTAGAAACTGCATGGACAGAGATCGAAAGCACTCTGCACCATCTAAAGGCTTCGGAAAAAGCACTTGAGCTGGCAAAGGAATCACTGCGGCTTGCTGAAGTCGGATTCCGGGAAGGGGTAACACCGCAGCTGGACTTGTTGAACGCCCAGACATCGCTGACCTCCGCAAGGCTTGATCATGCACGCTCGCAGTACAACCACCTTCTTACAATAGTTGCACTAAAAGTTACTGAAGGTACCATCATAGGATGGACCGGGGAGAAAAGATGAATATGACTGACAAAAACAACTATGGCACTTATTCCAAGAAAGTCTCAGACAATAAGAGGCTGATCATCATCGTTGCTGCGGCGGTCATAATGCTGGCGGCTATCGGGATATACAGCAGGAGAGAAGCCATCTTCTCGCCGGACTCAAACGGGAACGGCAAGCAAGCGGCCGCTGTGAAGATCGAAACGGTCAAAGCAGATAAGACCGTAAGGGAAAGCATAATCCAGAACACCTCCATAGACGCAGTGGACAGGGTAGAGTTACTCCCCAGGGTGACAGGAAGACTCGAAAAACTCCACGTCAGGCAGGGAGACCTGGTAAGAAAGGGACAGGTCATAGCCACACTCGAACACGACCAGCAGGATGCTCTCATAGGTTCGGTACGCGCCCAGGCGGCATCAGTAAAAGCCGACACTGAAAGGGCAAAAGCTGAGATGATGAACGCAAAAACAACTCTTGACAGGTACGCAAGGCTCGTCAAAGAGGGATTCAGCACCCAGCAGCAGTATGATTCCGTAGAAACAGCTTACACAAGCGCAAGGGCTTCCTACAATGCTGCAATTGCAAAAGAAAAACAGGCGGCTGCGGAGCTGGTAAGAGTAGGCTCTGCGAAAGCGGATTATATAATGGTCGCTCCGATAGACGGCACTGTGCTCAATGATTTTTCGCTAACGACAGGCGCAATGATTTCTCCTAACTCGCCGATAATCGATATTGCCGATCTGAGCAAATTAAAAGCAACTCTGAAGGTACCTGAGTCAAAAATTTTTGTTGTTAAAAACGGAATGCCTGTATTCCTTAAATTCGACGCACTTCCGGATGAAGAATTTCTAGGAAAAGTAACAAGGGTGGATCAGTATGTAGACCCATCGACCAGGACCAGCAATGTAGACATCGAGCTGGACAACAGGGAAACCGGCGGTCAGCTGAGACCCGGAATGTTCGGACAGGCTTCCATAGTGGAAAGAGAGATCAAAAATGCGGTCCTTATACCGGAAAACGCGCTCCATGAAAGTGAGACAGGGTATTATGTTTTGCTTGAAGAGGAAGGAACAGCGAAACTTCGTGAAGTCTCCACCGGCGTAAGACAGGGATCTCTTATCCACATAACAGAGGGGCTAAAGCCGGGCGACAGGGTTATAATCTTTGGCGGAAGCACCCTTAATGACGGAGACAAGGTCACGGTAAGCGGAGAAAACAATAATAATAAGGATAAATCTGAATAGGAGGCATCTTGGATGTACAGGATAGTATTGCTCAGGCATGGGGAAAGTGAATGGAACAAAGAGAACAGATTCACCGGATGGACAGACGTCCCTCTTTCTGAAAAAGGACTTCTCGAAGCGCAGTCCGCAGGCAAAGTTCTGAAGGAAAAGGGCTTCGTTTTTGACAAAGCATATACATCCGTCCTGAAAAGAGCCATAAAGACACTCTGGTGCGTACTTGAAGAGATGGACCTGATGTGGATCCCTGTAGAAAACTCGTGGAAGCTGAACGAACGTCACTACGGAGGACTGCAGGGGCTCAACAAGTCCGAAACTGCCGCGAAATACGGGGACGAACAGGTCAAGATATGGAGGCGCAGTTATGGGACAAGGCCCCCGCTTCTCGAAAAGACCGATGAACGTTACCCCGGAAAAGACCCGAGATACGCCGGACTTTCAGAAAGCGAGCTCCCTCAGGGAGAGTGCCTCGAGGACACTGTTGCAAGGGTAGTCCCCTATTGGGAAAAGACCATTGCCCCCGACATAAGGGCAGGCAAAAAACTTGTGATAGCTGCACACGGAAACAGCCTCAGGGCCCTTGTGAAATACCTTGACGGAATATCGGAGAAAGAGATATTGGAGCTGAACATACCGACCGGGATACCGC
>Ga0172380_10002878_pt1 | contig 25086 bp, 18 predicted proteins | sample Leawe162metaG_FD_119747 | JGI IMG/M metagenome (GOLD analysis project Ga0172380, IMG submission 119747) | Leachate microbial communities from a municipal landfill in Southern Ontario, Canada - Leachate well 162 metaG | ecosystem: Engineered > Solid waste > Landfill > Unclassified | place...
CCTCTTCGCCTCCCCTCCCAAGTGGGCCGCCTTCCCCTCCGGCGCACAGCTGTAGCCCGAAAAATATCGGACCCTCTGTGTTTATCGGCCCTTCAGGCCTTCCGTCGGGGAAGTTAGGTTAATAGAAAAGGGCTGTCCATCTGAATGCGGTAGATTCAAGATGTCGCGGTTTCGCTTCCGCCAGCCGACTCGAAATCCACAACTGGCAGTGGTCGCCACACTGAGATGGACAGCCCTTTAATAGAAAATCGCCAATACCGGCCCACCAGCAGCTGAGGCTCAGATTTTGCCCCCCATGTGACACATCATTGCTGGAATCGTTGTGGTTTTCGAAAAGCGGAACTTGTTACGGAATCGGCAAAACTTGTTCTAAAACAAGGAAAAACAACGGAGAATTGCTGCCCGATAGAAATTTGAAAACACAATATATGGTGGTCGGCCAAAAATCGGCCACCATATAAAGGATTTTTATTGACGGATCCCCCTCCAAAAGTGATGTTTTCCCCCACGTCGCAGGCAATGGGAAAAACGGACAAAAGTCCTGTGTCACCCCCCTGTCTGCTTTCGCAAAAACAAAGGAAAAATTTCAGCATGGCAACAACCACGATTACACTCGGCGACCGTCAGTTCGTTTTGGACCGCGACAAAGCGGAGGCGGCGTTTGCCGCGAAAAAAGTCATCAACGGCCGCCAAACGATGTTTTTCAACATTCTGCCGCTGAAGTACCAGTGGGCTTACGATCTTTACAAAAAGATGAAGGCCAACCATTGGGAGCCGGAAGATATCCAGATGCAGAAAGATTGCGAGCACTGGCGCGATACCACCGGCCACATTTCCGATGTCGAGCGCTGGATCATCAAGATGGGCATCGGCTACTTCTCGGCGGCGGAAGGGATCGTCGGGGACAATATCCTTCATGTGGTCCGCGAGGCCGTGACGGCTCCGGAACTGAAGCTCGTGCTCGGCCGCCACGCCCACGAGGAAAACATCCACGCGGATTCGCTCGTTTACATGATCAGTTCGCTGGGGATCAACCCGCACGAATGCGAGGCCATGTTCGAGGACGTGGAAACGATCAAGCGCAAGACCGATTTCGTGGTGAGCAACAGCCGCGCCCTGCGCCGGGACACCGATCTCACGGTCACGGCGAACAAGCAGGCCCTGGCGAAAAACATGTTCCTTTTCGGACAATGCATGGAAGGCACGCAATTCTACGGGCTCTTCGGGATGGTCCTGGCTCTTTACCGGCAGAACAAATTCCCGGGCATCGGACAGATGTTCAGCTACACGCTTCGCGACGAGTCCAACCACATCGAGCTTCTCCGCCAGCTCTTCCAGGATCTGGTGGATGAAAACCCGGATGTCTGGACCGAGGAGTTCCGCGAGGATCTTCGCCACACGATGCGCGAGGCGGTGAGGCTCGAGAAGAGCTTCATCATGGATTGCCTTCCGGTCTCCGCCGTCGGCCTGACGTCCGGGGAATTCACGACCTACATCGATTACATCGGGGACCGGCGCCTGGAGGGAGTCGGCCTGGAGCCGTTGAATCCCCCGATCACGAATCCCCTCCCCTGGCTTTCCGAGATGATGGAAATCAAAAAAGAAACCAATTTCTTCGAGGGCCGAGTCACCGAATACCGCCGGGCCGTCGATCTCTCCGGCGTTTCCGACGACGATCTCTGAGAAAGTTTTCAGTGCTCCGTTTTCAGTGTTCAGAAAAACACCGCTGCACTGAAAACCAACCACTGAAACCCGTGAACTGAAAACTGAAAACCGAACACTGAAAACGCCCCTATGATCCGACACATCACCCTCGACGAAGACATCGCGCTCAAGCGCCTTGTCACCACCCCTCGCGAACAAAAGCCCGGTTTTGCGTGGAGGGACGCCTTGGATTTGGATGCGGAGCCGCATCCGGAGATTCTGGTTTACAGGAGTTCGGGTGAGGAGCATGCCTTCAATCTCGCGGATGTCGCGGATGAGATTGGTGCCGCGCTCACCGACCTTCTGCTGTCGCGCGAGGAGAAGGACATTTTCAACGAGGAAAACCGGGGGTTTGTCGCGAATGTGGCCCATTCCGTTGCCACAAGGCTTCTCGAACAGGTTCGTGAGGGGAGCGGATTGAAGCTTTCCGAGAACGACCTCTCGCTGCTCATCGAGAAGGCCCTGATCGAAAATGACGCCCATGATGTGGCGAAAAGCCTCGTTTTCAAACGCTCGGCCCGCTCGATGGAGCCTTCTTCTCCCGGTGGCTCCCCCGCGGCACCGATCCACGTGCGGTTGATCCGGCGCAACGGATCCGTGGTCCCGTGGATCGAGGCAAAAATCGAGACGGCCTGCCGGAAGGCGTTTCTCTCCGCCAAGGAGGATGCGGAAGCGGCGGCGGAGATCGCCCGCGCGGTCACCGACAGGGTCCGCTTCCGCGACCAGGCCTTCGTCCACATCGAGGATGTCCAGGACATCGTCCAGGAGGAGTTGATGCGCCAGGGGTATTACAAGGTGGCCGAGAGCTACATCCTCTACCGCGCCCAGCGAACCCGCCTCCGCGAGGAATCCGACTCGCTGCCGGACGGATCCGCGGAACAGCAGGAGTCGCTCATCGTCGTCCGCCAGCAGGACGGGCAGAATGTTTTCTGGGACGGGAGCGAGTTGAAGAGCCGCATTCAATTTGCCATGATCGGACTCGACCTGAACATGGACGCCCTCCATATCGAGAGCGAACTCCGCCGCTCGATCGGGACCGAGGTCAGCGAGGAAACCCTGAAGAACACGATCATCCTCAACGCGCGCACGCTGATCGAGCGGGATGCGGATTTCGCGAAATTCGCCGCGCGGATCATGCTGTCCTACATCTACGAGGAAGTCTTGGACTGGAAAATCATGCGCGACGGGATCGAAGGTCTGCGCGCGGCGCACAAGAAGGCCTTCAGGAGCTACCTGAGGCACGGGGTTGCCATCGAACGGCTCTCCCCGAAACTGCTGTCCTTCAATTTCGACATCCTGGCGGATGCGATCGACCCGACGGCGGACATGGATTTCGACTTCCTCGGCATCCAGACCCTCTACGACCGGTATCTGATTGTTGACAAGACCCGCAAGCAGGCCCGCCGGATCGAGACGCCTCAATTTTTCTGGATGCGCGTGGCGATGGGGTTGTTCATCGACGAGCCCGCCGACCGCGAAGCGTGGGTGATCCGGCTCTACAACCTCTACAAGAGCCGCCGCTTCTGCTCGAGCACGCCGACGCTCTTCAATGCCGGAACCCTCCACAGCCAGCTCTCGAGCTGCTACCTCTACAAAGTCGATGACTCGATCGAGTCGATCATGCAGCGGGGAATCGCCGACAATGCCTACCTCTCCAAATGGGCGGGCGGCCTCGGGGGCTCGTGGACGGCGGTGCGCGGCACCGGCAGCTACATCAAGGGAACGAACGGCGAGAGCCAGGGCGTGATCCCGTTCCTGAAGCTCCACAACGACCAGCTTGTCGCGGTGAACCAGGGCGGAAAGCGCCGGGGGTCCGGATGCGCTTATCTCGAGTCCTGGCACAACGATGTGGAGGATTTCCTCCAGCTCCGCCGCAACACCGGCGACGACCGCCGCAGAGCGCATGACCTGAACACCGCGAACTGGGTCCCCGACCTTTTCATGAAGCGCATGGAGGCGCGCGAAAACTGGACGCTCTTCCGTTCGAACGAAGTTCCCGAACTGCACGATGCCTACGGGCAAAAGTTCGAGGAGCTTTACCTGCGCTACGAGGCGCTCGCGAAAGAGGGCAAGATCACCGGGCGCGAGGTGCCCGCCATCGAGATGTGGAAGCAGATGCTCAAGATGCTTCTCGAGACCGGCCACCCCTGGATCACTTTCAAGGATCCCTGCAACGTGCGCAGCCCGCAGGACCATGCCGGCGTGATCCACTCGTCGAACCTCTGCACGGAGATCACACTGAATACCGGCGAGGATGAGACGGCGGTCTGCAATCTCGGCTCGGTCGTTCTCGACACCCACATGAAAGCGGACGGGGCGCTCGACCATGACATGCTCCGCGAGACGATCCAGGTCGCGGTCCGCGCGCTCGACAATGTCATCGACATCAACTTCTACCCGACCGAATCCGCCAAGCGCTCGAACATGCGGCACCGGCCGGTCGGGCTCGGAGTGATGGGCGTCCAGAATGCGCTCTTCAAGCGCGGGCTCGATTTTGCAAGCGATGCCGCCGTCGGGTTCAATGATGAATTCATGGAGGCGATTGCCTACTATGCCTATTCCGCCTCGAGCGACCTGGCCGCCGAGCGGGGCGTTTACAGTTCCTACATGGGTTCCAAATGGGACCGCGGGCTCCTGCCGCAGGATACCATCGACCTCCTCGAGCGCGAGCGGGGGATCGAAATCGACGTGCCGCGCGGTGGCTCCATGGACTGGACGCCGGTGCGCGAGAAGATCAAAGCGCAGGGGATGAGGAATTCGAACGTGCTCGCCATCGCCCCGACCGCGACGATCTCGAACATCATGGGAACGACGCCCTGCATCGAGCCGAACTACAAGAATCTTTATGCCAAAGAAAACCTCGGCGGGAAGTTCACCATTCTCAGCACCGAACTCGTCCGCGACCTCAGGAAGATCGGCAAGTGGGACAACGACATGCTCGAGCAGCTCAAGTATTTCGAGGGAGAACTCGCGAACATCGAGGGAATCCCGGAAGAATTGCGGCGCAAGCACCTGACCGTGTTCGGAATCCCCCACCGGTTTGTGATCGATGCCGCCGCCCGGCGCCAGAAGTGGATCGACCAGTCGCAGTCGGTGAATTTGTTCCTGGCCGAACCGGACCTCAAGATCCTGAGCCACATGTATCGCCGGGCCTGGCACACCGGACTCAAAACCACCTACTACCTCCGCACCCTGGGCGCCTCCAGCATCGAGGGACCGACGACGAACGTGAAAAAGGAACTGCGGGGGGTCGTCCTTGCCGCCAAGATGGAGTTTGATGCCGGCGAAAAACTTGCCTGCTCCTTGGAGGCCATGCGCAACGGCGGGGAGTGCGAAGCCTGCCAATGATGCCTGGGGAACGAAAAGCCGGGGACGAGCGCTGTATGGAGGGGCCGTCCCGCCCATGCCAGGCGCTGTCTCCGCCACGAGGCCCCCAGTCTCCAAACGGGCTGAGATCGCCCGTTCTGAATTGGCGACGCCCAGAACGCCGGCTTGATTTCCCCGCGAATCCCGTGGCATAATCCTCCCCAGTTGATGTCCAGTCCTCACGAAACCCTCCGAAATACCGCGATCGTTTTCTCTCTGAGACGGACACCGGTTTTCGCGGGCCTCCCCGATGACGACCTGGCCATGTTCGCAGAGTTTTCACTTTTGAAGACATTTCGGAAGGGCGAGTATCTGTTTCGTCAACGCGACCCCGCGCACGGATTTTACATTGTGCGGCGTGGCATCATCAACGTCCACCGAGTCGCCCCGGATGGACGCGAGCAGGTGATCCATCTCTTCCGACCCGGGGAATCGTTCGCCGAAAATTCGCTTGTCAACGACAGCGGCTATCTCACCGACGCGCGTTCCGTCGCCGAGAGCGAAGTGATCCTCGTTCCCAAATGGGAGTTTCTCCAGATCCTCCGCCAGCGCGCGGACATCGGACTGCGCATCCTTGCCTCCATGAGCCAGCACATGAGAGGGTTGATCTCTTCGCTCGAAAGCGTCGCCCTCAAGGACTCGGAGACGCGGCTCATGAACTGGATCCTGCGGCGCTGCCCCCGCCCGCTCTCACACAAGCCCGCCGAGGTGGCCATCGGCATGACCAAGACGATGCTCAGCGGCGAGCTGGGAACCCGGCAGGAAACCCTCTCCAGGACACTTGCAAAACTCCGTGAATCCGGCCTCATCTCGGTGCGCGGAAGGATCCTCAAAATTCCCGATCCGCTCAAACTCCGGAACGCCTTCCGGGATCACCTCTCCGGCAGCAAGGAATAGAGCGGTTCCCCACGCAGAGCCGCAGAGATCGGAGAAAAGCAACTTTCGGGCTTAATAAGAATGGGGCGTTCCGCCCGGCTGGGTCACGATGGCGGGCAGGAGGCCCGCGCTCCGGTGTGCGGCAAAGAGAACGGGGGAAATTTTGTGGAAAGCGGAATTACTTGCCCACGGAACGCGCTTGAAAAGTTGGAGGAGGCAGATTCTCCGGCAATCCCAGTGGTTCCACGATATCCTCCTGCTCATCATCCTGGCGAACAGGCCGTCCTTCGGCGTCCATCAAGCGGGCGGTCACAAAGATGATGAGGTTGCGTTTGATCTTTTGGGATACCTCGGAACGGAAAAGACGTCCGGCGAGCGGGATATCTCCAAGAATCGGCACTTTGTCCTGAATCTTTTGCACATCCTCGCGAATCAATCCACCCAAGGCAACCGTCTGTCCATCCCAGATGCTGACGCTGGTGGTGACTTTGCGTGTCGAGAAGATGGGTTGATTGATGACGTTCGGAGTAATAACCGTTTGAGCTATCGAGAGAGTGGAAAGATTGAAAAGCGCTCCCAAAATCGGACTTCCATAATTGATGAATCCCTCAAACTCGACCACCTCCGGCGACAGATTCAAGTCGATCGTATAGTTGTCGGGGCCCACCGCCGGCTCGACCTCGAGGGTCACCCCCAGATCCCTCGTCTCAAAAGTCGTCGGAGTTGACGGGCTCACGATCCCATTGGAAACAAGCGATCCGGCCACCACGACGACCGTCGTGGTGCCTGTGCCGGTTGCTGTCGGCGGCGGCTCTGGAGGAGTAAATTCCGTGGGATAAGGGAAGTTTCTGACAACCTTGATAACCGCCTTGCTGCCGCTCTTGGTCGTGACTTTCGGAGCACTCATCAAATCAATGCCTTTTTTCTGATTCAACGCACGGATAACAAACTGAAACTGCGAATTGCTAAAAATGCCCGACAATCCCAGCATGGCCGGGGATTGACCAAGGGCAAGGGCGGGATTGAGCAGGGCGTCGATGGAATTCGCGGTTACTGCCGATTGCGGATCCAGGCCCACCCCCGAGCGCAAACCGCCTGTGACAGAATCCTGGCCAACAGCAGTTCCATTCACAACGAAAGGATAATCCGTGGTGCTCGTTTCCTGGGTTCCCCCAGAGCCATAAACCCCGCCACCGATGCTCAGCGGTCCCAACAGCCAATTGAAACCCAATTCCTTGAGGTTATTTTGAGAGATTTCCAAGAATTTCGATTCGATTTCAACCTGCGTCGGCTGAACTCCCATGGCGGCGGCCACGAGCGTATCGATGAGGTCGAGGGCGTTTTGGGTATTTCGCACGAACAGCTTGCTTCCTGCAGGAGTATACTGGGCAAAGGTGTCGGGAGGAAAAGGAACCCCCTGACTCATCAAAAATTCCTGGGCTTTTTGCCTGCTCGCGACCCGTACTTGGTTCAGGGAATCGCTGGGTCTCCCGGCGACAGGCACCGCCGAATCGGGCCCCGCAACGTTGGCAGGAATGAAGCCGGGCGGCACACGGTATTCCTTGGTGAGAAGCTCGTCCGTGTTCTCCGTGATTGGAACGATGGATACAGCAAATGGTTCGACCTTGTATTTGAGACCGGCAAGTTCGGTCAGATACCTCAGCGCCTCGATGAGAGGGACATTGCTGAGAGACAGGGTGATCTTGGTATCCGCCGTCACCGTTGGCGCGGCATCGGGAGCGGGAACCGCCGTGGTCTCGGCGGGAGCCTCCGGCGTCGTCGGGGTGGAAGGCAGTTTCAGGACAATATTGACGCCCTTCTTCAGCTTGGGGTCATCCGTCGTGGAATCGAGATCCCGGCTCCTTTGTTTCAAAAACTCAACAGCCTCGCGGATCGTGGCATCATGGAGTTCAATTTTCGGAATGATGATACGGTTCAGCCTCGCGGAAATCGTCTCGATGTTGGAACCGAAAGCATTTCTCGATGGCGATCCGTCCGCGGTATTGGGGCCTCCCTGGAATCGTCGCACAGGACGTTCCCACGCGCGCTCAACCAGCCAGAGCATCCGGCTGCGGGTCTCGTTGTAGGCTTCGACCTGGTAATTGTTTTTTTTGCTGTTCACCCTCTCCATGCCCATGCGGGCCGCATTGTTGTAGCGGTCGATGTTCAGGACCTGCTCGTATCGCTTGATGGCGAGATCATGCCGGCCCGTGGCATAGTATCCGTCCGCTTCCGCCAAAAGCTTCGAAACTTCGTCCCTGCTGGCTGCAAATTGAGGAGTGACCGTTTTATTCACATAGTCGGGCTGTTCGAGATCTGAGAGAAACTGGACAGCCGGTCTGTATCCGGGGTTGAATTGAGGAAGGAGAATGGTTTTGGCGACTTTTTCCGCATCTCCATAACGTCCGTTCTGAACGAGAAAATTCGCATAGGAAACCCCCGCATCGGAGAATTTCGCCACAACCGGACTGCGCTGTGCTGCGGCGGCGGGGCCTTCGGGAATTTTCTCCAGCGCGTCCAGATAATTGACATAAGCGGTTTCAAAGTCCTTGTCCTTCATTGCCTGGTCGCCTTTGGCGGTCAGCTTGTCCGCAAGCAGAAGGTCTTCCTGGCGGCGGACGATCTCCCTGTCGGTCAGGGCGACAATATTCTGGGCGGGAAGAGTGGAAGCGGAAAGGAAAACAGCCGCGAGGAGCCGGAGCAGCATGGGCTTCCAGTCATTCTTCGCACGGGCTGGAAGCCCCTGCCAAAGCAGGGAGGAGAGAATTTTGTCGGAGGTGCTTTGTTTCATCGAAAGTGCGAAATTATTGTGGGAGGGGAATGGTGGCGGCATCCCCGGGGATGGCCTCGGACTCAACGGCTGATGCACTGGGAACGGCGACGATCTGGTCTTCAACGTCGGCCTTGATGAGGGGTTGTCCGGCAGGGTCGAGCAAGGTGGCCGTGACGAACATGATCAGGTTTCTTTTGACATGTTGGTCGGCGCTCGTTCGGAAGAGCCTGCCCGCCAGCGGAATGTCGCCAAGAATCGGCACCTTGTCCTCCACTTTTTGCACGTCTTCCCGCATCAGGCCGCCCATCACGACAGTTTGGCCATCGTAGACCGAGACCTGGGTGGTGACTTCCCGCGTGGAAAATACCGGCTGGTTGATGGTGTTTTCCGTTATGAGCACATTGCTGGATATGCCGAATCCCGCGGCGGTAACCGTTGCAAAGATGGGGCTTCCGTAGTTGATAAACCCATCGAATTCCACAACGCGTGGAGCCAGCACGAGATCGATCGTATATCCATCCGGACCCACGGTGGGTTCCACTTCCAGAGTCACGCCTGTCGGCTTCATCTCGAATGCCGTGGGAGTAGTGGGAGAGGCAGGAGTCAGGAGGTTTCCCGCGACTCCGGTCACTTGCGGCAGGTCATACTCCGAGGGATAACGAAATTCCCGCACGATTTCGATCGTGGCCCTCTGTCCGGTCTTCGTTGTGACTTTTGGGGCACTGACCAAATCGACGCCCTTCGACTGGTTGAGAGCCCTCAGAACGACTTGGAACTGGGGGTTTGTGAAAATTCCGGCGAGCGCCAAGACGCCGGTCGCCGGACCGGTAACCGGGTTGAAGAGTAAACCATCCACGGCATTCACGCTGATCGCACTGGTTCCACTCCGATTTCCTGCTGTGACCGGCCCCGAGGTGACACTGCTGGCACCGATAGGAACGGTCGTCGAGCCGGAATTGAGAAAAGGATAGGCATTGGCATCAATATTCTGGTTGCCCCCCTGCGTTCCCCCACCGCCATAGATACCCGTTCCGAACGGCAGGGCAAACTGCCCGAGCAGCCAGTCGAAGCCGAGTTCCTTCAGGTTGTTTTGAGTGATCTCAAGAAACTTGGCCTCGATCTCCACCTGGCTGGGGGGGGTTGTCATGGAGTTCTCCACGAGATTGTCGACCAGATCGAGGTTGGACTGCGTGTTTTTGACAATCAGGCGGCTGCTGGAGGCGATGTAGTTGGCACTGGCGTTCGGGGGAAAAGTGACGCCATTGGCCTCGAGAAATTCGCGCGCGCCCGAACGGGCAGTGATGGCGGGCTGTGACCCCGGTGCCACTCCGGGAACCGGCTGTGACGGGGTGTTGCTTGCCGGAAGGGCGGTGATAAAGCTGGGAGGCACTTTGTATTCCTTGGTGATGAGCACATCCGTCGGTTCGGATTGCGGAACGACAAGCACCGCGTAGGGCTCCACCTTCAGTTTCAGATTTGCGGCCCGCGCCACATAGTCGATGGCGGCCCGCAAGGGAACATCGGTGAGAGAAAGGGTGATCCTTGATTCGGACTCGACGGCGTCCGGAGCCAGTTTGGGGACGATGTTGATCCCCTTCCGGGCAGGGTCCTGTTCGATCGTGTCCAATGAGGTGGCGCGCTGCTTGATGAAATCCAGGGCCTCGCGGACCGTCGCGTCCCGGAAATCGATTTTTGGAATGATGATCTCGTCGAGTTTGCGGTTGATGCTGGCGGTGCCGCGCGTATCGATCTGGGGTTGGTCGATAATCTGGGACGCCGCCACGTCGAATCTGTGAACCGGAAGTTCCCAGGCCTTGTTGATCTGCCGGATCATGTCGCCGCGAGTTTCGTTGTAGGCCGTCTCCTGATATTTGATGCGGGCGTTGTTGACCTGCTCCATGCCGCGTCGCGCCGCGATGTTGTATTTGTCAACATTCAGGACCTGCTCATAGCGCTTGAACGCGAGGTCATATCGCCCGGAAGCGTAGAATCCCTGTGCCTCTTGCAGAAGCTGTTTGACTTCCTCCACATTGGCCACAAACCCCGGCGTCATCGTCTGGCTGTAGAAGGAGGTTTTGTCCTTGAGTTCATCGCTCAGGGAAACGGCCGGCTTGTAGTCCGGGTTGTAACGTTCCTCCAAAACCACCGCGACCGTTGTTTTGGCATCCTCGAAGCGGCCCTCGGAAATCCGTTGGCGGGCCAACTTGACGGCCGCGTCGCAAAATCCATTCATGGCCTGCTGGCGGAGGGTTGCCGTGGCCGAACCGGATGCGGGCAACATATCCACGGCGCTTTTAAAATAAGCGAATGCGCTCTCGTAATCCTGGGAGCCGAGGGCTTGCTGGCCCTTGGCAACGATTCCCTTCGCATATTCTGCGGTCTGTTCGGAACGCCGGATCTGACCTTCAACGGTTCCCTGGACTCCAGCATACTGGGCCCGGGCCGACGGGGTGAGGAGAAAAAGAGCGACGAGGAGAGAAGGGACCGACAATTGGAGCAGGAGAGCCATTCTTCGATGGGCCGCCCGGAAACGAAGAGGGGGACAGGAAAGCAGGCTGGAAGCCCGGAGGCTTTGCACGGGCTGGAAGCCCCTGGCACGGGAAGGCAGGGTTAATTTCATGAATGGTTCTGGCAGCATGGAAGGAAAATCACGGCGGTTGGTTATTCCGCCTTTCCGATCTGGAATTTTTGCCCAGATTCAAGGTCCTCTATTTGGGCTTCCTGCGCGGAAATGTCAATAAGTTTGTATTTCCGGTCATTTTCCGGGGAGAGGGCAAACTCGTCATCCTTTTTCCAGCGATGTTTGGTGTTGTCGTAAAGATAGAGGAATTCCCCATAGGACGTCGGATCATCGGCTTCTTTGTCGTAAACCAAAACGATTTTTCGTCCGGTCTCGGTATTTTGGATGGTGAGTTCCGAGACATTCACCTCCATGTCATTTTTGCTTATGGTCTTCTTCTCGTAGGCCAGGAGCTTGTAGGGGGCTTCTTCGATCATATCCCCGAGCTTGAGGAACTGCGTGCGCGCCTTCGCGTCCTTGGCATTGATGATGAAGGTTTCCCCGTCGCCGGAATCTCCTCCGAACTTGAGCCGGAACGGCACAGGATCGAACTTGGTGAGCCGGAGTTTCGTGTGATATGGGGGGACGGATTTTTCGTTGGTGGGATCTGTCCCGGCAAGGAATTCCTCCAGGTTGCTGAAGCGGTCCTTGTCGGGGTCCTGGCTTTTCACAGCCACATCGCCATAATCGAGGTCATACTTTTGGAGCCAAACGTTCGTGATCGGCGGATGCAGGGGATCTCCTTCCTCGAGGGGATCGATAAGCTTGTCTTCCTTGAGCACATAAGGCCGGGAAACAAAAAGCGATCCCTCGTGGGGGCTCCACGAGCGGGGATTGGAAGCGAGGGCGGCGGCGGCATCGACGGATTTCGTGTCGGGGGGGGTGATGGTATTGTCGGGCTTCTTGTTGCTGTTGCGTTCCGCAAAATTTTCCGGGAACGAAAGCGCCTTCCAGGAAAGCCAGCCGGAACAGGCGATCAAGGCAAGGGCGAAGGCCCCGAGAAATGCGCGTTCGTAATGTTGCTTAATCCAATCCATGAATCTTATTTTTTTGCGGGAACCGGTTTGGCAAAATCGAGCATTTCCAACCGGAGGGTGACCTTGAGCGATTCCCGCCCGAGAATGACCTGCATGCTTGCCTGGTCCTTCCCCGGAGTTCCGGCCCCGGCAGCCGGCAGATTCGAAGAAGCCGCCGTCGGCTCCGTGCCTTTTTTGGAGGGGGCCTGGGGATTCGAGTTCTGAATCCCCAACGACCTGACGATCAAAAACTGATCGGATCCCAGGAGCGAGTTGAAGGCCACGCGAAACTTTCCCTGCTCGGCGGTGAAGGAAATATCGAACGGGAAACTCGACAAAACCGGCTCGGAGGAATCGGGCTTCCTTTGTCCGGCGGCCGGGGCAGCGGACTCCTGGGGAAGCGGAACGCGGGAGACTCCGTCAATCGAGGCCACCTTGAAGTCCACCAGCCGGACGATGAGAGATTGAATCACGCGGAACTGGCGGTTCAGGAATGGGGCGGCCTGCCCGGCGGGAACCTGTGTTTGGTATTGATCGAACCCGAAGTAGAAATTCTCCGGGAGTTTGACGCCGTTTTCATCGGCCTTGACCCGGATGTCATTGACAGCCGTCCTGAGCCCATCCTGGAACTGCTGGGGCGTGATTTTTTCATCCAGGGGGATCTGCATTTTTGCCAACTGGGATCGAAGTCCGGCAATGTGGGAGGAATAGCCCGCCAGCCCGGATTGAATGGCTTTCAAGTTGGCGTCACTCGGAAACGGAACCTTGTTTTGCAGGGAGTGAAGCTTTGCCACCGAGGCCGTGTAAGCATCGGAAGAAGCGGAATAGGCCGAGGCGGATTGAATGATCAAATAGGCGAGAGCGCACGATCCGATCAGGCAAACGGCCGCGATTCCGGCAAGAAAGGGATTGTCCTTGAACCAGTTCATGGGAGAGGAATCGGCTTGCGAAGGGGCAAAAGCAGGGTGTACCCATAAGCCCAGCTTTCTCCGGTGGGTGTGGTCCGCGTGATATTCTTGGACATGTCGTTCGGAAGCGCAAAGACGGGCGAGGTCTTCAAATTGTCCACAAACTCGTCAACGATCTTCGCCTGTTTCTCGTTCGGAGGGTTGTCGAGATAAAGACCCTTGATTTCCAACGCCGTGATCGAAGGGGGGCCTGAACGCTGCTGTCCGGGTCGGGGAGGTCCTGAAGGCTCCGCTGAACCACCCGTCCTGTCGGACCCCGGCACGCGGGCCCCGACGGGCTGCATTTCCGTGACCCAGATGAAACGGGCGGGAAGTTTTGCCCCGAGTTCATCAAAAATTTCGGCCCATGCGGAGCGCTCGGCCGACGCCAGCAGGAGCGGAGCGACCAAGGCGTCCAGTTTTTTCTGCTCTGCCGCGAGTTTATCCATTTGCTGGGAAACCCCATCCAGTTTCGAAACATCCGCCTGGACGCGCGCCAGAACTTCATCGGTGACCTTGACCGCCTGGCTGAAATACAACCACCAGGCAGCAAGAGTCAGGAGCAGGCAGATGGCGGCGAGAATCAAAAACGGTTTCCTGCGGGCAAGGTCCTGATCCCGCACCACGGAGGGAGGCCGCAGGTTGATCTCCAACGGGCAGCCCTCGAAGGACCGCAATGCGGCTCCCACCAACTCGCCGAACGTGTGCGCCTTGGCGGCAAGGGCTTCCGCGACCGCAGCGCTGTTCACGGTCACATTGCGCAGGGGGTTGAGAAACTCGATCGGCGTCTGGAGCTTTTCGCTGAAAAATTCCACCATGTAGGGAAGGCTGACCGTGCCGCCACAGAGGAGGACCCTGACCGGCTGGCTGCCCGCCTGGCTGGTGCGGTAAAAACTGATCGATCGGGCGATTTCCGCATGCAAGCGCGTCATCGTATTGCGGACGACCTTGGCGACCCTCGCCTCCGTGGGATCGTTCGGTTCCGCATACGCCCCGCCGAGACTAACGGAGCCTTTCTCCACTTTCAGCCGCTCGGCCAGCGTGATGTCCTGATGGAATTCCTTGGCGACAGCCGCGCTGATGGAGTTGCCGCCGACCGGGATGCTCCGGCTGAAGGCGCGGTTTCCCTCCACAAAAATGAGATTGGTTGTCCGCGCTCCGATATCGATGATCAGCGAGCATCCCGTCGTGTCCGGGTAATTGAAACGAAAGGCGTTGTAGACCGCCATTGGCGCGACATCGATGATCCGGGGCTTCATCCCCCCTGCCGTCACCGCGTCGGCGACCTCGGTGAGCTGGTCCGATTTCATGGCAACCAGGATGACATCCCAGCTCCCGTCCCGCTGGGCGCCCATGATCTGGTAGTCCCAGACCACCTCGTCGATGGGAAACGGCACGTTCTGCTGCGCTTCGAATGCGATGATCGAGTTGACATCCTCGGGGGAAGCCCCGGGAAGTTTGACGAACCGGGAGAAAACAGACTGGGCGGGCAGGCAAAAATTGACGGGTTCCTTGACCGGGACTTTCAACGCATCCCGGAGTTCCTTGACCGCCTCCTTGATCTGCGCGGGGCGGGTCGCATCCGCGGACGGATCGGTGATCAGTTCCGTCTCTTGAAATGCGTTAAGGCTGAGCCCCCCGTCGGGAAGTTTGTGGAATTCGGCCAGACTGACAGTCTGCATGCCGAGATCGAGAACGTGGATTCGTGAAGGTTTGGCCATTGAGAGACTCCGGGATCAGCTTCCGGATTTCGACTTGATGGCCTCGTAGTAGTCCCATTCCAACGGAGCGAATGGGGTCTCGTTTTTATTGAGCAGAGCCCCGGCGACCGGGGTGTAAGGTGCGGGATTATCCCACCATCCCTTGTCTCCCTTGACTGTTCCCTTGGAAGTCGAGATGGCGAGCAACCCGTTCTTTCCGAAGACGGTCACCCCGACATCCGTGACGGCTTGCTGGGCATTCGCAGGAATTTTGCCATCGAAGAAACGCGCGAGCGTCCTGGGGCTGACGAATGCAACGGAATGCAATCCCTTCTCCTGTGGCACATGGACATGAACGACCGAACCGGTGATCAAAGTCGGCTTCTTGTCCTCGGTGACGCGCTCGTTTTTCAGCAGGATGTAGTAGTTGAAGGTCAGTTCCTCGGAAAATTTCGGTTCTTTCGGGAGGGCGCTCCGATCGAATGTCACCTCCACCTCAAGCCAGGAACCGGGTCGTCCGGGCGACTTCTTGGAATATCCGCTTGCGGTGATCTTCGGCGTGTCAACGAAGGTGGATTCGATTTTGGTGATCGAGACTTCGGTATTCGGCGCCGCCTGCTGGGCCCGGACAGAAGGGGAAATCGCAAAAAGCGCCAGCAAAATCGCCGCAGAAATCGAGGAGGAAGAGGGCCGCATACGGGAAAGATTGATAAATAATCAACGAGGTGAAGTAAACAAAGAAAACCAGGCAAATTTTATGCCGCTCCGACTTTGCCGCGGAAGAATTCGATGGTTTCCCGGATTCCCTCGTCGAAATCCACCTTCGGCTCCCAGCCAAGAAGTTTGCGCGCGAGACCGATGTCCGGCTGGCGGACCTTGGGATCATCCACCGGAAGCGGGCTGTGCTCGACACGGGATCCGGCTCCGGTGATCCGGATGATCTCGTCCGCAAATTCCCGGATCGTCATTTCCCTCGGGTTCCCGATGTTCACCGGTTCGTGATAATCGCTCCTCATCAGGCGGAAGATTCCGTCGATCAAATCGGAAACGAAACAAAAGCTCCGGGTTTGCCTGCCATCGCCGAAAATGGTGAGGGGTTCGCCGGTGAGCGCCTGCCCGATGAACGCCGGCACGACCCGCCCGTCGTTCAACCGCATCCGGGGACCGTAGGTATTGAAGATGCGCACGATGTGGTTGTTCAATCCGTGGAAACGGTGATAGGCCATGGTGATGGCCTCCGCAAACCGCTTGGCCTCGTCATAAACTCCCCGCGGGCCGATCGGATTCACATTGCCCCAGTAATCTTCCTTCTGGGGATGAACCAGCGGGTCCCCGTAGCACTCGGATGTCGAGGCCAGAAGGAATGCGGCGCCTTTGTCCTTGGCCAGCCCCAGCGCGTTGTGCGTGCCCAGAGAGCCGACCTTCAATGTCGGGATCGGGATCTTGAGGTAATCGATCGGGCTCGCCGGGCTCGCAAAATGCCAGATGAAATCCACCTTTCCCGGAATGAAAATATATTCCGTCACATCGTGGCAGATGAATTTGTAATTTTTATTTCCGGCGAGGTGCCCGATGTTTGCCACGTTGCCGGTGATGAGGTTGTCGATGGCGATCACCCGGTGGCCTTCGGCGAGGAGCCGGTCGGTGAGATGGGAGCCGAGGAAGCCGGCTCCGCCGGTGACAACGCTGGTGATCTGCGAAGAATGTGCGGGCATGACAGCCGTCCACAATGCCCGAGCCGCAAAAATTGGCGAGGAGATTTCCGCCGAAAATTGATCTGCGGGGTGAAGAAAGCGCGGGGCGCGGGGGTGCAGACGACGCGAGCACCCCGCTGTTCCGACTCTCCGGCGGAACTACTGCTTTTTCAGAAGATCGATTTGGGCGGCGACATCCTTGGAAGGAATGATGTCGTGGGCCTGCTGGTATTTTTTCAGCGCCTCCTCGATCTTGTCGTTCTCGGCCAGCAATTTCGCCTCGGTGCGGAGGGCCTGGAATTTTTGGATGTCGGCTGCGAGTTTTTTCTGGAGCCCGGAAAGGATTTTTGTGGTTTGGGGGCCGATGGGGGCCGCCTGGTTGCCCAGCGTGTCGAGAACAGACTTCGCATCCAGGAATTCGCGGGCTTGAATCTGCTTGGCGAGTCCGGGGAGTTTGTTCCCACAGGCCATCATCGCGTCAGCGAGCTGCAGGGGCACAGGGATCGCAGGCGGAGGGGAACCGGACCGGTATGTTTTCACCGCCTCGCCCAGCTTGTCGAGGCTCGAGGACAGTTCCGGAGGAATTCCGGGCACTTCGCCGGAATCATCAGGCATCGCGCTTTCGAATTGCGCCTGGGTGTCCGTGATCTGTTTGGTGAGCTGGCCGGCACTGGCGACTGCCGCGTCCCAATTCTGCACAAACAGGTTGGCCCGCGCATCCTCGTCGGGGTGCAGGGCTTTGAGCTGTTTGACGAGAGCCCCGGCATGCTCGAAGTCGAGGGTCGGCGAATCCAGCTGGCCCAACAACGCCTCGCGATCCGCTTTTCTCACCAGGCTCTGGTGGAGCGAACGGATACTCCCGACAACAGCGCCCACAGAGGGTTCCACTTTGGCAAGATCCTGAAGCCCGATGTAGTATTGGTTCGTGGCAAGGTCCACTTCCTTGATGTTCGGCGCTTCCACGAGTTCGGGGCGGAGCAGGTTGGCGAGGGCCGTGGCTTTCTGTTTGTAGAAGGCGCTGCGGGGAACCCACTGGCCGTCTTCTTTCACGTTTCCGGCATCATACTTGGCGGCGTCAGCCTTCAGGGGGGCCGCCGCTTTGTTCAACTGGCGGGCGGCGGAAGGGAATTTTGCGGAAAGGGAGGCGAATTCCTCGACAACGCCTTGGAGCGAGGTCCTTTGTTCGGGGGTTGTGATCGATTGCGGGCTCTCCGGATAGACGACGACTTTCACGATCTTTGCCGTGGGAACTTGATACTTGGGAGATCTCGCCGTTCGGAATTCATAATAGCCGGAATGGTTGGCGAACGTGAGAAACTCGAGGACGGTCGCCTGGTCATCCTTCGACCAAGCCTGGGGTTTCACCAGCGCCAAACCGGGTTTGTCCTTTCCCCGCTGGCCATCCGCGGTTTGCGCCGGAGAAAGAAGCGGAAGCAGGACCGAACAGGACAGGAGGGCGAACGGGATCATTTTCCCAAGTGGGGGACGTTGAAGACTCATGGATGAAACAATCTAACAACCGCAATGCAACAGATGCAAACGAAGAATCCGAGCGCGCGCAGCCGCCTTCCCTCCGTGTCAATCGGCGCGGGGGGGGGCAGATGCGCCCGCCCGGCCGCGGGCGGTTTTCTTTGCCGCGGGTTTGCGCTCTTCAAACTCGAAACCCACCTTGCCGTTCTCGATTTTGAGAAACGCCGAAAATGGCCGGCCTTTCTTCGAGATGAACCGCGAAATCAGAGCGGTTTTTCCCGTTTCGATGAGCTGGATCACCTGCTCGCGGGGGATCTCCCGTTGGCACAGCGATTTCCCCATGCGGAATTTGCAGGAGGGCGTATTGCTGCACTGCCAGGCCGTGCCGGTGTCGTGGATCGTTCCGGTCTTGCAAACAGGACAGGTGCCGATGGATGGAAGCACGGAGAAATCGATCTGGCGCGCGGAATCCTGCGAGTCTCCGAAATCGAAGCTCTGCTTGAATTCCGGATCGAGTTTGACCACGGCCGCGAACGGGCGGCCCATCTTGCTGCGAAACCCTTCGAGCGGGCCGACCACCCCGTCGCGCAGGAGCCTGCGGACTTCCTCGCGCTCGAACTGGCGGCCGGCCATGTTTTTCCAGACGATGGCCCCGCATTTTTCGCCGCACTCGAAGGCCTTGAAGGATTCGACGAACCCCCTGTGCCCGCACTTCGGGCATTTTTCATCGAGTGGCTCAAAGTTGCCGTCCACGGTATCGCCCTGGAAGTTTTTTGCTTTCTCGACGATGTCGTTTGTGAAGGTGCGGATTTCGTCCATAAATTGCGGGCGGGGCATTTCCCCGCGTTCCATGCGTTTGAGTTTGTGCTCCCACTCGCCGGTCATCTCCGGAGAGGTGAGCGCCTGCACCCCGAGCCCGCGGAGCAGGGTGATGAGCGAAAGCCCCTTCGAGGTGGTGATGAGGTCGCGGGCCTGGCGGAGGATGTAACCGTCGAGGATCAGCCCCTCGATGATCTGCGCGCGGGTCGCGGGCGTGCCGAGCCCGCGCTGGCTCATGGCCTCGCGGAGTTCCTCGTCGTCCACCAGCTTGCCGGCGCCTTCCATGGCCGAGAGCAGGGTGGCCTCGGTGAAGCGGGGCGGCGGTTTCGTCTCGTTTTCCTTGATCTCGAGCGCCTCGGTGCGGGCGGTCTCCCCGCTACGGATCGCGCAGACATTCTGCTCGTCGTTCGAAGCGGCCTGCTTGCCATAGACCGCAAGCCAGCCGGGGTCGGTGATGATTTTTCCGTCGGTTTTGAACGCCTCGCCCTCGACGCGGGTGATGCGCGTCGTGACCTCGAACTGGGCGGCGGGAAAAAATGCCGCCACGAACCTCCGGGCGACCATGTCGTAGACTTTCAACTCAAAGTCATCGAGGGACTTTGTGGAAACCCCCGTGGGAATGATCGCATGGTGGTCGGTGACTTTCGCATTGTTGAAAATCCGCCTGTTCTGGCGGACCCAGCCCTGCGAGACGGCCTTGTGGGCATGCTCGGAAAGATCCGGCGCCTCGAGCCGGGCGAAAGCGGATTTCACGTTGCCGATGTTGTCCTCGGGAAGATACCGCGAGTCGGTTCTGGGATAGGTGAGAACTTTGTGCCGCTCGTAGAGCGCCTGCGCAATCTGCAGCGTCCGCTTGGCACTGAGCCCGAATCGCGAGTTCGCCTCCCTCTGAAGCGTGGTCAGATCGTAAAGTTGCGGCGCAATCTGCGTGGCGGGCTTTTTCTCCTCCACCACAATGCCGGGCTTCGAGTCGCATTTCGCAACGATCGCCTCCGCCGTGGCCCGCTCCCAGATGCGCTCCGCGCGGGCGTCCTCATCGCCGTTCTTCTTGAACCCCTCGCTGAACCAGCGTCCGCGATAAGTCCCAGCCGCCACCCCAAAATCCCCGTAAACCTCAAAAAACGGACGGGGCTTGAATGCCCGGACCTTCTCCTCGCGTTCGGCAAGGATCGCAAGCGTCGGCGTCTGGACCCGCCCCACCGGCGTGAGCTGGAACCCCCCCCCCTTGGAATTGAAGGCGGTCATGGCTCGTGTGCCATTGATGCCGACCAGCCAGTCACTCTCGCTGCGGCAGACAGCGGCCTCGGCGAGCGGAACCATCTCTTCCCCGTTGCGAAGACCGGCAAATCCCTCCCGGATCGCATCCGGGGTCATGCTCTGGAGCCAGAGCCGGCGGGTCGGTTTCTTGGTGCCCGCCAGTTTGATCAGATAGTGAAAAATCAGCTCCCCCTCGCGCCCGGCGTCGCAGGCATTGATGACTTCGGTGATATCGGCGCGCTTGAGGAGGCGCTTGAGAAGGTTGAAGCGGGATTGGGTTTTCTCGATCGGCTTGAGTTCGAAATGGTCGGGGATGATGGGAAGGTTCGCGAAGCTCCACTTGCCGCGCTTCTTGTCCATCTCGCCCGGCAGGCACAGCTCGACCAGATGGCCGATGGCGGAGGTCACGACATAGTCGTCGTTCTCGAAATAATCGTCTTTCTTCGGAAGCTTGCCCAGCACCCGGGCCAGATCGGCGGCGACACTCGGCTTTTCTGCGATAACGAGGGATTTTGACATGGGGTGATTTCAACGAAGTTTGACGAACCGGCTGCCGGGGCGCTGCCGCACCAGCTTTTTCATTTCAAGGGCGAGCAACGTAGAAGACGCCACGTGCGTTGGCAACCCGCTTCTCGCGATAATCTCATCCACATGGACCTCCTCCTCCCCGAGGGCCTCGTAAACGAGCGCCTCATTTCCTTCAAGCTCGGGCGCGGGAGCCGGCGAAAGAGCCGGAGTTTCCGCAAAAAGCATGCCCATATCGTCGAGGATGTCCGCCGCCGACGTGATGAGCTTCGCCCCCTGCTGGATGAGGCGGTTGGAGCCGATGGCATTCGGTTGGTCGATCCGTCCCGGCACCGCATAGATTGACCGGCCCTGCTCGCCCGCCTGGTTCGCGCTGATCAGGGCTCCGCTTCGCCCGCCGGCTTCCACAACCAGAAGGCCGAAGGAACAACCGCTGATGATCCGGTTCCTCATCGGAAAGGTCTGTTTGTCGGCCTGCACCTGCATGGAAAATTCGGTCGCCACCGCGCCCGATCCGGAAATTTTTTCCGCCAGCGCCAGGTTCTCCGGCGGGTAGAGCGAGAGGAACCCGCTCCCGATCACCGCAATCGTGCGACCCTTCGCGGCGAGCGCCCCCTGATGTGCCGCCGTATCGATGCCCCTGGCCAGCCCGCTCACCACCGTGACCCCGGCAGAGGCGAGCTGATAGGAAAGCTTCTTGGCGCACTCCCCCCCGTAATGGCTTGGCTTCCTCGTCCCCACGATTCCAATGGCATGCCGGTCGCGGTCCTGGAGTTCCCCCCAGACATAAAGCACAATCGGAGGATCGTGGATCTCCCGCAACAAGGCGGGATAGTCCGGACACGCCATCGTCACGACGCGGGCGCCGAAATCCTTCACAAGCCCGAGCTCCCCGGTGAGATCGACCTGTCCCTCCCAACCGCGAATCGACCCCGCCACGTCCGGCCCGATGCCTTCGACCCCGCGAAGCTCACGCTCTCCCGCGTGGAGGACTTTGATCGGCGAACCGAAGACCTCCAGCAAGCGCCGCACCCGGACCGGTCCGACTTGGCGGACCATGTTCAGCGCAATATAGGCCTCGGCTTCCGTCATCGGCGGGGAGTAAAGACCGGCCCACGGGAAAACGAAAGAGGATTGTTTCCGACATCCCGTGCCCGCGCAGGACTTTCCTCGACATTGCCGCCATGCACCGGCAGGTTTTCCTTTCCCCACCGAACTTCCCTTACCATGGAGAAAAACGAGCATCCTGCGCGACACCGGCGTGGAACGGCTTCTCGGGCTGATCACGGGAGCCGAGGCCGCCACCGTGGTCAACAACGCCGCCGCCACGATGATCGCCCTGAGCGCGCTCGCCAAGGGACGCGAAGTGATCGTTTCACGCGGCCAGTTGATTGAATGATCGGCGGGCCGCAGGGAGGGCTGATCCTGGGCAAGGCCAGGTGGGTGGAGCAAATCCGCAGGGACCCGTTTGCGAGGATCGTCCGGGTGGACAAAATCTCGCCCGCGGCGCTCGAAGCCACCCTCCGGCTCTTCCTGGACGAACAACGCGCGCTGGCCGGAGTGCCCATTCTCGCGATGCTGCGGAAAACGATGCAGGAAATCGAGCGTGTGGCCGCCCGCATTGTCTCCAAGCCGGATGGCGGCCTTTCCTGCGAACTGCGCGTGGAGAACGCCATCGGGTTCATGGGCGGAGGATCGCTGCCCGGGCAGGAATTGCCAACCCGGCTGGTGGAGATCCGCCCGCTCCGCATGAGCACCGGGGAGTTGGCGCGCGCGTTGCGGCAGGGATCGCCATCGATCTTCACGCGCATCCGGCAGGATGCCGTGCTCGACGGCCACCACAAAACCGAACCGCAAAGCCCGGGGTTGCCGAAGCCGCGGCTCGCCGAGCTTGGCCGGGTGCCGTCAGCTTGTTTCGAGACGGTCGCGGCAATCCTTCTGGCAGATGGTCGCATCACTTTTTCCCGGACAAGCCGGCGGTTCTCACGGGCAGGCTGGCAGCCGGGTTTGCCCGAGGCGATCGCGCCTGTTTGCGAGCGTGTCGAAGCCCTTTTTCGCGGGCGGCTTTTTCATCCGCCCGCCGCGTCGGAAGCCGCGCGAGAACTGGGCGTGGACGACCGGACCTGCGGGCAGGCCATCAAGGTGCTCAAGGATCTCGAACGCCTGGTGGAAATCCCCGGCGGCGGCGTTTTTCACAGCAACGCGATCAGTGAAGCCACGGCCAGGGTGACGGAACACATCAAGAAACATGGCCGCCTGGAGAGCGTGGATTTCAAATACCAAATCGACACCACGCGCAAATATGCGCTCCCGTTGCTCGACCACCTGGATGCGCTCGGAATCACGCGAAGGGTGGGAAACACGCGATTTCTCAAAACCCCCGACCCGACCGCGCACCCGGATCGATAGGCAAGCCAATCCGATCGGTCCCGACACCTGCCTCTCTGTGATTTATCCGGGCTGCTTCCTCGAAAACCACTGGGCGCTCTGTTCGAGTGGGAAGGGCCCAAGCTTCGCTTCGAGTTCGATGCGGAATTCATCCTGCATGCTGGAAGGCACTCGCCACGAGTACCGGCAGGTGCCGCCTCACCCGTATTCGAACGTGCCCCGGTCGAGGGCTTTTCCCGCGCGGTTGAAAATCTTGAAATCGGGCGGAGACTGGCGATTTCCGCCCAGGCGCCCGCCCGCCTCGTAGGTCTCCCCGCCAACGCCAGCCAAGGCGAAACCAATGGGAGCGGTCTCTCCCCGCCAACTGATTTCAAACTTGGGAGTGAGCGGGACTCCCACCTTCAAAACAGCGGCTTGACCGGGCGGGATGGCAATTCGGTCCTGGCCAGGCATGCTCCCGTGGAGGGTCCAGTCCACTCCTCCTTTTTTTGAATGCAGGCAGAAATAAGACACGGCATACTCGCCGGCCGGCACCTTCCATGCGCCATTTTCCCAGGAATCGAGAAGGGCCACGCACCGTTCGAAAACGAGAACAAGGCTCACGTCGGACGAGGTTTTTTCCAATGTCCCCAATTCCGGCTGGATCTCCCGGATGCCGAGGGAGGAACTGTTCTCCGCAGGAGCCAACTCGTGGTGCCGCCCGCCGAACCCCAGGAGCGGAACGAGCGGGAGAACCTCGCTGCGGTAGTCGAATTGGTGGTCGCCGTTCCAATCGACGGCGATGCATCGAACGGAGGAGGCGGGCCGTTGCTGCGACCCGGCAAATCCTCCGCACGAAACCCCGCACGGAGTTTGCCGTCGAAATCCGCGTCAACCAGAACGACATCCACCTTTCGACCTCCGAGGGTCGCGCTCCCGCTGAATTGCTCCACTGGCACCACCCGCACATGTCCCTGCGGGTTCCCGGACGGGCTTTTCGTGACCAGCAACTTGAAAGGTGCCCCATTCTTCCCCGCAGAGGATCCCGGGTCCATGACGAGCGGCCCAATTTCATACTGCCCGTAACCCTGCGGAGCGCCACGGGACTCCATGCTGTTCGGGGCGGAGAGCGGCTTCACAGCCCGCAGGTCTCCGGCACCCTTCGGATCGAAGTAAACTTTCGCGCGGCCCACGTCACCGAAATCCACAACCAGCGGAACCTGCCGCCCGGCAACGGAAATTTCAAAGTCAGCCGGCGCGGCGCACGGGGGTTCGGATTCCAGCGTGGAGGGGGCGGATGGCAGCGGTTGGTAGTAGCGCCCGGTCACGATCGACAGCCCGCCCCCGTTCTTCTCCGTTGAGTGCCGGGTGAGCAGGACGGCCTGCGTGGCAGATGCCCCCCCATGCGGGGTGGCGCGGCGGGGGAGTCCCGGACGGCGACCGGTTGGGAGGGGGAAGCGGTTGGAGTCGCGGTGGCCGGGATGTCCGTTCCCGCAGGCTTCCCGGCATCGAGTTCCTGCTGGCGGGCATCGTAGCCCTGCCAGAAATTTGTCTGCTCGGGGGCGAGAGAAGCGACGGTGCTGCCGACAGCGACAGCACCTTGCCGTCCTCGATGCCAACGATCTTCACACGGAAATGGTCTCCGGCCAGCGCTCGGGGGTCTTGCCGATCTGCCGGAAGCCGGGGGCACTGGGCGAAGCAGGCACCGAGGACGGTTGCTGCGCCTGGACCCCACAAAGCGCGCCGAGCGCCAAAGAGAACACCACTCCCGGGCGGAGGACGCCAATCAAGACCCGGTGCCGGATGGCCATCAGCATGCAGGCACCATGAGAATCCCGCAGGCAATCCACAAGAAAAAACCCTTCCTTTTGTGCATGACCTGCAACTATGGCAGAATTACAATTCCTCGCAGCGGGCGTAGAATGAGGGAGTAACGCGAAAATACCGGACAAATTCTTTGCCCTGCCATGAAATAACAAGCATGGGGAAAGACAAAAGTCGGTTTCGGTGCC
>Ga0172380_10002879_pt1 | contig 25084 bp, 22 predicted proteins | sample Leawe162metaG_FD_119747 | JGI IMG/M metagenome (GOLD analysis project Ga0172380, IMG submission 119747) | Leachate microbial communities from a municipal landfill in Southern Ontario, Canada - Leachate well 162 metaG | ecosystem: Engineered > Solid waste > Landfill > Unclassified | place...
GCAACCAGCGGCGAGCGAGTGGTGGTCGGGCAGCGGCTCATGCAGTTCGCCAGCGACGGCTTCCTGGGCTGGCTGCGATTCACTGGGATCGACGGGAGGCTGCGCGACTACTACGTGCGCCAATTGCACGACTGGAAGGGATCGGTCGACGTCGAGACCCTGAGCGCTCATGGGGCGATCATGTACGCCAAGATCTGCGGGTCGACTCTCGCGCGGGCACATGCTCGTTCCGGTGATCGCATCGCGATGGCGTCCTATCTTGGCAAGGGCGACAGCTTCGACGTGGCCATGGTCGAGTTCTCCAGGTCATATGCCGATCAGAATGAGAAGGACTTCCAGGCTTTCTCGGCCGCTGTCGCCAGTGGCCGCCTCCCTGCTGAGACGGGCCTGTGATCCGCCGTTCAACTGCCATTGAACGGCGGATCAAGAAATGCCGTGAAGATCCGCGCTGCCCGGCCCGGATTCTGGAAGAGGAATGAATGTCCGGCGTCCGCAATCAGTCGCAACGTGGCTCCAGGAATGAGCGATGCGAGTCGTCGGCTGTTGGCAGCGGGTGTGATGACATCCCGAACACCAGTGATCACCAAGGTGCGGGTCTGGATTCTCGCAAGTTCCTGAGCATTCGCGTTGCTCCTGAGCCAGGGATCCTCGGCAGCGACCATCGCCCGATAGGTCGGGGATGGCACTGTCTCCGCCGGATACGCGCCCGAGTCAACTGCCCGTTGGAGCCGCTGCAGAAACGATCTGCCAGCCGCCTGCGCCACTGACGTATGCGGGTAGTTCGTTGACAAGTACGTCTTGTCAGTCTCGTCGACTTGACTGTCGGCTGCCTGCACCCAGGCAGGACCGAGCACTGCGCCATCACCGCCTGGGTTAGTGCCGGCCAGGATCAGCCGATGCACGAGTCGTGGATGCTGAACCGCCATCCGTTGGGCGATGAATCCGCCCATGGACCATCCCAGGACATCAACTGACTGCCCCGGTAGGAGCCGCTCAAGGAACGCGGCAGTCCAGTCTGCGGCTGAGTTGAAGAGCCAACGCCCCGGGGAGGGTCCCGAGAGTCCGATACCCGGGTAGTCGAATACGACAACGCGATGACTTCCGGCCAAGGAGGCCAGCAACGCCGGATCCCACTCATTCATCGGTGAACCGGTTCCATTGAGCAACAGCAAGGGTCGTCCCTGTCCCAACTCCGCATAGGCGAAGGTCGTGCCGGCCGCACCCAGGGCCTGCACATGCAGTCGCACAGTCGACGCCGGTGCAGCGACTGACTGAGCCGAAGCCTGGGCAGTGACCACGCCGGGCAGTGCGAATATCGTCAGAGTCGCCGCCGCCCACAGCGTGGGGAGGAAACGTCTACTCACGATCATCAGGCAAGGTCGTATTACTAGGCGACATCAGGTATCGCATTCTCGAATTGGCTCGCATAGAGCGCGTGATAGGCGCCTTCGGAGGCCATGAGCTCGTCATGGGTGCCCTGCTCGACGATGCTGCCGCGCTCAAGAACAAGAATCGTGTCGGCATCGCGAATGGTTGACAGCCGATGAGCGATCACGAATGCGGTCTTCCCGTGCCGGAGCCTTGCCATCGCCTCCTGCACCAGCACTTCAGTTCGCGTATCGACGGCACTGGTCGCCTCATCGAGGATCAGGATCGCTGGGTCTGCAAGGAATGCACGCGCAATGGTCAGCAACTGCCGCTCACCCGCGGAGACATTGGACGATTCACCGTCGAGCATCGTTTCGTAGCCATGGGGCAGGGTCCGCACCAGACGGTCGACATAGGCCGCCTTGGCAGCAGCCTCGACCTCCTCATCGGTGGCGCCGAGCCTTCCGTACGCGATGTTCTCGCGAATGGTTCCGGTGAACAGCCAGGCATCCTGCAACACCATGCCGAAGCCACTGCGCAGGCCGTCACGCGTCAGATCGCGAATATCAACGCCATCCAGCAGGATTCGACCTGAATTGAGTTCGTAGAACCTCATGATGAGGTTGACCAGTGTCGTCTTGCCTGCACCGGTCGGACCCACGATGGCGACCACCTCACCTGGTTCGACATGCAGATTGAGATCCTCGATGAGTGGGGTGTCCTCCTTGTACCTGAACGACACATCCTCGAAGTCCACGCGACCACGAGGAATCGGCAAGGCTGCCGGCGTCGACGACTCGGACTCCTGCTCCTGCTGATCGAGCACGTTGAATACGCGTTCAGCTGAGGCAATGCCCGACTGAAGCATGTTCACGATTCCTGCGAGCTGAGTGATCGGCATCGTGAACTGCCTCGAGTACTGGATGAACGCCTGCACATCACCCAGTGAGATCGCCCCGCTCGCTACACGCAGGCCGCCGATCACCGCGATGAGGACGTAGTTGAGGTTCGAGATCACCATCATCGCAGGCTGCGCGATGCCCGACAGGAACTGTGCCCTGAAACTCGCCTCATACATTCGCTCGTTGGCATCGTTGAAATCCTGGATCGCTGCACCACGATGCCCATAGACCTTCACCAGTTCATGCCCGCTGTACATCTCCTCGACATGGCCGTTGAGCCTCCCGGTCCACTTCCACTGTGATGCGAAATGCGGTTGCGCACGCCTGGCTACGGCGATCGTCACGAAGAAGGACAGCGGAACTGTGAGAAGCGAGATGATGGCAAGCAGCGGGCTGATCAGGACCATCATGATCAGGACTCCGAGCACTGTCAGTATCGACGTGATGGTCTGGGTCAATGCCTGCTGCAGGGTCATCGAGACGTTGTCGATGTCATTGGTGACCCGGCTCAGTAGGTCACCACGTGAATGTCCGTCGTAATAGCTCAAAGGCAGGCGCGCCAGCTTGGCATCGACTTCCTCGCGCAACCGGTAGATGGTCCGCTGCGTGACACCGGCCATGAGATACGCCTGCATCCACATGAACAGGGAACTGGCGAGGTACACCAGCGCCACCAACGCCAGCACGCGCCCCAACTCGGCAAAGTCGACACCCTGACCCGGCACCACTGGCATGGAGGCCAGCAGATCCGCCTGCCGGGAGTCCCCTTGCGCCTGCAGCGCAGCGATGGCCTGGGCCTTGGTGGCATTCGCAGGGATCTGATTGCTCAGGAATCCAGAGAAGACCACATTGGTCGCGTCGCCGAGAAGCTTTGGGCCCAGCACTGCGAAGAACACGCTGACCGAACCCAGCACGAAGACCAGGATGAGCAGGAAGCGCTCTGGAGCAAGGCGGCGGAGCAGTCTCTTGAGTGAAGGGGCGAAGCTACGGGCCTTCTCAGGCGCCATGCTGCCTGGTCCGGGTGGGCCTCCTGGGCGCATCATCGGGCCGCCTGGCCGCATGGCACTCATGCCGCCTCCGTCGCACTGAGCTGCGAGAACACGATCTCTCGATAGGTGTCGCAGTCAGCCATCAGTTCGTGATGGGTTCCCTTGCCCACAACCTGTCCGTCGTCGAGCACGACAATCTGATCGGCCTGCATCACAGTGCTGACTCGCTGCGCGACGATGATGACCGTTGCATGCGTCGTCTGCTCACGCAGGACTCGCCTCAGTTTCGCGTCGGTCGTGAAGTCGAGCGCGGAGAAGCTGTCGTCGAAGATGTAGATGAGCGGCTTGCGGATGAGCGCGCGCGCAATCGCGAGCCGCTGGCGCTGGCCTCCGGAGAAGTTGGCTCCACCTTGATCGATTCGGGCGTGCAGGCCTTTTGGAAGCTCGCGCACGAAATCCGCAGCTTGCGCAGTCTCAAGCGCTTGCCACATCTCGTCCTCCGTCGCATCCGGCCGACCGAACTGGAGATTGCTGGCGATCGTTCCGCTGAAGAGGAATGCCTTCTGAGGCACCAATCCGAACGTCGACCACAGGGTCTCGAACGCGAATTCGCGAACATCGACTCCGTCGACGAGCACTGCTCCGGACGTAGTGTCATACAGCCGAGTCATCAGATTGACGGCCGTGGTCTTGCCAACACCAGTGCTTCCCACGATGGCGGTGATCTCCCCCGGCCTGCAGGTGAAGGAGACATCGTGCAACACGGGCTGCTCGGCTCCTGGGTAGCGGAAGTCGACCTCCCGAAGCTCGATGACTCCATATGCGGGGGCGATTGTCGATGGCTCCCGGTCCTCACGGATTTCCGGCTCAGTGTCGAGCACCTCCTGGATGCGATCAGCGGAAGCAGAGGCGCGAGGGATCATCACGACCATCATCACCGCCATCATCACCGAGGTGAGGATCTGCATGACATAGGCGATGAAGGCAGTCAGGTTGCCGACCTGCATTGAGCCGTTGTTGACGAGATGCCCACCGAACCACAGCACTCCGACCGTGGCCATATTCAGGATCAACGAGAGAGACGGCATCATCAAGGCGAACAGACGCGAGACTCGCAGCGAGGTGTCCGTCAATGCATCATTGGCTCGGGCGAACCTCTGACGCTCATAGTCAGTTCGGACGAAGGCCCGGATCACGCGAATTCCGGAGAGCTTCTCCCGCAGCACGAGGTTGATGCGGTCGATGCGCTCCTGCATGACCTGGAACTGCGGCACAGCCCGAAACACGATCGCACCGATGACCAGCAGCATGATCGGGATGATGATGAGCAGGAGAGCGGACAGCTGCACGTTCTCCTTGATCGCCATCAGCACACCACCGACGGCCACGATCGGTGCGGAGATCATGGTGGTCAGTCCCATCACCACGAGCATCTGCATCTGCTGCACATCGTTGGTGTTGCGAGTGATCAACGAGGGAGCCGTGAAGGTGTTCACCTCACTGAGTGCGAACCCCTGCACATGCTCAAAGAGCGCTCCTCGGACATCGCGACCGAAACGCATGGCAGTTCGAGCGCTGTAATAGACCGAGACGATGGCCGCCACGGTGAAGACAGCGGTCACCAGCAGCATGAAGCCGCCGATGCGCAGGATGTAACCCGTGTCTCCTGTCAGCACGCCATTGTTGATGATCGATGCATTGAGATTGGGCAGGTACAACTGCCCAACGGCTTGGACTACGAGCAGGCCGATGACCACCAGGAGTGTTCGTCTATATGGGTAGAGGAACTGGCGAAGCATGCGAACCATCAAAGGTCTACGTCCATTCAAAGGCACAGAGCCGAGGGATTACCTGGGAATAGTAATCACTTGTGAGTACACGCCGAATGCGCAATTCGGAACCCGCTGGGTCACTTCGCGCTGGGCGAACACCTAGTCGAGTCGATCACTCGGTGCTGGTCCTCCGTGGGTCCCTGTCGTGATGGTCAGGTGCACCCATTGCCCATCACCGGCAGCACCGTGAACATGGTGTTCACCCGCAGGGCAGATCACCACATCGCCCGCACTCGTCTCAATGCGCTCACCTTCGAGTTCGATGAACCCCGTGCCCGACACCGTGACGATGACCTGGCCCTTGTGATGGGTATGAGGTGGAGTCCGTGCTCCGGCATCGACCTGGGCTATGCCCACGTCCAATTCGTCGTTGGTCGTCGGGCCTTGCCACCAGGTGAGGTCAAGGCCCGACGCTCCAGACGATTTCGTACCGGGCGTGCTCAGCCGTTCATCGGCTCGCACGACCTTCATAGTGACCTACTCGGCATCCTTCGCATGCAGGAAGCCTAGGAGGGCGAGGACCAGCAGGACGATCGCAACGCCAAAGGCAGCGATGGCAGCGATGGTGGCGACGGTGCCCACTGTCCAGAAGGCATAGGCGTTGAGCAGCATTGCTCGAAGCGATTCGCCCATGAACAACGTGGTGCGTTGCTGCGCCAATGTCGCGTCCTTCATCCCGCCAGCAATCCACTCCTCACTGATCTCCGAGTAGGTCTTGCCCCCGGCAACTCCGTTGAGGTGCACAGCGATGAGATCGGTGTAGGCCTTGGCTGACGGACCATCGGTGACCTGCACGCCGGCCCAGCTTGCGAGTTCGGGCGGAAGTGACGATGCATCAGCGCTGAAGGAGATCTTCTGGCTGGTCAGTTCTGTAGTGACGGTGTTGTGGGCGAAGGTTCCGCCCCAAAGAAGAAGCCCACCAGCCACGGCGATGACCACGGCGATGATGAGCCCACTTATCGAAACGAGTTTGTCTACGCGTTGACGCTTCATGATTCCCCCTCAGGCTTAGCATCAGGTCTTGATGCATTGGCGCCTAGTGCCACCAACAGTGTGGCAGGTATTCGCACCTCGCTCAACAGTCCAAAGGTCCCGGGCAGGTGCCGAAAGTCATGAACGGGGGTGTCTCACACCGCGATTGCGATGAAGCGCAGTCTGCAGCAGTCGGCCACCCAGGCCGCTGATGTCGAACTGGGTCGCATCCCAGGTGTTGCCAGCCATATCCTCATTCAACCAGCAGACTGAACAGCGATTCGTACTCCGTGATCATTCGCTCTGAGGAGAACCTCGTTAGGGCCGCTGCGAGACTCGCTACTCGATGCGAGTCAGAGATCAGTGCAACAGCGCGCACGGCGGACTCGACATCGCTCACGAGGAAACCCGTGATTCCATCAGTGATGAGCTCGCGCATCGACCCCCGATCATTGGCAATGACGGGCGTGCCAGTGGCCATGGACTCGATCACCGACAATCCGAAAGGCTCATCGAAGTCGATCAGGTGCAGCAGCGCGACAGCTCCACCGAGCAGCACGTCTCGTTGTTGCGGTCCGACTGATCCGATGTACCGAATATCGAGTCCATCGACATGTGGTTCAACCTCGCGTCTGAAATACCCCTCGTCCTGAATCGGTCCGGCAATCACGAGCGGAATGCGCACGCGCTTGGCAACCTCGATTGCGGCTGCTGTTCCCTTGTCCGGGTGAATGCGGCCGAGAAAGAGCAGATAGCCGCCATCACCACTGCCCTCGGTGAAGTTCTCGAGTTCGAGCCCATGGTGGATGGTCGCTGCATAGCTCAGAGTCGGGTGTCTGTCGGCGTCACTGATGGATACATAGTGCGCGATGTCGTCATAGCGCTGGAACATCGGAAGGATGCTCTCGTTGGAGAAGCCATGGATAGTTGTCACCACAGGCGTCTCGGTCAATCGACTGAACGCCAGTGGCAGAAAGTCGAATTGATTGCTGATGACATCGAACTCGGAAGCACGCTCGAACAGCGACGCAATGTGCAATGCCTCGTAGACCTTGGCGTTGATCGTGCCGTCTTCTTCGTAGCCCGCTGGTGCAATCGAGTTCAGGGTTGCGCTGGTTGTTGAATCCTGCGTCGCGAAGAGCGCGACCTCGTGGCCTCGACGCGTGAGACCTTCTGCAAGCGTCCAGGCCACCTGCTCCCAGGGTCCATAGGACCGGGGTGGACACGCATGCGCGATTGAGGCAAGCACGGCTATCTTGATGAAAGCTCCAGACTTCAGATAATTCCTTGAAAATACAGGGTTCTTTGACCGTCGAATCAATGGTATTCTCGATGTCACTCAGGTTGCATCGAGTATGCAGCCTGTATCCGCTCGATCATCGAGCCTCGGGGATGACACCGCTCCCAATCAGGAACGGCAGCGTTGGGCTGTAGAGCAAAGAAGGAAAGCAGGCCCCTCATGGGCATTCGATTTGGAATTCTGTCGACGTATCCGACCACGCCCTGTGGGATTGCAACCTTCGCAGAGGCACTGGTCACTCATCTTGAGCTTCAGGGTGCCACACCAGGTGTGGTTCGCATGGTCGATGAGTTCGAGGAAATGGCCCAGCCTGTTGTTGCTCAATGGTTGGCTGGACAACGATCTGCGGCTGTCGAGATTGCAGCAGTCTTGAATGCCTATGACGTTGCAGTGATCCAGCACGAATATGGCATCTTCGGCGGTCTCGATGGCGAAGACCTCCTCGATGTCGTCTCCATGCTCGAGGTACCGATAATTTCCGTGCTGCACACCGTGCTCACCCACCCGCTGCCGAATCAGCATCGCGTGCTTGCAGAATTGTGCGCGAGCTCAACTGCGCTGGTCACGATGACCGAGACGGCCCGTACCAGGTTGATTGCCGGCTGGGGCATTGATCCCGCGCGCATCACAGTCATCGCACACGGCGCTGAAGACAATCGCGTCGACCCGTCTGCGCTTGAAGTGCCAGCACGACGTTCTGCGCTGAGCGAGCGTCCATCGATATTGACCTGGGGCCTGCTCGGCGAGGGCAAGGGCATCGAGTGGGCACTCCTCGCCTTGGCCGAACTTCGCGATATTCAGCCGGAGCCCAGCTACTCCATCGTTGGTCGCACCCATCCTCGCGTGCTGGAACGCGAAGGCGAGCAGTATCGCGACCGACTCGTTGGCATGACCGACGCCCTCGACCTGAATTCCGTCGTCTCCTTCAATGGCCACTACCTGTCAGGACCAGCACTGCGACGGATCGTGCGCGAAGCCGATGTCATCCTCCTGCCCTACGACTCCAAGGACCAGGTGACCTCCGGGGTGCTGACCGAAGCGGTCGCAGCTGGCAAGCCGGTGATCTCCACTTCCTTCCCCCATGCCGTGGAACTGCTGTCCAGCGGGGCAGGCCTCTTGGTTCCTCAGGGCGATCCCCATGCGCTGCGCGAGGCCCTGCGTCGCGTCCTGACCGAGCCCGGACTTGCAGATCAGATGGCAGCAACCTCGCATGCGCTTGCCACGTCACTGCTCTGGCCAGCAGTCGCACAGAGCTACATCAGTCTCAGTCGATCGCTCATGACCCCATCCTTCCAGTCAGTCGCCTGATGTCCACCTCCGTCAACTCGCAGTTGGACTTCTCGCACCTCGTCTCCCTCACCACTCGACTTGGTGTGTATGAGCATGCGCAGGGAGTCGAGCCCCGGCTTGAACACGGCTACTGCGTCGACGATGTGGCCCGAGCCCTGGTCGTGACCAGCCGTGCGAGCGCGCCCAACCAGGTCGTAACCGACTTGGCTCGTTCGTACTTGGACTTCGTCCTGGCAGCCCTTCGTCCTTCGGGCTTGATCAACAATCGCCGTGACGTCGAGGGCGTATGGACCGACAGCCCAAGTACCAACGACCATTGGGGTCGGGCCATCTGGGCGCTGGGCACGGCGGCTGCCAATTCGCCCGATCTGATGGTGAGCTCACGGGCTTTCACCGGTGCCACGACCGCAATGCAGGTCCGCTCGTCCTGGCCCCGCGCCACTGCCTATGCCGTCTTGGGTGCCAGCCGAATGCTGTTGGTCGATCGCGAGCATGAACCGTCTTTGGCCTTGCTGCGCGACGCTCAACTCAGTTTCGCTGCTCCCAGCAATGACACCTTCTGGCCCTGGCCCGAGGATCGGCTGACCTACGCGAATGCGGTCATCCCAGAGGCGATGATCGCGGTCGCGGATGCACTAGATGACTCGGCACTGCTTCGCCACGGGCTGATGCTGCTCAATTGGCTGATAGGTGAGCAGATGCACGATGGGCACCTCTCTGTGGTCTCCTCACTTGGTCGAGCGCGCGGCGCGGCCAAGCCAGCGTTCGCTCAGCAGCCCATCGAGGTTGCCTGTCTTGCCGAGGCCTGCCGTCAGGCTTTCGTCGTCACGCACAACACGCATTGGCTCAGCGTCATCGACCAGTGCGTCGCCTGGTTCGAAGGCGCGAACGACGTGGGACTGCCTGTTCACGATCCCGTGACTGGCGGTGGATTCGATGGACTGGAAATCGGGAGTGTGAGCAGGAATGAGGGAGCAGAATCCACACTTGCTTGGCTGGCGACCAAGCAGATCACACTCATGCCGACCCTGGTTGCATTCCCATGAGCCTGCGTGAGGATCCAGCGTGGGTGCAGCGCAGTGAACATGTGCTGCGTCCAAACATCGGGCGCGTGATCAGCCGAATCTATCTGCCCGGTCAGGAAATCGCGCAAGAGGGTTCATCGCGTGCACCTGCGATCCTCGAACGAGTGCTCGCACTCGATGACGCGCAAGTGGCCGATCAACTCGAATCGTTGCGGAAGAGCTTCTCTCCGCGCCATCGCGACTTGCAGGCCATCTGGCAGGCTCACTTCGCCCTGTTAAGACACCGAATCGCCGGAGCAGGCCGTCTCTCTGTCAACCAGCGCGATCTCATCGGCGCGTACTTCACTCAGGAGTTCTCGATAGAGAGCGCTGCTCTGTTCAACCCATCGATGGTCCAGCACCCAGACCAGAGTGGCATTCTCGAGGGATCAACCCGATTCATCATGACCTTGCGGGCAGTTGGCGAGGGGCATATCTCGAGTATTGAATTTCGCACAGGTGTCATCAGCGCAATTGGCATCATCGTGTTCGATCCCTTGCCAGAGTTCTCAGTGCTGCCAGAAGGCAAGCCGGTGACCTACTCGCGCATGGCATTCGAGCAGGTGCTCAACGACCTTGGTGGAGATCAGACGAATTCCGATTTCGTGCTGGAGTCACTGCCTGAGCTCTTCACCCACCGCGACCTGGATCGCGCACTCGACGAACTGCGCGAACAGCGCCTTACTCGCGGTTCAGCCGCGCGAACGATCGATAGATTTGAATGGATCGCCGCCTGCTCCTACGGGATCGAATTCCCATCGACCTCGCCATTGCAGGAACGCGTGATCATGCCACGCAGTCCTGACGAGACCCACGGCATCGAAGATGTGCGAATGGTGCGCTTTCACTGCGATGACGAAAGCACGAAGTACTTCGGGACCTACACCGCCTACAACGGCAGAAGTATTGCCTCGCACCTCATCGAAACCGCTGATTTTGCCAGTTTCGATGTGACTCAGATGACCGGGCCTGGGGCTATGAACAAGGGCATGGCCCTGTTTCCTCGTCGAATCGGAGACAGCTACTACGCGCTGTCGCGAGCTGATCGTGAAAGCAACTACATCACCTGCTCCGATGACATGCACCACTGGTACGAACCCGTACTCATTCAGATGCCGCTGGAATCCTGGGAAATCGTGCAACTCGGCAACTGCGGATCACCGATAGAGACACCAGCTGGCTGGCTCGTGCTGACCCACGGTGTTGGGCCAATGCGCCAGTACAGCATTGGCGCATTACTGCTCGACCTTGAGGATCCCACTATCGTCATCGGTCAGTTGACGACACCGATCCTCACGGCAACTGAAGTAGAGCGTTCTGGCTACGTGCCCAACGTGGTCTATTCATGCGGCGGAATGCTGCACGGCCACCTGCTTGTTCTTCCCTATGGATGCAGCGATACCGAGACTCGCATCGCTCTGGTCGATCTCGACCAACTGCTTCACGCCTTACAGCCAAGCGAGACATTGGAGACATCATGAGCACTGCCCTTGAGAATGCTGCACAGATTTCCGAGTCCACCACTGTCGAGAAGCCCTGGGGCCACGAGCGGATATTCGCCGCCGGAGAGCATGGCTATGTCGGCAAGATGCTTGCTGTCGACGCAGGTCATGCACTGAGCCTGCAGTTCCACAAGGAGAAGGACGAGACCATCATGGTCGCGTCAGGCGAGATCGTTATCGACTATGGACCAGCCGCAGATTCGATGAAGACCCGCACGATGACCCAGGGCGACACCATTCACATTCCTGCGCGGACCCTGCACCGCATCACGGCCGTCACCGACTCCCTGCTCGTCGAAGCCTCAACCGCTGCTCACGGCTGGCAGACCGATGTTGTTCGCCTTGAAGATCGCTACGGCCGCGCCGGTACGAATACTCCCAGCTAGCCTCCGTCCGCCACGACCCTTTACTACCTCAGACCGACTCGAACCCCGACTCCACCGGTCCCCTGAGATAGACCATCACTCCATAGATGGCGGCAGCTATCGGAACTCCGATCAAGGCGCCGATGATCCCGAAATATGCGGCTCCGATAGCAGTCACCAGAACGATCACCACTGGATGCAGATTGACTGATCGTCCCAAGATGAGTGGCTGCAGAACATTGCCCTCCAACTGACCGATCACGAAGATCAGCACGACGACCAGGATCCCGGCAAGGAGTCCGTTGGTGACTAGGGCAACGAATGCGGCGAGCAGCATTGCGACGGGTGCTCCTATGTAGGGGATGAAGGCGCCGAAGAACACGATGACGCCGAGCGGGATCGCAAGCGGGACACCCATGATCAGCAACAGGACGGTCACCAGCACAGCGTTCGTCACCGCAACCATGACAACGCCGCGCGAATACTGGGAGAAGGCGTTCCACGCAATCAGGCCGGAAGTGCTCATCACTTCACGATTGCGCGCAGGGAACCAGCCCGTGAGCCAGTTGTACATCTGAAGAGGCTGGATCAGGACAAAGATCAGCACGAACAGGCCAGCAGCCATTGCTGTTGCGACGCCAATGACGCTGCCCAGGCCGCCAAGCACGCCAAGGGCGATATCTCCGCCCGAGGAACGGATGAAATCGACAGCACTCTTGTAATAGCCGAGAACATCTGCATCCGAGAGTCCCAGGGGGCCCTGCCGCAGCCACACATTGAAATCAGTCACGCCGCCTTCAACGGCTTTCCAGATGCCGTCCCATTGGCTTGCGGTCGAGAGTCCGATGAACGCGAATACAGCGAGCACGGACAGAGTGAACACGAGCACAGCAATCACTGCTGAAAGCCATCGTGGAAGTACCTGCGACATGACATTCGTTATTGGCATCAGCCATGCGGCAACCAACAGAGCGAAGAACATCGCAAGCAACACGGTCTGCAGTGGACTGATGAGAAAGACCAGGCCCGCCAATACGAGTCCGATGGCCAGAAGGCGCCACGCATACCCTCCCGCACGTCGCATACTGACCGAGACAGCGTCGGGCGTCGGATGGGGTGGGGGTTCCGGCGGACGCCGCATCGACGCATTCTCAGTGGACTCGTCCATGCTGCCTACTTTCGATTCATGGTGCCGAGCGTGAGTTCAATTCATCTGTGCATTCTTTCACACAGGCGTCGCGAGACATTGGCATTCTATTCTGATTGATCAGGCTGTAGCGGAATCAACTATTCGGCAGTGAGGAGCGCGCAGGCAGCGAAGCCGCCAACAGCATTGCTGACCACTCCGACCTTCGGACTGTTCGGCAACGCGCGATCGCCCGCAGTGCCCCGTAACTGCCGGGTGACCTCGATGAAGAAGTTGGCTCCATGCCGGCGGCCGACATTGCACGCGCCGCCGTCGGTATTCGTTGGAAGGGAGCCGGTCTTGCTCGTCGCCCCGGAACGGATGAAGGCGCCGCTCTCCCCTTCACCGCAGAACCCAAGGGCTTCCATCCACTGCATGGCGATGAAGCTGAATCCGTCGTAGAGACCGGCCGTCTGGACATCCTTCGGCTTGAGATCAGTGCGGCTCCACATGCGCTTGGCCGCCATCCAAGGCGACGAATGGGTCGTCTCCTCGACCAGGCTGAAGTCAGCGGCCTTGGTGGTGCCATTGGCCCAGGCATTGAAGAAGACTGGCTTGTGCCGCAGGTCTCGAGCCCGCTCCTCGGTAGTGAAGATCAGCGCACTTGACGAGTCAATGGGGTAGTCACAGTCGAGCATGTGCAGCGGATTGAAGATGTAGCGAGAGTTCATGTAGTCGTCCATCGTGAGCTCCTCGTGGAAGAAGGATTCCGAGGGATTCTCGACGGCGAACTTCCGCTGGGCAATCGCCATCGAGCCGAAATCCTCCTCGGTCGAGCCGTACTTGGCCATATGGCGCTGCATATAGAACGCCGCCCACGATGGGCCGCCCACTCCGTAGGGCACGGCAAACTGCCCAGGCCCCGGAATTCCGGCATTCGGATCCACCATGTCCAGGGTCGGACCTGCGGCCCCTCGCTTCTGGATCGTGCGAATCGTGAGCACGGTCTCTGCCGAGCCAGAAGCGATGGCAGCGATTGCGTGCATGGCCGCAACGCTGTAGGCAGCCCCGTCGACCGAGGACGAGTAGAAGGCCAGGTCAGGAATGCCGAGCATCGCCGCTGTATGCGTTGAACCCACGTACTGATGCGGGGCGCTGTGGGAGACCACTCCGTCGATGTCACTCGCCGTCAGCCCCGCATCCTCCAAGGCTGCCTTGCACGACTGTGCCGTGAGTTGATCCAGCGACAGTCCGGTATTGCGCCCGACTGTGGAGTATCCGTATCCGACTATTGCGACGCGTGGCTGGATGGCCATGGCTTGCCTCTTCTCCGAGTGCACTTCAATGCGAGTGGACGATTGCCTGCTCAGTATCGAAGGGCGGGCGCCCTCGCGCCCGCCCTTAGCCAATATCTACTGAGGCAACTTGACCCGGTACACACCGGCTGCGTTGTCCTGAACGAGTTTGCGCCGCACATCGGGAGTCAGATTCCTGGTGACATCTGCGAAGTGATCGCGCGAGTTCGGGTACAGGCAGGTGGGATGCGGGATATCCGTCTCGATCATGACGTTGTCAACGCCGACATCGTCAAGGATCTTCATTGCCGAACGCTCGAACCAGCTCATCACATAGACATTGCTGCGGAAGTACTCCGTAGGCCGGCGCTTCTGCAGACTGCGCTCCTCCTTGGTCGTGACCATCTCATCAAGCTGGTACTCGCATGCTTCCAGCATGAAGGGGACCCAGCCGATCCCGCTCTCGGCCGACACCACCTTGACGTTCGGGTACCGCTCGAAGATGTCGCTCATGATCAGGTTCGTGATGATGCGAGCATTGGACATATAGAACTGCGTGGCCAGGATCGCCAGCCGACGCTGCGGGCCGAATGACTGCCAGAAGATGTCTGACACGGGAGAGTCGGTGATGCCCTGCCCTTCTCCCAGAGGCACAACGCTGCTGCCGATATGGAAATTCAGCACTGTGCCCAAGTCATTGGCGAGCGACCACATCGGCGCGAAGTACGGCTGGTCGAGATCAGGCAGGCCGATCAGGTGAGGTTTGTCCGTAATCGTGAATCCACGGATGCCGCCCTCGTGAAGGCGCGTCATCTCCTTCAAGGTCAAGTCCATGTCCCACACCGGAAGGATCGCCTGCGGAAGCAGCCGCTCGCCTGATTCAATCTGTGCGTCGAGCATGCCGTCGTTGTAGACGCGACTGACGACATTTCTGAACTCGACGTCATCAATCGACATCACAGCGTTCGATGCGAAGCCAATTGAGTTCGGGAAGAGCACCTCTGCATACACACCTTGCTGATCCATGATGTCGAGCCGACCCTTGACTGTCCACGCGTCATCAGCAATGTCCTCCACTGGAAGTGAAAGGGTTCCAAGAACTTTTTCCATGTTCTTGTTGATCGTGCTGCCACCGATGCCGCACCAGTACTTGCCATCGATGGTCCAAACGGTCTGACCGTTCATCTTCTGCCATCTGGGCATCCGGTCTTTGTAGGTCGCCGGTGCCCGTGATGTCCAAAGATCTGGTGGCTCGCTGAAGTGGCTGTCGCCGTCGATGATCTTCAGGTCGCCCATGATTGCGTCTGTATCCAAAACCTTCTCTGCCATGTGAGTTCACTCCTTGGTCTGTTCTCAACGAGAATGACGTCCATTGCTCCATGCTGCGGTCCCCTGTCGGGGGTGCTCACCGATTTCGGGCTGAGCTGCTGTGAGGATCCGCTTGGAACCTAGCAACGGTTCAGCCGTCGGTGCGTGGGCTTTGGCCAAGATTGCCCAGACCACCGATTCGTGCCGATATCGCCCATATCACCCGATGAGTCCCTCTGCCAGAGATCTCGATCAGCCAACGATGAGGTCTTCCATTTGCCTCACACGGACGCCCTGGGCCACGTAGCCTTCACGGATATCACCTCGTGGACAGTTTGGGAGCAACCCGTGCCTGACCAACTTGAATCCGTAGACGACTTCCGCTTGCGCGCCCGAGCATGGCTCTCGGAGAACATGCCGAAATTGGGAACCATGCCGCGAGAGGGATCTGCGGATCCCGAGGAGCAGGTCTGGATCAACGCTCGAGTACTGCAGAAGAAGCTGTTCGCCGGTGGGTTCGCAGGTCTGTGCTTCCCCAAGGAGTACGGCGGTCAGGGCCTGACACGCGAGTATCAGGAGGCCTTCACTGAGGAATCGCTGCCATACGAGATGCCGGTGATCCTGAACATCCCGTCGCTGGCGATCTGCTCCGCGATGATCATCGACATGGGCACCGAAGCCCAGAAGCAGAAGTATGTTCGCGGCGCGATCTCCGGTGAGCTCATTCTGTGCCAATTCCTGTCAGAGCCCAGCGGTGGTTCAGACCTCGCAGGCCTGCTCACCCGAGCGCAGCGCGATGGGGATACGTACGTCATCAATGGACAGAAGTGCTGGAGCACCAACGCCTTTGCTGCCGACTACGCGACCTGCCTCGTGCGCACCGACTGGGATGCGCCTAAGCACCGTGGCCTCTCGATGATCATCGTTCCCGTCTACGATCCTGCAACGCATATGCAGCGCGTGCAGATGGTCAACGGCTCGCGTGAGTTCTGCGAGGAGTTCTTCACCGACCTCGTCGTGCCTGCGGATAATCTCATCGGCACCGAGAACGACGGCTGGACCGTGGGCCAGCGCCAGCTCTTCTACGAGCGCCAGGCAGTCGGCGGCGGATCGCCGTATGTCAGCGGTCGCTTCATATCCCGAGGCAACAGGGAGGCCCTCAGCCCAGCCGACGTCGCTCGCAGTGTCGGCAAGGAAGACGACCCCGCGACGCGCGAACTCGTGGGCTGGGCATACGCCCAGGACACGGTCAATGAGCAGCTCATCAAGCGTGTCACTATCGGCATGACCTCTGGCGAGTACCCAGCCATGGCCAGTTCGATGATGCGCTTGGCGCACGCAGAGATTCCCCAGACCAAGCAGGACATCATGGTCGAGATCGCCGGCGACGAGGTTGTGACCGCGCTCCCCGAGAGCAATGGCTACCTCAGGAGCATCGGCGAGCAGTACCTCATGCGGCAGGGGGCAAGTCTCGGCGGTGGATCCTCCGAGATGAGCCGCAACATGATCTCCGAGCGAGTGCTGATGATGCCAAGGGAGTACGCGGCCGATCGCGATGTGCCGTTCCGCGATGTCCGTCGAGGGCGCTGACCTGATTCCCCACTCGGAGCAACTTTCCGCGACCAAGGGGGCGTAGTCTCCGACTGCGTCGCCAATGACGCATGGAGGAGACGCGATGTGCTTCTCCCCAAGTGTCGATTTCATCGCGGGCGCCGCAATTGCCGTTGTCGCAGTCGACGCTGCACGCCACTGCCACAGCATGCGGCAGGCGCCGCTGGCTGCGCTTCCCGCAATCTTCGCCTTTCATACACTGATCTCCGGTCTCGTCTGGCTCGGTTTCGATGGCATCGCACCATCGACCATCTCCTCACCAGCAACGATGATCTACCTGTCCATCGCCTTCGTACTGCTGCCCATCTACGTGCCAATCGCCGTTCTGCTCATCGAACCCCGCGGCTGGAGACGCTGGGCGCTCCCTGGGCTCCCGCTCGCAGGCCTCTATGCGGGCATCGACTACACATTGCGCCTTGCTTCTGGACGCGGCTACGCGACCGAGAACGCGAACTACATCGACTTCAACATCACGGGCACGAGCAGTCTCTCTGCCGTTCTGTATGTCGTTGCTACCTGCGGCGCCTTCCTGCTCTCCGGCTATCCACGCCTGGTCACCTGGGGAGTGCTCAACGTGATCGTGGTGGGTCTGCTCGTTCTCTTCATCAGTCGCGGACTCCCGTCTCTTTGGTGTTTCTGGGCTGCTGCCACCAGCTTCTTCATCGCCTGGTTCCTCCGCGACCAGGAACATCAAGGACTCTCGGCCTGAGCTGGGCACATCACATCCATATGTGATGCAATGCGCACCATGGCTTCCAATGGCGATCCTGAGACTGACAGGTCGGACGAGGCTGCCAACCCTGACGATGCCGACCTGCCCAAGGATCGACCACAAGGGGTCATCCGGCGCATCATCTCCGGCCTGGTCTCCTACGGCGTCGTCGTACTCGCCCTATGGTTTCTGTTCAACAAGCTGACATCATCGGCCGGCTTGCCATCGGCTGTGTCACTCATCACCGGGGTGCAAGTCGCGATCATCAGCATTCTCGGTGTCGTCAACCTGGCAACGAACCTTCCACCGATCGTGATCTGCCTGCCCCGGCTGCGCCTTCGGCAGGCGGCAGTGACGAACACTGCTTCAGCCGCATTGTCGAACACCGTGCCCGAAGGAGGCGCAGTCGCAACTGGCCTCAACTTCGCCATGCTGCGCTCATGGGGCTTTGCACTCGACGACATCACGTCTGAGGTCGTCGTCACCGGTGTCTGGTCGCAGATGACGAAGTACATCCTGCTGGCCCTGGCCCTGGTTGCCGTGACGATCATGGGGCCTGCCCCAGCCGGCACCATCTGGTTCACACTGATCGTCACCGGCCTCGTCCTGCTTGCCGCGTTGGTGCTCGGTCTCATCCTTCGCAGCCACGGGTTCTCACGCAGGCTGGGGGCCTGGCTGGATAGCCCGCTGCTCGGCATCAAGCATCTCTTCAAGAAGTTCTCGCCACCATCGATGAAGGAGCAGATCCCGCTCTTTCGCAAGCAGATGGTCTCACTGCTGCGCCTGTGCTGGGGCCGGCTGACGGTTGCCATGCTCGTCTCGCAGTTGACTGCCTGCTTCGTGCTCGGCGTCGCCTGTCGGATGCAGGGCCTCGGACTCGAAACCATCTCCTGGGCGACCATCATTCTGGCCTTCGGCATGGCAACCCTGGCGTCACTCATCGTCCCGACTCCCGGTGGCCTCGGCGTGGCCGAGGTCGTGCTTGTCACTGTCCTCGGCTACGGGCTGCCCGAGTCCGACCAGGCAGCAGTCCTCGCCGCCGTCCTGCTGTACCGCCTCGCCACGTTCCTCGTCCCCATCCCCATCGGCCTTGCCACCTATCTCTACTGGCGCAAGTCGCATGAATGGCGGCACCCAGTGGACTCAATGCGCGGACAACTCGCCTGATGCATCAAGCGCCTGGAGAACGGAGCAACTGTGCCCAAGTACATCGTGCTGCTGCGTGGGGTCAACGTCGGCGGTAACAACAAGCTCAAGATGGCCGATCTGCGATCTGCACTGGAAGCGCACAACTTCACGAATGTCCAGACCTATATCCAGAGCGGCAACATCGTGGCCGACTTCAAGTCCAGTTCCGCAACCACTGTCGCCCGTGAAGTGGAGTCGGTGATCAGCAACGAATTCAATCTGCAAGTTCCAGCGATCTCTGTCACGAGAAGTCAACTGCTGAAGGTCGCTCAGTCAAACCCATATCCGGGCGAGCAGGATATGCGCAGACTGCATGCGATCTTCCTGCCCAAGCCGCATGACAAGGAGACCCTCATCCGCATCGAAGAGACCGTTCAATCCGTGCGAGCCAAGGGCAGCAATGACTCACTCACGGTGATCGGAACCATCATGTACCTTCACACTCCCGATGGCTTCGGCACCAGCGATCTGGCGAAGGCCCTCACCACCAAGTCCAGCAAACTCACACAAGGTGGGACGGCACGCAATTGGGCGACGGTGACCACGCTGATTGACTTGAGTGCCTGAAATGATCCCTGGACTCGCGACTACGCTGCCAAAGTGAAACCTTCCCGCACCCTCGCAATGCTCGGCCTCACCTGCTGCCTGGGCCTGGCCGCATGCGGAGGCGCCACAGCCAAGTCCAGCGCCATCGATGCCTGCATCGGCATGCGCATGGTGAACTCGTTGCTGTCATCCGGCTCTACAGATATCGAGAAGGCGATTCTGGATGCTCGGGTCAATGCGGCGTCTGCTGCCGAGTTCGATCCGCAGACCTTCAGCAACCTGAGCGCGCTGATCCAGAAGTTCCCGACCACGGTAACTGCGGCCAACGGGGCAGCCATCGAGGTTGCGATGAAGCAGGTCTCTGCAGAATGCACGGCAACGGGCTACATCTGGTCGTGACGCACATCGCCTGTTTCAGGCATCGGGAGCAAGAACGGGGGTGTCATGGCGCAGTGTCTTGCCGCCGGAGACCTGGACTTCATTTGCAAAACCTCACATATGGAACACAACGATCAACTACGTTGCCTTGGACAGTCCCATCACGAGCAGAACTGAGGGGCATGCATGCCAGAGCAGTTGTTCCTCGCATGGAAGCGCAATAACGCAGCCGCGAGCCTCGCGGTCTTCCTGCTGTGCATCACCTTCGCCTTCACCAATCCGTTCCTGCCGCTCTACATCCAGCAGATCGACGGGATGAGTGGCCCGGAAGCTGCCATGTGGGCAGGAATCGCAACGGGCCTGCAGGGCATCGGCGCGTTCGTCTCAGGACCGTTCTGGGGAATGGCCGGTGATCGCTGGGGACGCAAGCCGATGCTCGTGCGGGCCTGCCTGGGCGGAGCGACTGGACTGCTGCTGCTTGGCTTCGCAACGACCACCTGGCAGATCGTGGCCATCCGATTCTTCATCGGCATCATGGCCGGCGCGCCGGCCGCAGCCATGGCACTCATCGCCGCCGGTACGCCCGGCGAATCCCTTCCCAAGGCGCTTGGTCGACTCCAGGCCTCCATCATGGGCGGATCCGCGCTCGGCCCGGTGATCGCCATCGTTCTCGTGGCCATCTGGGGCTACCGCCCGACCTTCATCCTCGCCGGCTTCCTGATGTATTCAGGGGCTGCTGTTGTCATGTTCATGATCCGCGAGCCCAAGCAGGCACTCGCTCCCGCTCATTCAACCGAGAAGCGCGGAATGCGGTCCGTGCTGAAATCGCCGGTCGCGTGGGCCGCCCTGGGACTCGTGCTCAGTCTGAGCTTTGCCGGCCCGATGATCCAGCCGATCCTTGCTCCGTATGTCGTCACGCTGCTGCCTGCAGGAACCAACCCGACCGTCGCCGTGGGCATGCTGTTCTTCGGCATCTCAGCCGCCAGCGCGCTGGCGGCCATGAACGCCGGCCGGCTCATCACCCGCACCGGCATCCAGCGCCTGCTGCTCATCTCGACCCTCGGCGTCGCCGTCTTCCTGTTCCCGATGGGAATCGTCAAGACCGTGGGCGCACTGGCCCTGCTTGTGGTCGTCATGTCGATCTTCCAGGGCTTCCTCCAAACCAGCGCAGTGGCACTTCTCCCCACTCTCGTCTCTGCGGCAGCGCTCAGCTCCATGTTCGGGCTCTACCAGAGCGTGCAGTCGCTCTCATCGCAGATCGGTCCTGCAATCGGTGGCATCGTCGCCGCCCACATCGGCTTCACCGAGGTCTTCCCACTCGCAGCGCTAGCCCTGCTCGTTCTCGGTCTGCCCATGTTCTGGAACTTCAAGCGAGTCGCCAGGAGTGCCGCTGCAATCGACCAGACTTCAGATCTGATTCCATCCACCTAGAAGCGAGAGCGGAACATGACCAATACCTATGACTTCACCGTGAAGGCAACCGATGGCAGCGACGTGTCCCTGAGCCCCTACGAGGTCAAGTAGAACTTCACCAAGTTCCTCGTTGGTCGTGACGGTCAGGCGGCCTGCGGATTGGCTCGTGCCTCGTCCTTCTTGCCCTCATGCGCAATCCATTCGGGAACCTCGAACAGGTACTTGCCGACTCCGTTGAGCGTGATGCGGTGCAGCCAGAGCGCAAACACCGCATTGAACGCCGTGAACGCGATCGGGAACAGCAGCAGGAAGATCGGATTCTGGTAGAAGCCCAGATCGTCATTCTTGAAGACCTGAGACAAGGCCAGGAGGAATGGGAACTGCACGACGAAGATCGGCAGCGTCTGAGTCCCGATCACGGTTCCGAACCGACGAGGACCCTGATAGGCGATGAGTTTCGAGGCGAGCATGATCGCCAGCACCATGTACAGCAGCGACGCCGGCAGGAACGACTCCTCCCAGCTCCAAGGGGTGTTGAAGCGCCAGACTCCGATGACGATCACCGTCGCTATCAGTGCAGCAATGCGCGGCCAGGTCGCATATTGGGTGATCCTGGCCAGGATCTCCTTGAAATGCAGGCCGATCAGGAAGAACACCAGATTGATCAGCACCTTGACGATCATCGAGCCAGTGTCGAAGGCGAGATGCTCACGATAGAACGAGATCAGTGGGTACTTCATCAGGTTCAGAACGACGGCGACGCCCAGGAGGATCCAGATGGGCCAACGGCGCGTCAGCCTGGCAAGAACGAAGTACACGATCAGTGCATACAGGTACCAGTAGCCATTGCCCGCGACTGCGAGATTGCGCGCGAACATGCCCAATTCATCGATGATCGGCAGCGGCGCATAGATATAGACGACTGCGAAGAAGATCGCGCTCCAGAGAACGTAGAGGTAGGCCATGCCCCAAGTGCGACGACGCACCTTGTTCCAGGGCTTGGTGACCGCAGCGGTTGCGAGCATGCCTGAGACCATGAAGAACAGGCACATGCGCATCGGCTCGAGGATGGTCTCCAAGAGCGACCAGGCGTGCTGGATCGGATGACCACCAGCGATGGGCTCCATGAGGTCAATCGCGTGCGACAGGACGATCACGATCACGGTGGTGCCCTTGACGAGGTCCATCCATTCGATGCGCGGACGACCCTCAGCCATGGGCCAATCATGCCTCATGGGGCATTCGCCCGATTTCCAAAAGTGCGGCAGCCGACGTGGTTGGATGCAATCGGAAGATCCCCTCGTCCGATCAGTTTCGAGGGATTGAGCATCACAATTCGCGGTCTGAGACATGTCCGAGAGTTCTGCCCGCACTGCGAATGGATGAATGAGGTGGCATGCACGCTGATGTGACACGCGAGGCTGGCGCCAAGCGCCGGGGCGCGTGGGGGATCGTTGGCGCGGCCTTCGTCATGCTCGCCCTGAACACCGGGTTCGGCTTCTATGCTCTCGGGGCCTTCAGTCGTTCCTATGTCGACAACACCGGCATCTCACTGACTGCGGCGTCAGCTGGTGCGACCGTCTTCCTCCTGTGCAATGGCCTCGGCGGTCTGCCAGTTGCCCGCCTGCTGCCTCGCTATGGCATTCGCCGAGTCATGACCGTCAGCGTGATCATCTCCGCAGCCTGCCTGGCACTGCTCGGATCGATCAGCCAGGCATGGCACTTGTGGCTGCTGTACGCCGTGTACGGCCTTGCTTCTGCCGGCTTCTCCATGATCCCCGCATCCACCATGGTGCTCGATCGGTTCATGGATCGCTCCCCCGCACGTCCCTTGGCCGTTGCTGCTGCGGGCCTGTCGGTCGGTGGCGCCCTCTTCACCCCAATCGTCACTGCTGCAGTCCAGGCCAATGGCCTGCAGATCACCGGCATCGTCATGGCCGCCGTGGTCGTGGCCGTGCTCATCCCAATCGCCGGGATCGCGAAGCCGGCAAGGCCGACAGCAGCCCTGCCTTCAAACCCGCAGGACTCGAGCACCTCGACGGCAGTGCAAGTGGACATCAGCGAACCGCTGGTTCCCGGCGAGCACATCGGGCGGATATTCGCCACGGTGTGCATCGCCTTCGGGCTGTTGATCATGTCCCAGGTTGCCGCCATCACTCACATGCTCACACTGGGCCAGGAGCGCGACATCGTGAATCCCGCCCTCGCCGTGTCACTGATCGCCGCGACCTCGGTCGTCGGTCGAGTTCTCGGCATCATCGTGCTCCCGCACGTACCGTTGAAGATCCTGAGCTTCGCGATGGCGGTGTTCCAGGTGACCTCGCTGGTGGTGATCGCAACTGCGCACAGCCTTCCGGCGTTGATCGTCGGAGCCATGCTCATGGGTGTGACGGTCGGCAACAATCAGGTGTTCATCCCACTGTGGATTCTCGGTCTCTTCGGTGTTGCGAGATACACACACCTGTTCGCCCGAGCGAATCTCTACACGTCCTTGGGCATTGCAGCGGCACCGCTCTATGTGGGCGTCACTCACCAGATCTCCGGTGACTACTTCATCCCGTTCCTGCTGGTGGCCGCAGGGTCGGCGGTTGCAGGCCTGTTGATCCTGACCCTTCCCGCACGCCACCAAACAGCCTGACGACCGGACTCAGCGGCCGCGCAACTCCTTGCGCAGCCACGCCACCCATACAGCGCCGGCCGGGAATATGCGCTCCGCCCAGTCATCGGCGGTCCCCCGGCTCGTCGATCGGCATGCTTCAAGCGTAACGACGACCCTTCACTTCGTCGGGTTACTCTCATGCGATGACGACCACTCATGACATCTTCACCGAGCCAGAAGGCGACCCCGACACCCTGGCAAGCCTTGGTCCGCTTCGGACCCTGGCAGGGATTTGGCAGGGAGCCAAGGGACACGATGAGCACCCGGTCGATGAAGGCCTCGAGGCCAACGCCTTCATCGAGCACTATGAGGCGCAGCCGATCGACTTCCAGACGAATGGTCCTCAGCTGTTCTACGGTCTGAGGTATCACACCCATATCGTGAAGCCCGGCGAAGTCGCGATGTTCCACGAGCAGGTCGGCTTCTGGCTCTGGGAGCCAGCGGCCAACACCGTCGTCATGACATTGGCCATACCCAGGGGGCAGGTGGCCCTGGCCTCCGGTCAATGCGAGGCGAATGCGACGACATTCGAGGTGACCGCGATGCGTGGGCTCACGACATACGGCATCGTGTCGCATCCCTTCCTAGACGAGAACTTCACCACCACTGACTTCCGCATGACGGTGACGGCGAATCCAGATGGCTCATGGAGTTATGACGAGACCACGCGGCTCGTGCTGCCCGACCGCAGCGAGCCGTTCGATCATGTTGATCGCAACACCCTGCATCTGGTGACGCCACCGACGCCGAACCCCCTTGCCCTTGCGCAATGACTTCATCTGACCCGGGAGATCGCACTGCCAGTCGCAAGCAGCGTGGAGCCCTAGGCTCTCGAACTGCTGCCGATCCTGGATCGGCGTGCAATGAACTTGCCCAATTCCCATAGGAGAAAGAGCGCAACCGCTGGCGCGATCGCCAAGGCCCACTGCCTCTCCGTGAGTTCCTGGGTGCCAAGAAGCCGGCGCAGCACATCCCACTCAGTAACCAACCAGGCCAACGCCAATTCGCCGAGCACGACCAGATTCAACGTCTTGTTGTCGAAGGTGGAGAGCGAGAGGCACGACTGCGTCTCGCTGCGACTCTGATAGGACCCGACAAGCCGGAGCATGGCGAATGCGGTCAAGGCCAGAGTCGAGCCGATCGCGACACTTCCGTAGTGCAGAATTCCGATGCGAATAAGCAACAGCAGGCTGACTGCCATGAAGGCGCCCACGAGCCCGACTGTCGTGACCACCGACTTGGTCAGGATCCCCTCGTTACGTGA
>Ga0172380_10002880_pt1 | contig 25082 bp, 36 predicted proteins | sample Leawe162metaG_FD_119747 | JGI IMG/M metagenome (GOLD analysis project Ga0172380, IMG submission 119747) | Leachate microbial communities from a municipal landfill in Southern Ontario, Canada - Leachate well 162 metaG | ecosystem: Engineered > Solid waste > Landfill > Unclassified | place...
CATTGCGTTTTTTGATTGTGACATCATAGTTTAATCCTCCAAAGGAAAAACCCGCTGCGCACAAGACCAGGCTCGCCAAAGCCTGCCCACCCGGAGGTGAGGCGCAACGGGTTTCCCCTATTTTAGAGTTTGTGATAATCATCATTTTGGCGAATTATGTCTTGATTAACGGTACAAAGATATTTAATTTATTTAATCGAAATTCATTTTCATTTGCGAAGAAGCGGCTTTAATAGCGGAAACTCTTTTTTTCTGTGCAGCAGTTAATTTGCCCTCAAGTTCCAAATAAGCTGCAAATTCATCAGGATATTTAAGAAGTAATTCTTCCTGCATGCGATCGCGTTGCTTTTCGACTTCTATTTTCTCCAGCGTAGCATCTCTAATTTCCTTCAAACGTCCGAGTACAATTTTATCAATTGTTAAAAATACCCAAAGGTCAAATGCTGGATCTAACCATGCAGCAAATTTTAGAGCTAAGATTCGGTGCATCCATGTGCCGGATTTTTGTTTTGAATCGACCAAATCAGTTTCATTTTTTATCCCTAAAAAACCAGAATTCTGGTTTTTTAAACACTCAGCGATAAAATTTTTAGTTTGTTTTAAAATTAAAAAATCGGGTACATCTCTACCAAATATTTTTGCCATTTGGGTGGCATTAACCATTACATTGTCATTTCCTGTTGGAAGGAAATCAACTTCCTGGTCGTTGTAAATAAATTTTACTATTTCCATTTTTTATAGATTAATTAAAAAGTTTCGACAAATGTAATACAATATTATTCCACATATCTCAATTGTTAATAACTTTATATGTTATATTTTAACTTATTATGTTTTTACAGTTACTTTTGATAAAAATATTTAGTTATGACTAAGTCTAAAACAACCCACAGTATTACCATTGATGATGATATGTGGCACAAAGTAAAAGAGGATGCTCAGAAGGAAAACAGGCCTGTTAGCAACTTCATAGAAACGGTGTTACTCAAATACTACGAGGAAAAGGAAAACAAAAAAAGCGGGGATTAACCCGCTTTTTTTATGAAATGTAAAACCTGTTTACTTTTTATTTTCTTGCTTTCGGTCTAAGTCTATCCCATCCTTTTTGGCATATCGTATCAAAATTGTTTTTATATCGGCTAAATCTTTCCTCATTCTATTCATATTGTTAGCCATTACAAAGAAAACAATTACAGCAACTATACTAAGGATGCCTCCAACGAACATAATAAATGATGAATCATTACTCATAAGTCTTATATTTTTAAGGGTTATTAATTCCCCAAATATATAAAAAAGGGAGCCTCGCAGCTCCCTCAACCATAAAAAACAAAAAAAAGCGTCTTTACATCCCTATGCTGCCAATTTTAAAACTCAGGCTCCAGCCATCGTGGCCCAGGTAATTGTATTCGGGGTCCTGGTGCATGCTGGTTACCTGCAGGCGGTGCATCAGCTCGTGGTACTCGCTTTCGCAGTTTGTTTTATCGTCCAGCATCAGGGCTTTCACGCTGGCCATCACGGTTTGCATGGCTTCCATATCGGTAATGTAGCTGTCGGCTGTGCGGTCGCTATCGGCTACCTTTTTTAGTATAAAAATAAGCCCGGTATTCATTTCGCCCAGGTTGTCTTCGTCGCGGCTGTCGGCATCGGCCGATGGTATGGTGGCTACCAGTATGGGATAAGCGGCCACATCAGCCATTACGCCCTTTAGCTGGGCTTCGTTGGCTACCAGGTAAGCAGCTTCGAGCCCCGCGATGGTGGCTGCCACGCGCTGCCAGTATTGGTTATAGGTGGTTATATTGACCATTACTTTGTATTTTCGAGTTGGTTAAGGTATTCCACACGCTGTTTATACAGCAGCACAAGCACATCGTACAGGTTTTGGCTATACACCCGCTCTATGGGGCCAAATATGCCCGTAGCGGCCAGGCTGAGTGCCACACCGGCCAGCCCGGTTTTGTTTTCGTACTTAACAGGTTTGTTTTTCTGCTTTTCAATCAGTGTGGTTTCGTAAAGCAGCTCCAGGCTTATTTCCTGCCCGTCAACTTCCAGGGTGGCCGTGCGCAAATAGTTTTCAATGGACTGGAAGAATAAGAAGATGGCAAACCGTTTCGCCAGGGGTACATCCACAATTTTTGTTGCACGCGATTCAATTAAATCGGCATTGTAGGCTATTTTGTTGCCGCGCCAGTCTTTTGGCCTGTACAACACGGACACCAGGCGGTTTAAATCGCTTTCATCATTGGTTTTTAGGTAGGTACGGTAATAGGTTCCCGCATCTTTATACTCCAAAAAGGTGCAATCGGTAAGCGCGTCGGCAGGCCCGTACCAGGTTCGGACATTTTTGACGGCTAAATGAGGAACAAAATTACGTGTGAACCCCATATTAAGCGATATTTTACCGTCATCCTCTGCAAAAACAAAGTTCAGTAAATCGGCCATCCTGTTTACATTGTCCGAAACAAACAATTTGGCTTCATCCGTCAGGCGATCGTAATCGTTGTAACCATTGGTAACACCCAGTATTTTAAGTACCATGGCCGTGTATAAATCGGTCAGGTTAATTTCGCCGGCATGCATCTTGAGCATCAACCCGGCCAGAAATACAAACTGGTCGTTGGTAAATTCCTGCATTTCTGCCGGAAAATCAACTTTAAAGTTGATTTCTGGTATTTCTATTGTATGCATCGCAATTCTTTTAACCAACGTTTCAGGCGGTCGGCGCGTTCCATAATCCGGGCCCGTTCTTTTGGATATTTATACTTTGCCCTGAGTTCAATTTTTACTTGCTTCAGGCGGCTTTCAACTTCTATAATGTCGGCTTGGCTCATATTCTAAAAATTTGTGCTTCCGGGTCGATGTGTGCAATGGGGTCAACAGGTACATAATCAATCAGAGCAGCTTCGGCATCCAGTTTGCTGATTTCCTTTTCAAGGTTTTCCAGCTCCAATTGGGCATCGGCCAAAAAGCTGTGTCCAACTTCTTTGCGTACATCGGTCGGAGCCGGTTGTTTGGCCTTCATGGTGATCCTGTCCGAGATATAATCCTGAAAAATACCGTTGGGCAGGATGCTGATGGATAAACGTTTTACAGCCAGGCTGAGCGCGTAATAAACCAATGGCACCCTGATCAGCAGGAGCATATCTTCCTTGTCGGTAAAATCACCGCTCAGGATAGCTGCTTTCATGTCATCATACCGGGTTTTACCCAGCACCGGTAGCAAGTGTTTGCGCTCGCTTTCGCGGATAAAAGGCAATATCTTGATAAAAAAGCGGCGCGAATTGTCGATGGGGAATATATCGCTGAATTGTTTGGCCGTGTTGATAAACAGGCTTCGCGCCAGCTTTTGAGCATCAGAGTCTTTCCATTCGCTTATATTGGCCGCGTTGGCATCCAGAAACGAAATCAGTCGGTCCGTTGTTTTGTGCGCTTTGTTCAGTGTGGCTTCATCATCACGGGCTATCATCCACTCCCAGGCCATTTTCTCATTAGCCGAATCAATCACCACCTTACGGCCATCGTCACCATGGGTAACATCGCTGTGCGAAGCGTAATTGTGTGTGGCATAATACGCCACAGGCAACTGAATGTAATGCACCAGGTTATCGAGCAAAGCGTATTCGCCTGCTGTGTTATAATTCACCGAAGAATAATGTGCCTGGGCTTTGTCCATTACAGGTTTGCCAATCAGCTCAATCATATTTTCTTCTTCCAGGAGAATATCAGTTTGGATATTCGCGAAGCTATTAGAAGCATGCAGAAAACCCAGCAGGGCTTTCAATTCGGATTGGCCGTTATTTGATTTGTTGAAAAGCATGGCTTAATTGTTTTTAATTCGGTCACCTGGTGAAGTCTGCGATTCGGTTAGTACGGCATCGTGGTAAAAGCCTACCCTTACCGATTTATCGGGCCAGTTGGCAGCAATGGCCAGGTTGATATCCTTACACACGATGCTTTCGGGGATATCCACCGAAGTAGCCAGGTAAAGTTTAAAAGCGTAGAGCTGTTCCGAACCGGAAGGGAGATTACCATCGGCACTCATATTGCTCAATGCAGGATGCAAGCCAAAACCGGCTGTAATTTCAAAGTCGGCACGTTTTGCAATATCTATTTGGGCACTGATAAAATTCTTCACCTTTTGGTCGATGGTGTTTATTTTCCATCCCACATACTCCTGAGCTAGCTCATCGTAAATGGTTTCAGAAGTAATCATTTTACCGGCCTTTTCAATGCCAATAAGCGCTTCGCCAAATTTCAAAAACACTTCTGTTTTTAAATCTTCCAGCAAAGAAGATGTATATAAAACGCCTGTCAATTCGCAGTTTTTCTTTAGCTGTTCCTCTTTTTGAGCCCAATACAGAGCGGGAACCTCGATGTGATATCGGATAGCAGCGGCATTGGCGTTAAAGTTGAGTAACAAGATGGGCAAACTCGATCCCAGCTTAATCCAATTAAACAAACCGAAAAATGAAGGCCGTGCATACTCATTTTCGAGTGCGAAGCTGTACATATTGCTGTAGCGCATACTTACCGGGTTGCGGAACGGGTCCCGTGGATCCCAAATAGGGTACTGTTTGAATTCATTTCTGAATGGCTGTTCAAAATCGCCGGTAATAATGTGGTTTATGCTGCCATTATCATCAGGCCATTCGAGCCTGGCACCAATGGCGCTTACACAATCCAGTTTGGCAATCATCGGTTTACCGCCAATACGCGCAGCACGGTTGCGGAAATATTTAGGAAAATGGCCGTTTACATGTTCAAACTCTACCAGCGTTTTTAATAAATATCCCTGATAATCCCAATCTTTTAGCCAGGCCGATATTTCATTATCAGTAACCCATACTTTTTTTCTGATGCCGTTTTCAAATTTCAATTCATACAATTCAGGGCCTTGTCCCCACAAAAGGTGTGTTTTCTTCAATAAAATCTCTGGCGAAACATTGTTTTCGTCCAGTATAGTCCTGATATCACCTGGCAAGGTATTCTGGTCACCATAAGGCACAATACTAAACTCGCCCATTTGCATGGGCGTGGTACCGGTCCCCGTAAAATAAGGCTGCACACCTGTCGATGGCGTTCTGTCAGTTGCCGATATTTCAGCCGAAAACAAAAATGTACCGGTATCTACCAGCGCGTAATTGCCGTTTTTAGATATTCTCATAAAAAACAGATTTTGGAGTAACCTTAATGCCGTTGAAGCTCACAATGAGGATTTGCCAGCAGTTTCGTTTATTTTTCAGTGGATCTCCCACATTCAAATCCTGATAAAACAATTTATGATTTGCATTTTCAATGCTATCGCCACGAGCTGCAGGCCGCAGGGTAGCTTTATCCACCCGGCGCAATCCCGACGACTTCTGTCGGTGATCATCCCAGGTGTAATGCTCAAACGAAAAAGGAATCCCCTGAGCAGTTAACTTTCTCATTTCTGCAATTGCAGAAAATAAATTGATTTCATCCATGGATGCAAAGGTGCATCCTGCTAAATAAAATGCAAAGGACAGTTTAAACCGAACAAAAAAAGGGGCGCGAGCCCCTTAATAATCAAGCTACGATTTCTTTTTCAAGTTCAGCAATCTTGATATTGATTTTAACAATCAGCGATCCGATAATTTCGCGGATAACCAGGTTATTGCTGATCGATATCTTTGCATCAGCGTACCGGTTGTTATCAGCAAGAACGAGCTTCAGTTGATGGGTATCCATATTCTCGTTAAAATCAGCTCCCTGTTCCTTAACGTAGCCAATCAACTGATCGCGTTTTTCAATAAAGGTATCACGGTGAGCAATCAATTCACTTTTCTTTTGAAAAGTTTGGATCTGCTTTTCAAGCAATGCTTTCAGATCATCAATCTGGTTAGCAGCAGTTTTCATTTCCTTCACCTTGTTTTCAGGTGACTTTGTTGATTTATTGTCGTTCGACATTTTGTTCACCGATGCCTTTCGGATTTATTTCGGTACCTGGCACACCATTAATTTTAATGGCCTCCCAATACCGGATTAAAAATTTTGGAACAAAAATGCATGTCAGTTTTTTCCCTTCCGAAAAAACTGAACGCACCTGAAAGGCGAAAGCCCGCTTACATTTCCATGAAGCAGGCTTTCGTTTTTAGAGACAAATATTTTTAATGCAGGTAACTTTGCCGTTAAAATTGAGGGGGTGTGGGTGGTAGTTCCTTCTTAACTGAACGTTTCCCTTTTCGAGCAACACCTTCTTTTCTTTCTGATGTACCTTTACCAGGTTTGATTATTTTCCACATATCTTCTGATGACATTTCAAAGTAATTAATTACTTCTAGCACGATAAACTGTGGAACAGGATCTACATGAGTTTGAAGAGGAATTGGACGTTGTAACTTACTGTGTGCATAAATATAATGGCCATCTGTGATTCGAATACATTTTGCACCTAATTTTTCAAGGAAAGATTTGAAATCATTTAATGGTACATTACTTGCTTTGTAAGTATTCATTTATGCAATAGCTAATTCCTTCTTATATGAGGTAAAATCTTTGGTATTTAATATTTCTGTCAGCCTTGCATTAGTTTTAATCAATTCAGAAAGCTCAGGTGTAGTGAAGCGTTTCCTGCTCTTGGATCCTTTAATTTTCCACCCAAGTCTTGCCAATTCTTCTTCAAAAGTATTTTTGTTGTGAGTATAATTAATGAATTCACGAAAACATATTTCAAATGATGTCTTTGCTTCATCTATATCATTCCCATAACCGTATACTTCCATTGCTGGTGCGTATAGTATTTCTGTATTACCATCTTTAAAGCTAACTATATTCAGACTAACCAACAATTCAGAATGACTCTTCTTGTCTTCAAGTCTACCTTTAAAATTAAGCTTATCACTTGACATTAGATAAAATATTTACGTTATGTGATTAATCGTTTTATTTATATGAGGTATAAATAGATGACAAAAGTAATATAATTACAATACAATTGTAATTATAAATTGCATATTTACTTAGCATATATGAAAGAATTAACATTAGTTAAGTACAATATGATGTTGCAAATTTTATGAAATCACCAATTTAAACTCATAACCAATTGCATCAGCAATAGCAAGTACATGGTCCAGTTTCGGAGCATACTTCCCATTTAGCACCCTATTAATGTTTGATTCTATTAAGCCTGTTTTCAAAGCAATTTCATCAATTGAAATTTTGTTATCTAAAACAGTCTCCCTAAGCTGCCTACAAATGTTTTCCCTGGATTGAACATACTTTTTATTATTAATCAGCATAGCCACAAAGTTGGTTTAAAAGCTCAAAGTTACACAAAAAAAAGGTTCAGGACCTTTTAAGTCCTGAACCGTAATTTTCAATGAATTCGTTAAATTCAAAGGAGAATCTTTCCGGTTCATCCGAAGCTGTGTGCATCGCATAACCTTCATAGTAGATAGAATCGAGAAACTCTACAAAAGCATCAATCATGATTTGCCTCCTTTCGCAACATTGCGGATGATGATCTGGTTTGGCATCACTTCAATCTGCACCTGGTCACCAGGAGCGAATCCGGATTCAGTAAGCCATTTTCCCTTCAGCAACAATTGGCTGAAGATCTTCATTGGTGATCTGAATACATGAGGAATGACATGCGGTTGTACTTTAATTGATCGTGTCATGATGGCCTCCTTTCTACCTGGTTGGCTGAAAACAGGTAGCAAATCGGCCAGAACTTCATTTCATCATCATCTTCAGCATCAGGAACTGGTACCTGTCTGGGTGATCCCCATACCAGAAAGGCTTTGCTTCCTTTTTTCACCGAAAGCCCTTTGTCTTTCCATTGATGGAAGGTATTAAACTCGATCTCTTTTCCTTTCGAGTAGGTTTCCAGCAATCCTTCATTCACGGACCCTGCTTCCAGTTCACCTGATTCGATCTGTGCTTTTATTAATTTCGATAAAGCACTTAATTCACGACGCTTTTGTTTAACGTCAGTTGTTGATTTTTTCATGATACAAATGCCGTATTGTGCTGTTGCCGCCAGCGTTAAATTAATTAATGCAAAAATTTTATTGAGTGAGTTGACTTCTTGTCAATGGTGAATGTCTGTTTTCGCAATCCTATAAACCATAAACAATAAAGGCGAAAACTGACCGAACCCCACGGGGCCGCGGCTCCATCAGGAGGCGGCCATTGACTTTGTCAACTCACGATTAATAACTTTGCTATTAATCAAGGTAACGCCCCCACCCCATTTGTACTGAATACCATAAAAGCAAAAATTCCATGGGGGCCTGTTTTCTTTTGGTCTACCTTTTCTTTCCGAAAAGAAAAGGTAGCCGTTTTTAAATGTTTACAAATATTTCCATCATGTTAAGAATCAAAAATCAAACTTAATTTGATCAATAATCCTGTATATGAGACTTTTTACCCTTTATCACACTTTCGGGAAAGTGTGATAGCCTGCTTTCAGACCGACCCGCTCTGCCCCTGATATGCCTTTGCATATACACTTTTTATATTGGATATATGACAATGCAATCTATAATAGTACATTACACAATTTTTCCAACCATCTTGTTAAAGTTGGCTGAACTTGTAGTTAAGTAGTAAGTTATTTAATAAAGAGTGTATGTTTATCCAACCGTTATGGTATAAAGGCGTAAGCAATACGCTACGTTTATCGCGCGTTAGGGATTGCAGTGGAAATCCTTTTTGAGAGGCACGAGCAAAAAGATTGGAACGGAAAGCCCGACCCGTAGGGGAACGCCCAAATATTTATTACCTCATATCACGTACAGCCACATCACCAAAGGTAATTTGCTGGCGCGACTTAACAATATCAAGGTACTTCTTTCGACACATCAGATACTTAAATGCATCACTGTAGTTGGTGGACTCCATGGGCAATCGTTTGACGGGGAACTTCTCTGATTTCTTTACCTTCTTTATATTGCCCTTTGCATCCTTCTCGACTGGTGCCAGTTCCAGGCTACTCTTTAGATCTTTGCATTCAAACTGATCAATCAACAATTTAGGTAAGGCTACAACACGGTTACTCATCAAGTCATTCATTAGGTCGAACTCTTCAGGATGTGAGATATTGCCCTGACCAACGCTCATCAGATTAACTTTCCATCCTGTTGATTTGATACTTCCTGAGTCATCTTTACGCTTCTCGATGGCATTCTTTAACTTGGTAGCAAAGTCTTGTTTCTGTTTACGGTATGCATTCCCTGAACGGTCGTAATACATGTCTAATTCTTTGCGCTCATGATCCTGGAAGAAATCAATAAAATTTTTAGCCAGGTGATCTATCCACTCAGGTGTAAGCACATGCATGTTTTTTAATACCCGGTAGTTTGGCCATTGCTCCTGCCCTATTACCATACTACACATGTTACCAAAGTCGACACCCGTTTCAAGCTTCTCATGCTTACGGATATACTTTAATCCACGACTACTTTGAGTAATGTTATCACGAAGACCAAACTGATCGTAATAGTTATAATTATATCCATCAGGATAAAAGTGTGACACACTGAGATTACCATAAAAACGCGCCCCTTTTTCTATGCTAGGTTTCATTGAAAGTATGGATGTAAGATAATCCTCCAGACTCCCATCAGCCAATTGTTCCGGGAAATATCCCTCGGTAAGGATATCGGCATTTACAAAGCTGGAAGCAATGTAGAAAAAAGTGGAATTCATCCTGATTTTGTAATACCTTTTCTCCCATCTTTCAAGCTTAACAGCAACTTTCTTAAGCAGTTCTACATTTTTAGTTTGCTCAGCCTGTTGGTATTCAATTCGGATATCATTTAGAATAAAAGCACAATCAAGAATCGATTTGATTTGCTCTTTGTTCATGTTTTTCTTCAAGTCCAGGATCCAGTCATCTTCATCGATTCGATTCATGTCCGGAAAGTCGGTGGTAAAAGTACGTCCCCGAAAATATGGTGAATGCCCGAAACGCTGAATACTGCCCCTGATAGCGGGTGTCAGTTTCTTTATTTTATTCTTTTTGAAATATTTTACTTCATCTCCAAGTACATGAACATAGTTGCTACCGGCACCACTGGAAGGCCGATCCATTGAAACAAGTGTAAAATTGGCACCGGTAAAAGTGGAAATCGTGTGTTTGAATGATTTGAACCTGGTAAAGGGCTTTTTGAAATAATCAGGAGGTTGTTTATCTACCACAAAATGCCCCTTGGTTTTTCCATCAGCCTCAATCCAACCAAGACGTTCCCAACCCTCAATAAATGTTTTGGCTGTGTTTTTCAGAAGATTTGTATAGGTATCGCCAACAAAAGCAAGCGGAGCTCCTGGCATATCATGCACAATGTCCTGGGCTCGTCCGGCCAATATATCAGATGTTTTACCTGCTCCTCGACCAACAATCAAATATAGATTTTTGGGACTAATCATGCTGATGACCATACTCAGCCAATTAGTCAAACGGAACTCAGATTTATCAAGCTTAATCTTCATCTTCAGGGAATAAATCAATTTCCTCAATCATGGCATCAGCTTTCACACGTAACTTATCCCGTTCAGGGATATCAAGGCCATCAATGTGCCGTGCTAATTCGTATCTGTTGGCTTTCGTTCTTCCAACCAATTCAGGATCGAGTGTGTAAATCTTGACAGGCTTATTGAAAAATTCTTCCGGGATATCGTCAGGTTCGGCTTCATTAAGCTGGCGCATATTACCTGCAGCCAGGATAATGTTTTTATAGATATCCAGGTCCTTGGATGTCTTGGCTGTTTTTATAACGAGCTCGGCTGATCGCTCAAGCATTTCGGCATACATATTCCTCCATGCTTGCTTTTTAATTGCATTGTCCAGGTAAAAAAAATTGATGGCATCGCTGTAATACTTATTTGACAGATATGGAGAAAGTGCATAAGGTGGCAGCTGCAAAAATTTAATGATTGCAGTGCGGTTGTCATAACGCATATGCATTCCTCTAATCAACTCCAGAGTTGAAAGATATTCCACCATTTCGGGGGGAAGATCTCCCTGAGCTCCGGTTTCTATAAACGAAAGCAATGCATCATATTTATTGTCATCAATCTCCATAAAGCAGTTGGTCTCGTGTGTTTTCAAATTTTCTGGCTTCGCGAATTTTCTCAATTTGCTGCTGGGCGGTGGTGTTTCCTCCTTTGGCGCTTTCGAGTACTTTCATATCAATCTGCGCCTGGGCAATGAGCCGGCCGCGATCATAATGAAATCGGAATTCAGATGTTTTATCATCAAACTGGCGTTGTAGATCAAAAAGCGGGATATCAAAGTACATCGCCATCTGTTTGATGGTGTAATTGATACCGGCAAGGGATTCAATTTCTTCAATCTGTTCGGGTGAAAAGATCATAGGTTATACAGTTTAATCGAAAATCGTACAATCGTTTATCGTTGAAAAACAAATATTGTTCATATTGGGCGTTTTCGCTCCAATTGCCTGATCCTTCAATCAGGTAGTGGTTGTTTGCAGCTTCAACCAGCGTTATTTTAGAGTGGTTCCAGGCATAATGAATTGAAATCTGGTTCCTGGAATTCACCAGGCTGGTAAGGTGATCCACTACCCTGGGCATCCGGTGTTTGATTGAATCGCTGATAAATAGTTTTACATGGCCAATTTTGCCCTGATCGATGCGCTTGATTAGTGAATCTACTATCCTGCGGTTGATGGAGTATGTCGACAATACCAGGTAATCAATTTTGTCGCATTCGTGCAACAGGTAAGGGATAAAAGTAAAAGCATTGAAGCTTTTCAACGTCCAGATGGCAAAGAACTCACCCTGATTGGGTAACCGACCATTGAGATTTTTAAGACTCTCGAGTTTAATCTCATGCATGCTCAGATAATTATCCCGGAGAATGGCCGATTTTTCCCCGGGATGTTCATCTGACTTTGTGGTTAACTCGCCGATGGAAAACAGTCTATTCACTAATTCCCAAAAGCGTGTTTACCTCAAGCAATTCCTGTTCAAACTGTTCTACGCGTTGCACCCGTTTTGCCGTCTCTTTGTGATCGGGCTCATCGGCAATCTGTTTTTTTGTCCGCGGGATCTTGTTTTTCAACTGATCGCGCAAAATAACAAGTTCAGCATCCTTCATGGCGTGGATTTCGGCTTTACGCTTCATCCAGTCGAAAATGGGGTGCTTTCCGAGCAATGTACCAGTTGTTTTAAAATGATTCAGCTCGTCCCAAATTTCGCGGTTCTCCAGGTAATTTTCTACTACCGACTTGGAAAGCTCCGCAATTTCTTCCGCACTGGATCCTTCTACCAGTTTGCTGTGGCCTTGGATGTATGCATCGTAGGCCGTAAGCATATCGGCAACCAATTCCTTCAATACACCAGGGCAGGTTTTTTGTTTAAGGAATGGAAATTCCTCGCGCAGTTTAATAGAGCGTTTGATGTTGTCAGGAACTGTGGATACAAACTTTTTGGTTTTAGCCTCCTGAAGTGCAGAAATTAAATCCTTTTTCTTGCGCGAAGCAGGTTTAATTTCCAACATGGCTGCCAACTGTTGTACCTGGGGCCAGTCGAGTGTTGTGATATCTACCAACTCAATTTGCTCAGCCATTTGGGCAATGGTAAGTACACCATCATTACCCGGATTCTGACTTTCAGAAGCAGGAGCTGCGGAGCTAACCAAAGCGGTTTTTAACATCGTTTTGTACACCATTTCAGGAATACCGGCCACCTTGGCCAATTCGTAACACAAAAAGTTGTAATTGGCCTGAGTATTACCAGCTCTGTTAAGAGTAGATTTAAACGAAAGATTTCGTCCGTGGCGCAAATACAATTGTTTTCCGGTTTCAAAGTCACGATCCGATTCAAACCAATTGAGGATGGCGGCTTTTGGATTTTCATTTACTTTCATAACTAAAGGTTTTAATTATTTGCAATTTGAAATTACAAATATGCAATTGCAGAGCAAAAACCAAAAGGACATAAAAAAGCCTGCCCGGTTTTGTCGTTGGGCAGGCTTTAACCAAATTATAAACTTATGAAGCGACTACTACTAAGTTCTGGAGAGTTCGATGTATTTGAAGGTTGCAGCTCCATCTTTGTATGCTTTGAACGAAATGGTTGCTCCGGCTATTCCGGTCCATGAAGTACCATTCTTAAGGATGTAATTACCGGCATCGGTAATCGTAGCAGGATTGGTACCACCCGATCCAAGCAGGGTAAACAGAAGTCCATCCGATGCATTTGAAGCTGTGGTGATTTCAGTTGCAACGGTATTATCCGTCAGCTGATATTCGCCTTCACCAGTGGTCAAATTAATGAAAGTAGCATCGGCAGCAACGGTTGCAACCACATCACTCAGAGTAAGCGTGTTGTCATAAATGGCAACATTAGGACCTTTGTTGGTGCTCGTGAATGTGAATACCGTTTTTTTGGAATCCTTATCATCGGTACCTTCAAACTTCATCCGGAGAGGTGCGCATGGTCCGCCGTATTGCAGAATACGGCCATCGGAACAGGCTTCATCAAAAATCAGTACATCTTTGCCTAACCAGTTGGCACGAAATTCAAGAATTTCGAGTTCGGTTCCGGGATGAGCAAAAACAAACTCCTGCATTACACCTTCAGCATCAATTTCGCCTTCGCCGGTATTTTTAGCGGCGATGGATGACGGGGTTACGTACAACTCGATGGCATAGGCACCGGGTTTAAACACATGCTTTCCTGTGATTAAGATTCCTTTTGAATCGCGGGGTTGATGTGTGAGGATATCGGCAAGGTCGACAATGGTGACCTTATTTTTTTTGTCGCCTCCGGATCCGGGTGATGCCTTTGCCGGGCGGTCGACATTTACTTTTACATAGCTCATGTTATATGGTATAAAGAGTTTAAAAGTTCCCGCCGAGGCGGGAACATTAATTTACGCTATTTCAAAGCGGTCAAGTTCAACAAACTTGAGACCGTTGAAACGGACTTTAATCCATTCGCCTGCACCCAGGGTCATAGCTGCCGAAATACGGCTGAAATAACCTGACTGAGCAATGGTTGTGGCATTGGTATCCGAACCTCCTTCGAGCAGGTAGACGTCACCATCAACTGCATTAAGGATGTTGGTTATCGCAGTGGCCGCTGAGTTAACAGCAGTGACAAAGTGTTTACCTGAGGCAGCGTTTGCCGTGGTGGCATCAGCAGCCAGGAAAACAACATTTGAAAGAGCCAGATCCCAGCGCTCGATTTCAACAAAATCGGCAGCACCTCTTTTGTAAAGAAGTATCTTGGTATTTTCATCCAGGGTAATGGCAGCATCCAGGTCGAATTTACCTGCATTGGCAATGGTGGTTGGATTGGCACCCGTATTACCAATGATGTAAATGTAATCGCCAACGGCAGAATCAGCAATATCGGTAATCGCGGTAGCCTGGGTATTAACCCCGGTGCGAAGCGATGTGTGATACTGAACAGAAGGAATGGTTGCATCGGCAGCAATGTTCACATACGAATCAGGCAAAATTTCAACATCATTGCTGAAGAAGATCTGTTTGTCATCCGAAAGATCAACACCGCTTGGATATTCGTAACCGTAGGCCCAAACATGGATACCGGTTTTGTAATCACCGAAAATATTGATGTCGCGTTTGTCCATCTCCATGTTCAGAATTTTCTTTTCTGAAGGGATGTTCTCCATCAGCGAAATATTATCATCGGTGGTAACAAACATGAATTTGCTGTCATTCAAAAATGACAACCCTTCCAGACGAATATTTTCGTGAAGGTCAACAGTAAGTTTACCTTCGGTGAAGGTAGGCATGAGTCCTTTTACGGTTTCTCTGCGTTTCAAATAAGCATCGCGCCAGTAGTTGGCCATGTAAAGAACCATACCCGGCATATCACGCCAGTACTCAGGAATTCTTTTTACAAGCGTTTCTACATAATCCAGGATATTTTCCTCTGTGGGAACTCCCAAATCGTAGGGCATGTAAACCCGGCGTGCCTGAGCTGCTTTAATACCAATCAACAAACCGTTTTGTTTGTGGATGGATAAACCGGCCACGGTTGCATCGTCAGCAGTTGGTATATAGATTCCACGGATGTGAGCGATTTGATCTTCCTCGGCTGCTTTTTTCAAAATTTCGCCAGCCAGGTAGGCAACAAAACTCATTTTGTAAGGTTTCGATCCATCTTTTTTAATGGACTCCAGGTGGTTCATCCAGCTGGTTTCCATGCTCTGAAGTTCTGAACCCAAAATGGTAATGTCAATTTGAATTGGATACACTTTGGCAATCTCCGGTTGAAACTCGAAAGAACCTTTTGGTAACCATTTCTTTTTGCGTGCCTGGGTTACTTCGCCGGTAAAGGCTTTTGCATAAGCAATCTGATCCTGAACATTTGAAACGGTGTTCCAAAAAGCAGGCAGCCTGTTTTTGGCACGCAGGAATGAAATAAGGGCCGTTTGATTTTCACGGTAATAGGCACCCAGGTCGGTGTTAAGCTGGGTAATGTCCATTGGAGTGTAATCAGTTGCCTCAACTTTAACATTGCTTGCAGCTCTCGCATTCCACGGGCGATTTTCGTAAGCATCAAAACTTTGTTTCGATGAAAACAAATGGGTTTTGCTGTGCATAAAAACTGCTTTGTTTGGTGAACCGGCTCCGGCGTGAGGAACATCGTCCTCAGGCTGCTGGCCTAATTTGATGATGGTGGCCTGGCTTTGCTGTTGAGCTAATTCCATTGCGGTGAGCTTTCCTTTTAACTCAGTTACTGTTGATTGTAATTCAACAATAACCGGATCTACCGAAGGTGGATCCTCAGTGGTGGATTTTGGTTTCGCGGGAGCTTTTTTGGCCAGGGCAGCTTCAATGGAGAGAATCTCTGCTTCCTGGAAAGAAGCGTAGCCATCTTCATCATAAGCTAAACCTTCCAAGGTTAAAGGAGCTCCAAACTTTTTTTGATGTTCAGCTTGCAATTTGCCAACATCTTCCTTGGTTAACGCCACTTTGCCATCAACAGAAGCCAGTTCTGTGAAGCCAAGTACGATTAACAAGGTTGCGATTAATTTTGGATTCATTTTTGAAAAGATTTAGTTAAACAAATTATTTATTTCTTTTTGCGGCCAGTTGTGAAGCACGTTTTACTGCATAATCCAGGTTCCCCATTTCATCAGCTAGGCCATATTTAATGGCATCGTTTGCATAAAACATGCGTCCGTTTAAAATGCCTTTTTGGGTAATGTCTACTTTTCCGGCTCTGAATTCACGAACATCAGCCTGAAATTTCTGAGCCAATGGCGAAAGAACTTCTTCCATCATTAATTTATAATCCCCTTTCAGGGCATTTTCCCATGCTAAATTTTTGAAGTTCGATTCAGGAGCATAGATGGTATGGAATTTTACACCCTGTTTTTCCCACATGGGAGCTATATCCATAAATGAAACCATTACCCCTATACTTCCAAATTCGCTTGAAATGTTGTTTGAAGCAATAATCAAATCCGTTGCTGCAATGCTATAGTAAGCGGCAGAAGCGGCGGTATCGGCCCAGGCAATAACCGGTTTTTTGGTTTTAGCATACAGAATGGCATCAACAATCGGGAATATTGAATCGACGGTTCCTCCACCCGAATCGGTTTCAATAATAATGGCATTAATATTGTCATGATCGGCAGCTTCGCGTATATAGGAAGCGATGGTTACTGTTCCCCAGTCCCACCAATCGTCCTCTTTAAACATAATGTCTTTTAGAGGAATTATTAAAGTAGAATTTTCAGGAAAGCGGTCGAAAATGGATGCTGGTTTTGAATTGTCATTAATTTCTTCTGAATCATAAAGCATCATTTTATCTCCTGTTGGAGAAATGGCATAAGCGCCTAACGGTAGCTTTATTTCTTCAAACTTAATGGTACCATCCATCAAGCCTTTGATAAAAGAACCATAAGCGATTAATTTTTGAGGCTGATAAAACCAGGCGGTGCTCAGTATTTTAGAAAGAAATTTTGAAACATCCATAATTGTACCGTAAAAACAGTACAATATTAAGTTGCGGGGGTTTCATCCAAAAGGACTGATTGATTCTGGTAAAGTATCGTATCAACCGTGTAAAGCTGCCTGGCGATTATTATGCTTTCGCATATAAACTGAAACTGATCGCCGGTTGATTTGGCATCACTTTGGGGCGATGATTTAAAATAAGCGGGAACAATGGTGCTACCCAATAATTTTGCCGATCCATCGCTATAAGTAAATCCAACCACCAGAGGCAGTTCGTTTAATAAGGCCAATTCGTCGGCATTATACACCCATTCACCAGGAACACTGAACATTAAGTTTTGAGTAAATAGTAACCCCGCTTCCTGGCGTTTGGATGGTTCTTTGAATTTGGCTGATGCCGGTGAAAAATAAACAGGCAACCAATCTAAACCTGAGGCAAAGGTTACCACATACTTATCTGTGGCAGGTTGTTTTTCGATTGAAATCACATTTTTAGCCAATTGGTAGGCTATTTTAGTGATTATGGGTATCAGGTTTGTACTTTTTTGAGAGAGCATATTACGGACATTTAAGACGATTAAGTGAGAAAAAGAAATAATGGTATGTAATAAACAGAATACCAGTTAAATACACTACAATTCCTGCAACATTCGTGTTGAGAACCGGTAAAGTGACTCAGATTTAAGATCATCTTCAGTAATATTGTACTTCCGTTTAAACAAATTTATGATCTCGGTGCGGGGCAGGCCGTCTTTTAAACCGCGAAACAGATCCCTTGAAAATTCGAAGTTGAAGTCAATTCTAACCTCTTTCCGGAACCTTATTTTACTCTTCACCGAAAGGTAATTGTAAGAACGGATATCTTTCCGGCTGTTGAAAGGAAGAATAATGGTCAGGTTATTGTTTGTTTGCATCTGTGATGGTTTAAAGTATTCAATCACATTTTCCTTATCGGCAATGGGAACACACGAAAGGCTGTTATAATTAGTAACCAGCTTAACAAGCATGTGGTTGTAATCGTGCCGATTGGGGAACCTGAGCGGAAATTGACGGTTAATTGATTTGTGTAATAGGTACTTTCGAAGATAAGGTTTTATCTCGATGTCGATTGTAATAATTGTACTTGCCATTTATTCAGGGTTTTGCCACTGAATTCCGGCCGTTCTTGCATGGCAAATATAAGGAAATGTTTACAATAAATGGTCTGACTAATTTTCTGAAAAATAATGCTCTTTGTACAATGATCTGTACTTTATTTCTATATGAACACTTTGATAAAACGAATACAACTTGTCAACATGCTCTGTGAGTTCTTGTATATCAAATAATCTTAACATTACTATTTCAGAATTTACATTGAGATATAGTTCATCACTAAATCGAGAAAACTCTATTGAAAGTTTTACTTTGGATAATCCTCTGGAGCTTAATACCTTAGTAAACCCCTCAATAGAAATGTCTTCCATTAATTTACCACTAATAAATATACTTACTTTCTCAATAACTGCTGGACCTATTCCATTGTTTAATACTTTATAAATCAACATTTTGCTTTGTGTATCAAAAAAACTGATAAAATCGATATGTGGAGTAACTGATAGCTTATTGTGCTGTATTGTTTTTCTTCCCTGCCAAATTGAGAATCCTAAGGCTACGAGTGCAATAAAAACTGATGATATAGCGATAATTGTTTCAGTATTTTCTTTGATAAAATCAAACATAAGGTATAAGATAAAATGGTTGATAATAAAGATGATATTGGTTAATAGATCTGTAAAGATATTGCTTTTCACAAATAAATCAGTAATCATTCCATACAGGAAATAATAACAAAAAAATGTGTTGAAGTAGTTTTCTGATCTTGAGAGTTGAAAATCTGGGGTTTTGTTTAATCGGTTCATAGTGTTGATTTTAATTAATATTTGGTAAAGCAAATCATTACTGAATCAAAAGGCATGTAATTATTACATGATTTTAAAATGAATGAAAAATACACTTACTCCAGAAGTACAAAAAAAAGTGTACAACAGTACGAACACCCCAAAACAGCAGTTAACAAACTGAATATCAATATTTAATACTGTACTATTTTTTAGTACAAAAGTGTGTAATCCGTACTCTTTTTCGTACGGCAAACAAGTCTTTTTTTTTCGTACGAAAGTGTACAAAAGTTCTTTTCCGTTCGATTTAAGTAGTACGGTTTAATATACTGTGTATCAATTAGTTAGATACCTCTGTACGATTGTTCGATTTTCTACCTTATATTTTAATAAGTCTTTTTTACAAAAGAAAATATAAATAAAAATAACCTATATATATGTATTGCGCTGTTTGCGAACATTTTATAACGCCTTTTTTAGCATGTACTTTTGTACCATTTATTTTTGAGAAAGAAAGGGGAGCGCCGGAAAACGCGAAGCGTGAAAAATAAATTGAAAGGAGTTCGCTGGCGCGAACAGTTTAATTATGCTGACGCCGGAATAAGTTAAAAGGTGTTCGCTTCGCTCACGATTGTTTATGCTTCGCCAGGTGCTGTAAGATACAGCCCTGAGGCTTTAATGTACCGGGCAATGGTAAGGTGCCCGGATGTATATGCGATTCTCAGGGGGTTGTTAAATGTTTAATAAACGGTTTAAACGTTTATTAAACAGAATGGAGCATAAACACAATGTGTTTATGCGCTCGTTAGCGGTCATTATCGCAAAAATCCTTTAATAGTTCAGAAGTTGTTTTGCCTTGATGACCGAATAACATACATTTAGCGCCGAAGTTTTCCATATCTTTTTGCGAAAACGAACCGCTAACAGCAAATAAATCCAATAGCTGCTCTTTTGCTTCCATTGGCTCTATTACCCTGTCATAAAGTGAATCTAATATTTGGTCTATTTTTTCCATATCGCTACTGTATTTATTTGCGAACCGTTACCGCCAATTAAATAAACCATTCTACCTTTGTTTTTGTATTCTGTTCTATTTCTTTTAAAAGATGGTAAATAGCTTCTTTAAACGAGCTTTCTCGGATACTTAATGAATCTTCAATTTCATTATTATCTGCTTCAATTTCCCAAACAGAAACTAAAGTCCCTTGCGTTCCACCTTCTCTGTAATTATTAATTTCAGTTGGCTTGTAGCCATAGAACGCTAAAATCATTTCAATAAATTCTCTTTTATTCATTTTGATTAATATTAATTGGCGGTTACCGGAGTGTCTTTTTTTAATGGATTTTCGTTTAATTCTGACATATCATTAATATTTAATGTTTTAACTTTTTTTTTTACTGATTTTTTTTATTTCTATACACATACTTGCCTGCGACATGCGACACCTATGTATTTGTTTAATATTGTGTTATTTAACCTCTTTTTTAGTGTCGCAGGCTGTTGATGTCGCAGGCTGTCGCAGGTATGTCGCAGGCAGGTATTTACTACCTTGCTTGCGACACCTAAAGCCAATACAGATAAGGCTTTCAGGTAGTATGTCGCAATGTCGCAGGTTGAATGTGGTGTTTTCATTAAAATGGTTTTATATGTTTAAATTTAAAATTAATACATAAAAAAATCTACATGTACAGGGGCACAACGCGGTATGGATGCCTTGGAATGCCGTCGATACGGCGCTCTTCTTTAAAATATCCGAGTTGTTTTAAAGCGGTGCCTATTTTTATAGGCGACAGGTTGTTGAGTACATCGCGACCTGCGACTTTCCGTTCCTGAAAATACAGCAAAATATCAGTGGGCATCATCAATTGCCCGTCTGATCCGTTGATGGGTTTTGCAAAATTTGATTCGATAAGCTGCACTGCGTTGGTTTCAATCATAAATCGCTGATTGAATTCCCTGAATTCTCTAAAATCATCCGGGCCAAACTTGTAATCAAATCCATTGTTATACAACATATAAGCCTCGGCCCATATTTCATTTACAATTACTTCACTAATTATTTTTTCATAATCGATGCTTTCGAGATGCACGCAGGCAAAACGCCTGGTACCAAGTGCCGGAATTAAAAAACCACGGTTGGCACCTGTTTTATTGTTGGATGTAAACAAAGCGTTTGCAATGCGTTTCCTTCGCCTGGGGAACGGATCGTTGTGTCCTTTTACATCGAGTTCATGTGCACTGATGGTGCTCTTAAAATCTTCGGCAGTGAATTTATTCAACCCTATAAATTCATCAAACAGAACAAAAAAGTTTTCGGTAAAAGCTTCTCTAATCTTGAACCCATTTTTTTCCTTGTCGCTTTTTACCATCATGGTTTTAAGTGGTTCAGGGCATAGAAATTCGCAAATGGTGGTTTTACCGGTGCCTTCTTCTTCTTGTATAAGTCCTAAATTAACTTCATTTTGTTGTCCGTCGAGGCTACAGGCCACCGATGCTACAAGCCATTTTTTAATTAACTTGAGCATTCGGGTTTGATAATAGTCGGCTTCCTGATCGTCGTACGAAACTGCCTGCATGCTATTACAAAGTTTATCAATGTGCGAAATACCGGCATAAGGTGTCAGACTTTCAAAATATTCGCGGATGGGGTTGAAGGTTTTTATTTGGTTTGGAGAATTGATAATTTTACGGAGAATTCCATCGCTAACCGCTATTTCATTTTCCTGAAGGTGAAGACTGATATCATCCAATGAAGGTGGAAATTCGTAGCGCTTTGATTTGCTGATAATTTCCTTTTCCGATTGCTTGAAGCGGTTAATCCGGATCATGTAATTTTCTTCCAAAAACTCAATAATCAGCCTTATTTTATTGCCTTTGATGGCAGATGATTCTTTTGATGAAATATTGATGTCGCGGATTTTCATATCAGAAAGGATGTTGGATGTAGTCAGTAATTTGGGTTAAATCGGGCGAACATTTGGCATACACATCGCCAATACTTCCATTGCGGTACTTTGCAATACCTAAAATCATCAATCCTTCGGTTGAATTTCCTTCTGAATCCTGGGTTATTTTATAATATTCGGGCCGGTATGGAAATATCACCATGTCGGCATCCTGTTCAATGGCACCTGATTCGCGCAAATCGGAAAGTATCGGGCGTTTATCTCCACCACGTTGCTCAACAGCCCGGCTTAACTGTGCCAGGAGAATAACGGGTACATCGAGTTCTTTTGCCAATAGCTTTAAGCCACGCGACATTTTAGATATTTCCTGTTCGCGGTTATTAAAGCCATTTGTTTTGCCGGTGTTTGGGCTGTCGATTAATTGCAGGTAGTCAATCACAATCATGTCGCACAATCCTTTTCGGCGTTTACTCCTGCTTACTGCACTGATGTGGATTAAATCGGCTCGTGGATTGTCATCAATCGAAAAGGGTAATTTTTGCAGTTCGCTTGATGTTTCATGGTATTTATCCCATTCCGCAGGTGTTAAAGTTCCCTTACTAAGGTTGTCGGGCGAAATGCCACCATAACTACATGTTAACCGGCTTGCCAGCGGAATATTGGTCATTTCTAAGGAGAAGAAAAGAATATGACACTTTGCTTCGGAGGCACTTTTGGCAAGCTTTAAAGCAACGGCAGTTTTACCCATGCTGGGGCGGCCAGCTACAATGATTAAATCGCCCGGTTGAAAACCATTGGTTTTGTAATCGAGCGCTCGTAAACCGGTAGGAACCCCTACCATGATGCCTTGTTTGGCTTTTCTGGTACGCTCGTCAAGGTCTGCCATGTGGTCCTTCATAATTTGAGCCAGGGTTTTGTCAGAGCGTTTCCCGGCCAACAGGTCATCAATTATCGAGCTATTGTTGGCATAGCTTGCTTTGGTTTCCATAAAATCATCCTCATACGCGAGCTGCATTAATTCTCCACTCATGGAAATTATTTTGCGAAGGATGTATTTTTCGTAAATAATAAACGAATGGAAAACAATGTTGGATGCACTGGCAATACGACCGGTAAGCATTGTAATTGCGTAAGGTCCACCAGCCATTTCCAAATCGCCTGCATCGCGAAGCTGTTGGCTTACTGTCATGATGTCTATTGGTTTTTTCTCTGCCGAAAGTTGCTCAATGGCCCTGAAAATACGCTGATGGCTGTCTTTATAGAACATATCCGGCTCTATGATGTGAGCAATATCATCGAAGGCACCTGTTTCTATCATGCAAGCGCCCAGTACGGCTTCTTCCAGGTCGATGGCCTGAGGGGGTATTTTACCATGTTCAAGGTTACTTTGAACCGGTGATTTCTTTTGGAAGCGCGAAGCTCGCTCTTTGTTCGGTTGATTGGTCATTTTTTTCTTCTGAATTAAGTTGTTTTACCGGATAAATATTTTCTGAGCCCCGGGCCATGTAGTATTCAAGCCATTTGGCAGCCAGTTTAAAATCGTCGTTGGTATATTCTGCGAGTAGTTTAAGTCGGAAAGCCTGCATTCTGGTTCCCATGCGGATGCCAAATTGTTCGGTCATGTAGTCTTTATAAATTCGCCAGGTTTCTACAAATTCCTTCGCGTGCTTGCTTGTGTTTACGATCATTGGAGGAACGGTGTCGGTGATCAGCATTTCGTGACGCTCGAATGAACGTTTAAGCGATTTTATATCTGTTTCAATTTTTTTTTTGATCTTAAAATTTGGGGGTGAATTTTTTAAAAGGTTCAATGCCTCCTCTATGACAAAGGTGAGCTCGTTTACTTTTTGGACTATATCATCAAATGATTTGCGCATGGAACTTATAGGTTTAATTCTAGTTGTCTGTTTTCGACTAATTTATATTCATATTCTTTTACCAGGATAATCACCTGTGGGTGGCCTATAAGCGCAGATACCTGCCTGAAATACACGGGTATTGTTTTACGTTTTGTATCGACTACAAACCCGGCTTTACGAAGTTTGTAGGTGGTGTTGTAGCGGCGTTTGAGTTGGGGATCCATTACCGGTCGTATTTTTCAAACGTGATTACCCACACCCATGGGTTTGCATCCCATGAATCGCGGCCATTGATATCACACCACAATTCGGCAAAAAAGGCTTTTAGAAGTTCAAATTGAGTAGGTTTAATTTCACCCCATAAAACTTTATTGGGTAAAAATTGTATGGCGCTATTTTCCTTGCCTATCGCAAACCATACTGATGCATCATCACTTACAGGAACCCGTATTCCTTCCTTAATGGCATCTTCCTCCGAAATGACGTGCAATCTTTCCAACCTGATATCCGTAATTTTTAACCAGATGCGGGTGGCTGATTTGGGCATGTAGATGGATGGTTTCCATTTAATTGGTTCATCTGTAAAGCCAGCTTTATACTCAAATTGGCCGGGTGCATATTCGATAAATGTTTCGCGCACCCAAAGCAAATCACCTATTTGGCCATACTGATTGAACCATGACATATAAGTAGGAAACGACTTAAACAATGATGCTAAATCCTTTTTTGAAACATCGCTTGGATTGCGGGGATGATCTTTAAAAATCCTCCTGGTTTGGGTTTTTTGCCCGGCCATGATTGCCTGTACCATCGGCGTGCTGAAAATAATGGGTGATTCTTTCATGGTGATTTACTCTTTAAGTTTTAAAATATTGCTGTTTTCCAATCCTGTGCGTGCTCCTTCGCTGGCAATAAGCTTATAGGCCATCACTTCAACCTTTGCTGAGTTGATGATTTGTGAAGCAGCTGCGGTGATGGCATTGGCCGATTCAATGGAGATGGTATCTTTTGTATCCACTCCCGGGTCGTTGCCATCTTTCAGGCGTTCGATTACATCGAACAGGTGCTCACGTAGAGCTTGTAGACTTGTGTCGGCCATCGATCTGTTTTTTAAGTTTATTATTAAGTTTTATTACTTCTTTCAATTCTGGTGACCATTGATGCAATGTATTGCGCTCGAGCAATTCAGCATTTGAAACGAGTTCAATGTTTGAGAGCTCGTAGTTACCATGGGCGCCTGTTTTAAACACTACATTGAAACCGGATGGAACCGGTCCGTTGGCTTGCTCCCAGATATGACGTTTTAAATCCTCCCAGTTTCCTTCGCCGATGCGGATGTATTTGTAAGCATAACCTGCTTTTTTGTTGAACCGGGTAGTAATAACTCCATCGGATTTGGTATTGTGAGGTTTGTGTCCACGATCGAACCAGGTATGTTTAACCTTTTGGCGCAGTTCATCACTCATTTTCACGCCTTTGTTTGCCGGCACATGTCCTTTTCTAAA
>Ga0172380_10002881_pt1 | contig 25078 bp, 19 predicted proteins | sample Leawe162metaG_FD_119747 | JGI IMG/M metagenome (GOLD analysis project Ga0172380, IMG submission 119747) | Leachate microbial communities from a municipal landfill in Southern Ontario, Canada - Leachate well 162 metaG | ecosystem: Engineered > Solid waste > Landfill > Unclassified | place...
GGGCTTGTGATCGCGACCGTCGGAGGAGTGCGGTCGATGTCCATTCCAATGGACGCCTCCGCGCTCGGCTGGTCCGCCGTGTCCGTGGCTTCCGCCCGGAGCAAGTGGGGACCTTCCGTGAAGTCACCCGTGTGCCAGACGCCTTCAAAGGGAGCCGTCGTGTCTTCCCAGATCATGCCGGCATCCATGAATACGCGCACGCGAATGACACCGATGTCGTCTGACGCATTCACGCGCACGGTCACATCGCCGTAGACGTAGCTGCCGTCCGCGGGTTCTACGATCACGGCCGTCGGCAAGTTGTCGCAGGCGCCTCCGGCGTTTTCTACGGTGACGCTCACCGTGTGCCACGCTTCCTGTCCGCTTGCGTCTCGAGCCGTGGCGATGAGGGAATGACTTCCGTCGGCGAGGCCCGTGGTGACCCACTCCGCTTGGTATGGAGCAGTGTCGTCGGTGCCGAGTAGGACGTCATCGGCCAGGAATTCCACTTCTGCAATGTCACCCTCGCCAGTTGCCGTGGCTTCGACATTCAGCGTGCCACAGACGCGAGAGTCCGCCGTAGGATACACGATGCGTATCCGGGGAGGGCAGTTGGTTGGGGTGAGGCATTCAGCGCGGACATCAACTTCAATCGTTACCGACACGGTCTGGTCGGCCATGTCCGTAGCGGTGGCCGTGAGAGTATGGTTGCCGCTCACGAGTCCGCTCGTGTCCCAGGCTAGGGTGTACGGCAGGTCGGTCCATGTTGCTGAAGTCGCACCGTCCACGGCCAGGGTAATTTCGTGAATGCCGCAGCGGTCGGCGACAGAGATTTCCACTGTTTGGGCTCCGGTCACTTCCGCGCCGTCCGTCGGCTGGACGAAGGCGATCACGGGCAGAGGATCATCGGAATCGCACGACGAATCTTCGCCGTCGCCGTCTTCCAGGGCCGTGTCGTCGCTCGTTGTGTCGGAATCCGCATCCGCGTCGCTGTCCGCATCGGCATCGCTCGCCGTGTCTCCGCCGTCGCAGAGCGCGGGATTGCACGAGCAGTCCGTACACGCCGTGTCGTCGGAGCATCCGGCCAAAAGGCCGAGTGCAAGAACCATCGCCACTACCATCTGGAACCTCGTCATCTTTGTCCCTCCTTCTTTTCCGCCCCTCCGGCGGATTTCTGGCGGCGCCCCTTGCGCCGTCTTTTGCTGCTTTAAATCTATCTTATTTTGAGGTTTTGTCAAGGATTTCTTTTGTCTATAATTTTTATAGCAAATTTTCAGGATTTTTATTTATGTTGGTGTAACAAAAATTTCCATTGATTTTTAATTTTTATTGAATTAAGATGAAATTAGGTAATCCCAACAAGGGAGGTGTTCCTTAAAAATACTCCCAGAGCGTGTCTCTGGAGAGAAGCCCAGCAAGGGCAGGAGGAAATCATGGGTAAGAGAATGACCGCGGGAATGACTGCTGCGTTTGCCTTGTTCTGTTTGTTTTTCGGCTGCGGGAATGAAAGCAGTGAGCGCTGCTACGCAGCGAGCGACTGCGCTTCGGGCTACACTTGCGAGAGCGGTTTCTGTGAGGAAGAGAACCACGGCTCCGAGAGGATGGCCAGTTCAGACGGCAATCAGCCACCCACCTGCTATTGGACCGGAGCTACGCGTTTCGTCACTATGCCGCAGAACTATTTCCAGTGGGACTGTCTTGATCCGGAAAGCGACGCCATTGCAGGCTGCGTGGTTGGACTTGACGGACCACCGAGCATCCCCGTCTCTCGCTTCGACTACTTCTGGCGAGATTTTGCGCCAGGAGTTCACGCCTTCAAGGTCACCTGTCGAGACGCGCGAGGCGCCGTTTCGCCGGAGTTGGTTTGGGACTTCACTTACGAGACGACGGAGTGCGCGTCGGGTGAGTCACGAGCCTGTTTCACCGACGATCCGACACGGCGAGGCATCGGCATTTGCCGTGACGGCGTGAAGTACTGCAGTTCCGGCCGTTGGGGGCGCTGCGAGGGTGAGGTCCGCGCTTTGGGCCTTGATTCTTGCGCCAACCATCTGGACGATGATTGTGACGGCCAAACCGACGAAGGCTGCACTTCTCCTGGCTCGCCGGACGCTTCCGGTGACGCAGGCAGTTCAAGTGATGTCGGCAGTTCAAGGTCGGAAGACGCTGGTACTTCAAGTCCTGACGCGGGCGTCGAGACATCCACTTTTCCCGGCTGCTCCCTCACCTTCACCACTACTGCTCCAATGCTCTGGTCTCTCGGATCGAACATCGAGAGCTCCTGGGATTATCGGACTGGCGGATCTTCTGGGGTGAGTTTCTCCGGAGTTCTGACCGGCCGAGAGTTTGCCGTGAACGTCCAATACGGAGGCGGCAGCTTGTGGGCGGCGATTGGTTGTGGAATCAACCAGTGGCTCACGGTCAATGGAGTCGTTCTCGACCTGACCGACGTGAACTACGCTCGTGACGGTCGAAACTTCTTCTTGACGTTGAACTCCGACTGCAGCTTCCGTCTTCGCGGCAATCGCGATGTTTGTTCCGGCGCTCCGCCGAGGCCCAGTACAAGTGGCCCGAGCCCGGATGCCGGAGTTGACATTGGAACGCCTGACACTGGTGCGAGTCCGGAAGCCGATACTGGCTTTGATGCCGGCAGTTCATACGACGATTCGTCAAGAGACGCACGAGATGATTCCGCCGATAGCGATGCTTCGTCTACTGAGGTCTCGTCCACTTTTTCCTTGACCATCGAGATTCCAGAGGCGTCCTTTGTCACTTGTTCTTGTTCCACTTGGTCTAACTGGTGGGAGGATCGGCGTTACGGAACAGTTGCTACCTGGAGTGGTGTTACTCCCGGCCTCTACGAGGTGAACGGCCAGTTGCGGTCGGGCCGTTGGGCCGCCGCCCTTCCCGAGGAAGAACTAGCTACCACTTTCGCGAACAGCGTGACCATCACCGAGGCGCACTACATCCCAGAAGTCGACGGCCAGAACCTGATCTTCTTGCTGGACGAAACGGGCGAGGTTGTAAACCTCGGACCAGACACTGCTGACTTCCACATCGCGGGCGTCGCGTCAGAAACCGCCGTCTGGTTTGGGAACCTGCTCAAGGGTTTCGCCTTCGGTCTCTGGAATGGTTTCCTTACCGACCTGCGTTCTCTTGCTGAGTTGGGTTCTTGCGTCATCCATCCGATTTCCTGCTTGCGTAACGTGGCAGCGGCGGCGAGTCAGCTCTACGCGGCTTTGCGGACAGAGGAGTTCCGCAACCTCCTGTTGCAGAGCGCCGCTGACTGGGGCATCAACTTCCTCAGCCTGCCTCCGGACCAGCAGGCTTTTGAGACAGGAAAGATTGGCGGCTTCTTGGCCGAGCAGATCATCCTGTTCAAAGTTGCCGCTTTGGGCAGCAGCGCGCTTCGTACCGCGGGTCTCCCAACCTCCCTGAGGTCGCTCCTCATAAGCGGCATCATATCGGGCGACACCAGTTATCTCCGTTCCAAGATGACGGGGATTTATAGAGCCCTCGTCCGGGTGTATGATACAACCAGGGCTGAGAGGTACTTCCTCGACCTCGGCGACGCTTTTGAGGATAGAATAGTGAGAATCTACAAGCGCACCGTTGACTCTCGCAGCCTTGACCGGTTCAGGGTTTACAACCCAGCCACAGGTAGTGAGGAATTCGTCGACGGAGTGATCGTACTGAAGCGGGGACGCGCAGACGGAAGTTGGGGCATCGAGCACCTGCTCGCTCGGCACTACGACCAGTTCGTAACGGATGTTTTCCATCTCACAGGCTCCAGGGAAGAAAACATCAAAGTGATTGAAGACATCATCTCTGATGTTCTGGAACACGGAACTCGTCGATCTGATGATGCGGCAAAGATAAGCGCGCGAGTGACAGCTAATGGCATCACTCACGAGGTAACCGTCGTCGTTGATACTGGCGGCAATCTGGGCAGTGTTTCCACCGCTTGGCCAGGCCACTAACTCTTAACGGAGAAACCAAATGAATGCAGATGCCTACTACAACCAATGCCGCATCCGCCACGCCCGTGATGTCGGAGGAGAGATACACGTCACTTACGAGTGCGACGGTCTGCCGCAACCCCTTGAGGTTTTCACACCGCCGTTCAGCCCGGACTTCCTGGATTCGGGGTTTGAACAGTTCGAGTGGCTGGTCCAGTTCTTCACCTTTGGCCAGCCGGTAAGAACTGACTTGCGGGAAAAGACAGTTGAATACGGCAAGGATTCTTTGGGGGAGCGGTCTGGGGCGCCAATCCTCACAAGGGGCGTCGGTCAGATTGTGATGACCACCCCGGGCGGGAACCGTGACGAGAACGAACTTATCGTCGATATCGGGGTGAGAGGCCATCTCTACGTCCTTGCCGCGAACCGCGACATTGCCCTCAAGATTGGCGACTGGGTGGAACTTGCACCACGGCATGTTTCTGGTCTTCCCGATAAGCCGTTCATGTCAGTCCTTGACCAGGCTATCCATACCATCAAAATCCCCAAGAACTAGCGAAGGGGAAAAAGGTGGGGTTTGCCCTTGTTTGTCTTACCGGAGCTCACACCTGTGGGCTCCCTTATTTTTTTAGGGATTTTTGTTTTTACAGAGTGCAAGCCTGGATGGATGACGAAATTTACAGAAAATTTGTTTGGGTGTATGATGCCGTAATAGTCGAAGAATATTTTCGAATGGCGATTTTCACTATTTTACGGAGAAAAAATTATGACCAAGCTGAAAAACCAAATATTTTGGTCCAAAATAGTTATCTTATGTTTTCTTCTTTCAGTTTTGATAATCGGCAGTATTGTAAGTGATAAGATTGAAGGAGCCGCAAAGGAAAATTTGCAGGCAATCTTGGGTTTTTTGGCAATAATATTTTTTCTTCTGTGTTTTAATGTTCTGAATCAAATTATACTGAAAAATAGAAATAGAAAATTATTTTCAAAAGTTGAGAAAAAACTTTTGCCAGGGGGTATTTCGGTCGTATCCTCTCACGTTGATAGAGAGGGAGTGTCTCCGGCTGTGGATGTTTATGTAGTCACCAATAAAGATGGGGTGATCCTCACGGCCTATCCATTTGTAAACAGAGAACCAAATTTTGTTCCTCAATCAAATTATTTTAATAAATGCCAAATTTTAGCTCTTAATCATTGTGTCCCTCCATGTCCGGAAATTTGGCCCACTTTTAAATGTAAAGCGTTGCCGTACCAATTCAAGGTATTTGCTGGTCTATTTTTTGATCATGACAAAGATGTAGAAGAAAATTTTGATCGTTTTGAATGGTTAGTTTGGTTTCATGGTTCAAATAAATTTCAAAAGAGTAAAAGGCAAGAGAAAACAGTTAATTTTAATGGTGACAAAACAGTCATTTTAAAAATCAGTGGTCAAGTTGTTGAGAGTATTCCGTTAGGAAAGGATTGGCAAAGATTTGTTATTGATGTTGGACATTTTTTACCATTTTACGTAACGTTTGATTATGTAGATAGAGACATCCAAATTAATGATTTTGTGGAAAGTATTCAATTGGACCCAGAAAATTTTTCTTCTGTGATTAGTGAGGCTCCGATCATTGCTGCCCCCCAAAAATTAGTTTGATGGGCATGCGATGTCGCTCACTAATGTCGGTCACTTAAAACTCCCAAACAGGGAGTTTTTATGTTATAATATATTAATAAAAGTTTGCGGGATAGAGACGCAAACAAGTTTTTCTTATCTTAATTATAATGGCAAATTCCGAAGAACAATCTTTTCAAAATGAATTGCGCCAGGCGCAAATGGCGTCAGCAAATCAACCGGACGAAGGGCCAGAGAAAGAAATACCAGAAGAAGAGCCGGAAACGCTTGAATCGCCAGAAGCCGAACAGGCGGCCCAAACTTCTCTTTTAGGCAAGAAGGCGCAAGCCGCGGCGCAGAAAAAAGTTGGCCAGGGGATTAAATTAACCGGTCGGGGACAGCAGGCTATTTCATTCGCTTTTCAACGAGTTGGTACAATTTTGGTTTCTTTTGGTGTTGGCACGGGGTTAACGATAATTGGACTTATTATCGGCTTGCCGCTTTTATTAATCGGAGCCGGATTTCTCGCGATAGGATTTTTATCGGCCGTGACTGCCCGGTTGACTTTGGCGGCGGGGGAAACGATGGTGGAAAAAGCTAAAAAAGAAGAGAAGAGTTTAGCAAAAGAGGGGGGTGGGGGAATGATGGGCGCGATGAAAGGAGCAGGGGAGGCGATGAGCGGGATTAAAAAAACCGCAGGCGTTATCGCCGCGCCATTTATTTATATTGGTTGTACAATTTTGGGGTTAGTTTCAGGTTTTATTTTTCTTGCGATGGTTGTGGGGGTATTGTTTAGCAGTTTGGCTGGCTAAATTTGGCTTGCGTCCATTTTTGTAGTATAATATTAAAAAGAAGAAGTAAAAGAACAATAGATTAATTATGTTTGAATTTTTTAGCCCAAAAAGGAAAGTCTTGGTGGCGATTTTGGTATTGGTTGGATTTGTGGGGATTTTGTCTTTTGGGTTTTTTAGTTTTTCCAAGCCGGCAGAAGCGGGTTTGGGCGGTACGTTGCTTGGGGTTGGCGTGGCTGGCTTAGCGGCTTGGGGTATCGGAGAGGGGGTAAGCGCAATTTCAGACATAATAGATTCGTTTGATATTTTAATGATCCGTCTGCTTGCCTTTTTTTCCAAGCTTCTGGGCAAAATTTTTACTTGGGTAGTGGGGATGCTGGTAGACGTGGCGGCATATAATAATTTTTTGGGAGCCACGGCTGTTATTACCGGGTGGGTGATTGTTCGCGACTTGGCCAACATGTTTTTTATTTTGATTTTGCTTGTAATTTCCATCGCCACGATTTTGCGGGTTGAGGCTTATTCATACAAAAAATTACTGCCAAAACTTTTGTTAATGGCAGTTTTAATTAACTTTAGTAAAACAATCTGCGGCATTATCATTGATTTCTCACAGGTTATAATGTTGACTTTTGTTAACGCTTTTCAGGCCGCGGCCGGGGCAAATTTTTTCCAGGCTCTTGGAGTACATCAACTTTTTAGTTTTGAGAATCTTGCCGAGGGGGCGGGCGCGGGGGATCAGCAATGGGATTTGGTGGGTACGGCCTTTTTAGCTTTAATTGTAGTTTTGGTTGCGACGATTACGGTCGGGGTTTTGATGGTTGTGCTCGTGGCGAGAATTGTAATTCTTTGGACTTTAATTGTTCTTTCGCCTTTGGCGTATCTTTTGGCATCCTTTCCGCAGGGCCAGCAATATGCCAAACAATGGTGGGATGAATTTTCTAAATATGTTATTTCTGGGCCGATTTTGGCTTTCTTTATCTGGTTGGCTTTAATTGTGGCCGGCGGCGGTACGGCCAATACGGAAATTGGGGTTGATTCCACGGCTTTGGACGCGGCTAATGGTTTGGGCGATATTGGAAAATATAATAATTTGTCTTCGCTTGTTGTCGGGGTAACAATGCTCTTAGTCGGTTTGATGTTTACACAAAAGTTGGGGATTATTGGTTCCGGCGTGGCGGGTGCGGCTTTGTCGGGTTTAAGAAGGGCGGGGACGACACCGTTTAGGTTGGCAAAAGGCGGAGTTGGGTTGGCGTGGAAGGGAGCAAAGGGCGCAGCAAAATTCGGCGCGGGGCGGGCTTCGGAACTCACTTACGCCACAACCGGCGTGGCCTTGCCTTTTTCTGAACGACGGAAAAAGGGGAATGAAGAAAAAAGAAGAAAGAGAGTAACAATACGTGAGGCGGAGGGCAAAGCAAAAAGTGCCGTACGGTCAGCGGGCGGCAGGGCTTGGCTGGCATCAGTGCTTGATCCGTCAGTGGCCTCAGGCGTTACTGCATGGGAAAAAACGAAAGCGACTTTTGGGGGTAAAGAAGCGCAAGCAAAAGTACGGCGTGCGGCGGACAGTTTGGCTGGCGCGGCGGCCGACGAGATGCGTCCCGTTGATAAATTTCAGGGAGAAAGGTTAAAACAGAGAACCGAGGCGCAGATAGCAGAGCGGCAATTAGAGAAGACAAGAAAAGACCCCGAATTTCGTGGTGTTATGGCTACGAGGGACGCGGAACTTTCCGCGACCGTAACAACGCAACAAACCGAAACAGCGACCAAGGAGGCTGAAGCGAATCGGCTTTCCACAATTAATAAATTTCAGAAGAGGGTTGGTCTTAACGACGCCGATTTACGCGAGGTAATGGTTGAAGATAAGGCGCAGGAAGATTTGAAACAGGAGAAAGTTCGACGCGAGCGGGCAGGTCTGCCCAAATTTTCAGGAAGAGAGGAAAATAGATTTCTTACTGACAGGCGAAATATTCATAATCCAGTAACCACTCTTGCTGATGCCGCCGCTGAGCGAGTGATGATACAAGGCGCGTTGGTCGGTGTTGCCCCAGTGACGGAGGAGGAAGTTGCCTCGTCCCAGAAAGAATTTAAGGAAGCCGCCGCAAACCTTGAAACTGCCGCGCGTTCTTTGGAAACATTTAGAGATAGAAACAATAATCCAAAAGCTGCCAGAGCCGACGCCCTATCGCGGCGAGAGGCGGCGCGCGAAAAAGGAAATGACGCCGAGGTTAGAAAAATAAACCTTGAGTTGGGCGAGCTTGAACCAGTGGTGAAAATTAAAGATGTGAACAATTTCTTTAAGATGTCTTATGAAGAGCAGGTAAAAGTTGCCGTAAAATCAGCCGAGGGATTATCGGAGAGTAAGTTGGCCAAAGATGTCGCGTCGGCGTTAAAGGGAGGAGAAATAACCCGCGGAGAACGCGACGAGGTAATGAAACTTTGGGCTGAAAAAGATTTCCACGCGGCCAAAGAGCGCCTGGATGATATTTTGAAAAAAGTAAGAGCGGCGAAGCAAACGCCGTAAAAATATGGACGAGAATAATATTAAAGAATTAGAAGAAAAAATAAAAAACCTGCCGAAAGGTAAGGAAAGGGATTTGTGGCAGAAAGTTTTAGAAGAGGCAAGGCGTTTTGAAGTAATGTCGGATAAAGAAATTGCCGATGAACTAAAAAAATCCGAAGAGGAAGCGGCCTTGGCCAAGGAGCAGTTGAAAATTTTAGCGATGAGCGAAGCGGACAGAGAAAAAGAGTTGGCGGGTGTTAAGGCCGACGTGGCGCGAAAGAAAGAGAAAGCGGAAAAAGAATGGGAAGAGGCGATGGCAGCAATTACTCCGGTTTTGGTAGAAGAGGACGTAATAAGGAGAGACGGGGAAGCGAGGATGGATAAAACAATTACCGGAACAAAGACAGAAGAATTGTTAGAAAATTTGAAATTATTTTTAGCAAAAAAAGATTTGGCCGGAGTTGGCGCGGTTTTGAAGAGGTTGGCTGTGGTAGGAGAGATTGGAATGATTTTAAATTATTTTGGTTACCAGTCAAATGTTTCCGGCTTGCATCAGTTTTTAAATGAAATAGTTATCGGAGATCGGCCGGTTCGAGGAGGGGCGGCTTATGATAATTTGTTGCTTCAACAAAAAGTTTACGCTTTAGAACAGGATATTTCCTCGCTTGCCGCGAACCAAAACGACTGGACTTTAGCATTTGCCGTCGGTCGGAAGGGGAGAGCTTGGCATGAACTGGAAGAAAATGACCATTTGGCCGCCGTGCTTTGGGCAGTGGAAAAAATAAAACCGGAAGTGGCGGCGCGGCATTTTGGTCCGGCCGCGTACGGATATTTTATACCGCGGGAAAAAGAAACTTTGGCCGCCGGAGATTTTGAACTTAGTTTGGAAGGAAAGTTAATTCTCGCCTTTAACGCCAAAATTTTTGAAAAGCAGTTGAATGAAAAAGATTTTAATCCCGCCGCCGCGGAAATTTTACTAAAAGTTGAAAACGAGTTAAGAGATGTTGGTTTACCGGAATCTTTTATCACGGCATTAAAAAAATATTTTGAAGAGATAAAAAATAAGCCAGATACGGTTGAAGAAGTTTGGCAGGAAATACGGAGTTAATATTCTTTATGATTGATTTAAACAATCAAAAAACTATTGAAGCCATAAAGTGGCACACAGGACGGGTCGTTGCTTTTGATTTAGTGCGTGAGGCGCGGCTTTTAGCTAATTTTTTAGAAAAAAAATTATCATCGAACGCGGTAGAACAGCCAGAAGACGAGTTGGGTTATCAAGAATTATTGGCAAAAGCAAAATTTATCGCGCTTCCTATGCTTGACGCCGGAGAGATTGTTAATCTTTTTCAGGAAAATTTTACTTTGATTTTTGAAATGCCCGATTATGATCTTTGGAAAAAAATAAAAACAAAATTAATCGCTACGGCGAAATTTGAGGAGAGGGATATTTTGAAAAAGAAAATTGGGGCGGCGCTTTCGGTTAACGATCAATCTTTAACTGAAGGTAGAGTTGTTTTAGGAAGCACGGAGGTTAGAGGAACGGTAAAGAACTGGCTGATGGACGCTCGCCAAACTTTGGGTTCGGGAAAAATGGAAATTGTACAATTATCACAATATTTAATCAACAGCGCGAATACGAAAAAATTGAGTGAAGAAGACCGGCGCAAGGTTGATTATCTTTTAAAATTTTACGAAAAAACAAAAGAATCATCCATTGATCTTGGGGGGATGGAAGAAATAACCATTTTTGAAGTGGATGGAGCTCTCGACGCTTACGAAGAGGGAATAACCGAGCGAATCGGGAGAGAAATAAAAGATAAGGTTGGCGCGCTTCAAGGGGCGGAGACTACGGCCGAAATTAAAAATGAAATTCAGTCTAGATACCGCGGCGACGAGGCAGAGGAGAAGAAAGTTGTGGCGGAAATGAAGAAAATTCAGAAAGCGGCCGCCGGAGATTTTAAAAAAATGGCCGACGCTTTGTTCCACGCCATTCCCGGCCCCGGGCGGGCAGTTGATAAAATTTATTTTGTAGCGATTTTGAAAGTTTTGGCCGAAGAAGGAAAATTGGAGAAATTAATGGAAGATGAAAGATTCAGCGGGATGGTGATCTCTTATCTTAAAGCAAAAGAAAAAACTTCAGAATTAGCCGGATTTAAAGCAAATCCGCGCGCGTCGCAGTATCTTAGCGCTCTTTTGCAGTATCTTCTAAAAGATGTCATGGGAATGAATGATGACGATTCTGGGCGGCTTGGCATGCAGATTTTTAACACTTTGGCCAAAAAAGGAGCGGGAGATAAATATCAGGGCGTAGTTTATTTTGATTTAGAGAAAAAAGAATTCGCGTGGAGTTAATAAAAATTAAATATTTGGGCATGGCCGATTTTGGAGATGAAATTATCATTAGGGACCCAACCGGCAAGTTTAAAATTTTACGAGGCGGGAAGCTTTATGATTTAGCAGAAAAGCCGGCGGCAGGAAAAGTCGTGGCGCCAGTATCAAAATTAGCCGGAGAGGTTTTAGAAAAAAGTGGCCTGTCTTTGGCGGAGAATTTAAAAGCAAGATTTGCTGAAATTATTGAAGCATATTCCAGGGATGTTAGAGATAAATTTGAAACAAAAAGTATTTTAGCGCAGCAAACGAGCCGGGGTGGAATGGGATTTTCCGGGGAACAGGCCGATTTAATTATAAAATTAATCGGAGAGCCGAGAAGCGAGAAATCGAAGCCGGAGAAAATAGAGGAGACGCGCGTTCCTGAAAAAAGAACAGTACTGCCGCCGAAGGGAATAATTCGGGAGAGAACGCCAGAGGTTTTGCCAAAAGCAAAATCAAAGGCGCCGGAGTTGCCGCCCGGAGTAGCGGAACTTGTTTTTTCTTCAGCAGACGAGGTGGAAATTTTAGCGGCGCAAGAAAAATTGCCAAAAGTTTCCGTTGGCCCAAAGCCCGCCGAAACAAATAAAATTATTAAAGAAATTATTGCGGCGAGTGGCGTATTATTGCCCGAAGAAGCGCGCCAGAGATTGGAAGGAATTCTATTAATTCATTCGAAAGATATTCGTGACGGTTTTGAAACCAGAGAAACCTTGAGCGGAGAGGCTGGTCCGGCGGGAATTCGGCTCACGCCCGAGGAGGTGGGGAAAATTCTTGATTTAGCTCGCGAAAAATTTCAGCAGTTAGCGGAAAAAAGTAAACAGGCCGAACTTCAGAAAATAAAAGTAGCCACAGATGAAGAAAAAACAAAATCAGGGGAGACTCAAGAAAAAACATTTAGTGAAATAAAAGATAAAATGGATGCGCGCTGGAGGGAGATTACAAGAAAAGAGTCTCTGCCCCCGATGGTTGTGCCAAGCGAATTAGTTGCTCCGCCCGTTGGTGTGCAACTGAAGGCAGCCGGAGAACTTCCTAAAATTTCTAAAGTTATTCCGCCGTCCATCGTGGAAAAATCCTTGATGTCTGTGCCGCCTACTATTCAAAAAGAAACACCAACTCTTCCTTCTCGTCCAGCAAAGGCGCCCTTTGATCTGCCAGAGGAGGAGAAACCAAAACCTCTTCAGATTTTTAAACCAATTTCCCCGCAACAAATTAGAAGACCCGCGCCGCAAAGAGATAATCGTCCGCGGCTTGATGACGTAAAATATGTGCCAAAACTCGTTGGGCCAGTCGAGGAACTCCGGGAAATGACTTTAGTTGATTGGAGACGGCTAAACGCAAATCCCGTTTTAGCCGCGGAAAAAGTTAAAGAAAAAATTGGGCTTTTAGAGCGAGAATCTTTTACTAAAAAATTAGATGGAATTAAGGCTTGGCAGGAGTCCGAGGTTAATAAAATCTATCTTGAAATTGGGCGTGAAAGTTTACAAAAAGGATTGTCTGTGGATAAAATCATCGCCAGTCGCTCGGCGGCAGGCCAACCAGCCATTACCTTCGAAGAATATCGGGCAATCATGGAATTAAATAGATATTTAAGATATTGATATAAAATGGTATAATTGAATAAGGTTTATGCAGCAGTTTGTTATTCCTCAATTTATTGATGTGGAAGATAAAATAATCGGGCCAATTACCACCCGCCAATTTATCATTCTTTTGGGCGTGACGATTATTTTATTCATTGCCTATAAACTTCTTACTTTTCTTTATTTTTTAGCTTTTGGTATTCCTGTTTTTGGGTTGGGTATTGTTCTGGCTTTTATTAAGGTTAATGGCCAACCGTTTCACTTTTTTCTTCTGAATCTTATTCAAACTATGCGGCGGCCGAAGCTTAGAGTTTGGAATAAGGAGTCAACCGCAGACGAGCTGCGGCAATATTTAAAAAAGGAAGAGGTGAAAATAATTCCACCTCGGCCGGTTAAGGAACGCATGGTGGCGACAAAATTGGCGGAATTATCATTAATTGTAAATACGGGCGGAGTATATAAAGGCGAATAATTTTTTATGCAGTCAAAAAAACTTGCCGGGGCGAAGGCGGGAGTAGCAAGCCGCGCGCGTCTCGACATAGCTGAAATTAGAGAAGATAGTGTTATTTTGAAAGACGGGACTTTGCGGGCCGTGCTTTTGGTTTCAAGTATTAATTTTGCCTTAAAGTCGGAAGACGAACAGAATGCCATTATCGCGGCGTATGTTTCTTTTTTAAACGCCCTAGAATTTCCCCTGCAGATTGTGATTCAATCGAGAAAATTAAATATTGATGGTTATTTAGAAAAATTAAAGCAGGCAGAAAAAGAACAGGAGAACGAATTACTTAAAATTCAAATTGCCGATTATCGCGAATATGTCAGAGAGTTGGTGGAAATGGGGGATATTATGAGCAAGCGTTTTTATGTCACTGTCCCATACGATCCGTTGTCTGACAAGAGAAAAGGATTTTGGTCAAGGTTTAGCGAAGTTTTGCGGCCAGGCGCTGCTTTGAAGCTCGGCTCGGAAACTTTTAAACGCCGCCGAAGAGATCTTTTCGCGCGCGTTGAGCATGTACAGATGTTGCTTTCGGGAATGGGCCTTACCTCTGTTATTTTAGATACGCAAAGCTTAATCGAGCTTTATTATAATATTTATAATCCTGAAATCGCCGAGACGGAAAAATTAGCGGATGTGGATAAAATTCAAGTGGAATAATAAATTATTAACTATTTAATTGACCATGGCTTTTAAACCAGCCGCAGCAATCGAGCGGAAAAAAACTGCCGCGTCGGCGCCCGTTTCTCCAGAGGAAGAGAAGCGTCGTTTAAATGAGGAAAAAATCGTCCTGGAAGAAGAAAGGATTTACCGTAAGGGCGTTGTTTCCGTTCAAGACTTGATTGCTCCGGCGTCAATGAAAGTTGAGTCGTCGCACGTTTTACTTGGTGATAAATTTATCAGGACTATTTTTGTTATTACTTATCCTCGCTATATTAGCGTCGGGTGGTTTACTCCGATTATTAATTTGAACACAACCGTTGACGTGGGAATGTTTTTTTATCCGGTTAAGGCGGAAATAATTTTAAAACAATTAAAAAAGAAAGCCGGAGCGCTCGAAGCTCAAATTTTATCTGATGCCGAGAAGGGCGCGCCGCGCGATCCTTTGCGCGAAACAGCGCTTCGAGATATTGAGCAGCTGCGCGATGATTTGACACAAGGTATCGAACATTTTTTCCAATTTGCTCTTTATGTAACAATCTACGCTAAGAGCAAGGAAGAATTAGATAAAGTTTCTGAAGAAATTGAATCAATTTTCGGATCAAAATTAATCTATACCAAAAGAGTTTTCTATCAAGCTGAACAAGGATTTAATTCCACTCTGCCGCTCGGCAATGACGAATTGATGATTACTTTTAATATGAATTCTTCGCCGATCGCCTCGTCCTTTCCCTTTATGTCCGCGGAGCTTACTTCTGATAATGGAATTCTCTATGGCATTAACCGCCATAACAATAGCTTGATTTTGTTTGACAGATTTTCTTTACAAAACGCCAATGCCGTGGTTTTCGCTACTTCCGGCGCTGGTAAAAGTTATGCTATCAAATTGGAAGTACTGCGCTCCTTGATGATGGGCGTGGAAGTGCTCGTCATTGATCCGGAAATGGAATATAAACATCTTTCCGACGCGGTGGGTGGGGCATATGTTAATATTTCTTTGGCTTCAGAATCAAAAATAAACCCCTTTGACTTACCGCGGCCGGTTGGGGAAGAGGTGAGTGCGGAAGATATTATTAGAAGCGCGGTGATTACCCTAAAAGGTCTTTTGCGGTTAATGCTTGCTCGGCCGGGTGAAGGTGGCAGACTTATTTTTTCGCCAGAAGAAGATTCTATTTTGGATCGGGCGTTGATTGAAACTTATGCAAAAAAAGATATTACGTCAGATACTGATTTAAAAATGGGGGTTGACCCGCCAGTAATGAAAGATTTACAAAATATTTTGGAAGGAATGACTGGCGCGGAAAGCTTGGTGGAACGGCTCAGAAAATTTACCGAAGGAACTTTTTCCGGTTTGCTTAATTCGCCGACTACGATTGATGTTAAAAATCATTTAGTAATTTTTTCTGTACGCGACCTGGAAGACGAATTGCGGCCGATTGCTATTTACAACGTAGTCAACTTTATTTGGAACGTAGTTCGTTCCGAGAGAAAGAAAAGGATTCTTGTGGTTGATGAAGCCTGGTGGCTGATGCAGCATGAGGACAGCGCGAAATTCATTTTTGCCTTGGTTAAACGTTGCCGAAAATATTATTTAGGCGTCACGACCATTACGCAGGATGTTAATGACTTTTTGGCTTCTCCGTATGGCCAGGCAATTGTGACAAACTCTTCGCTACAGTTGCTTTTAAAACAGTCGCCGGCGTCAATTGATTTGATACAAAAAACATTTTTGCTAACTCAGGGAGAAAAATATTTGCTTTTAGAGTGTGGAGTTGGTGAGGGAATTTTCTTTGCCGGCGCCAAACACGCAGCGATTAAAGTTGTCGCCTCGTATTCTGAAGATCAATTAATCACCTCTGATCCTAAACAACTTTTGGAAATTGAGGCTGCAAAAAAAGAGTTTGACGAAAAAATGGCAACGGAGGAAAAATAATTTAAGATTGTTTGATATTTTTTAACTATAAAAACATATTATGTCTCGGAAACAAAAAATATTAATTGTGGTTGTCGGAATTTTGATTATTTTAGCTTTATTTTATTGGTTGTTCTTAAGAGAAAGTTTTTCTCCACAATCGGGAACAACAAAAACGAATGTTAATGTCGTGGCTCTGCCGCCGGTAACATTGCCAAATAGCACGACCGTGAGCGCGACCGTACCAGAAGCTTCGCAGGAAGAAAAGTTAAGATCTTCCATCTCGCGACTCGCCGCCGCTTTTGCCGAAAGATACGGCAGTTATTCAAACCAGGGTAATTTTGAAAATCTTTTAGATTTGGAGTCTTTAATGACAGAAAAAATGTGGGTTGAAACGGATAATTTTATACAACAAAACGAAGCGGCTACAAATGGCGGATCGACTTATTTCGGAATTACCACTAAGGCGATTTCCGTAAATATTGTAGAAATTGATGAAGGGGCGGGGACTGCTGAAATTACCGTTGGGACGCAGCGCCGCGAATCATCCGGAAGCATGGCTGATAGTTCGGTAATAAAATATGAAGATTTAGAGTTAATTTTTCAGCGAATTAATGATGAGTGGAAGGTTGACGAAGCAAAGTGGGTAAAACAATCATAAATTAATCTTTAATTTGGAAAGGGAAAATGATTTTTGGATTGGCTCGAGTCAAGAAGCTTATTCTTGATATCATTTTTCCGGTTCAGTGTTTGGGATGCGGGAAGGAAGGGGAGTGGCTTTGTGGCGAGTGTCAAAATAAAATCAGTCCCGATCATCATTCGCTTCGCGGCGAATTTTTAAATAGAGTTTTTACTTTTTATTCTTACAAAAACGAAATTTTAAAGAAATCAATTCACGGGTTGAAATATAAATTTGTGGAAAATCTGGCCGTGCCGTTAGGCGATCTTTTGGTTAAAGAATTAGAAAAGGTTCAAGAAGAGATTGAAGCGCCAGACTTTATTGTGCCAGTTCCTTTGCACAAGAAGAGATTGTTGGGGAGGGGGTTCAACCAGTCGGAATTGCTTGCTTTGAAAATTAGAGAGCGTCTTGGGTGGCCGATAGAAAACGCGGTTTTGGCGCGATCTAAAATGACGACCCCGCAGGTGGATTTAGATGGGGCAGGAAGGAAGAAAAATATAAGCGGCGCCTTCTCCGTGGTTGATTTATCAAAAATTTTAAATAAAAAAATCGTCTTAGTGGATGACGTTTCGACGTCTGGCGCGACTATGGAAGAATGTGCCCGAGTTTTAAAGACGGCGGGGGCAAAAGAAGTTTGGGGGGTGGCGGTAGCGAAAGGATAGACATTTAAATATAAAGATGGTAAATTGATTTTATTGGAGAGGTGGCAGAGTGGACTATTGCACCGGTCTTGAAAACCGGAGTCCTCGCAAGGGGACCGTGAGTTCGAATCTCACCCTCTCCGTTTTGACAAGGCGATTGCTTTTGCGATCGATTTGGCGAATTGAGGGTTGGCGAGAGAAATCACACCCCGTAAGTCTATTGCGGCTGACTTCGCACTGAGGAGCTTTCGAATCTCACCCTCTCCGTTTTGACAAAACAATAAAATATAAAAAGTGGAGAGGTGGCCGAGTGGCTGAAGGCAGCGGTTTGCTAAACCGTTATACGGTCGAAAGTCCGTATCGAGGGTTCGAATCCCTCCCTCTCCGTTTTGACAAAACAATTGCTTTGCAATTGGTTTGGCGGAATTGAGCGGAGCAGAAAGAAGTCTCTCCCCGTAACGATTTTGCGGCTCCGAGGATAGCACTGAGGAGTCTTCGAATCCCTCCCTCTCCGTTTTCTTAAAAATATTTTCGCGGCGCATTATGAAACAAAAGACAATAATTTTTTTTGTCATTCTGGTTTTTGCCGCGATTTTTGTTTCAATTTTTTCATTAGGTCAGAGATCGTTAATGGATTTTGACGAGGCTACTTACGCAAGGGTTGTTCATGAAAGTTTAATAAACAAAAATTTTTTATCTTTTACTCTTGGTGGCATGCCTTGGTTTGAAAAGCCACCATTTTATTTTTGGCTCGCGGGGGGAAGCGCGGCGATTTTAGGGGAAAATGAGTTTGCTATGCGCCTGCCATCGGCCGCGTTTCTTATTGGTTCAATTATCCTTATTTGGTTTATAGTTTTTGAATTGACCAAAAATAAACGCAGCGCATTTTTATCTAGCGCGGTATTATTATCAACCGCGTTTTTTGTATGTGCCGGAAGACAAGTCCGCCTGGATGTCCCGGTTACTTTCGCGATTTTATTTTCTTTTTATTCGTTTATTAGGGGATTAAAAAATCCAAAATGGTTTTTAGGATTGGGAGCTGGTCTCGCGGCGGGAGTTTTATTAAAAAGTGTCATTGGCCTTCTTTTACTTCCGATAATTTTTATTTTTTCGTTAATTTATGGAGAATGGAAATGGTTAAAAAATAAATTTTTTTGGGCAAGTATTTGCCTTTCTTTTTTATTGGTGCTCCCTTGGCATCTTTTTCAGACCATAAAATTCGGCAATCAATTTTGGGACGTTTATTTTTTTACTCATATTTTGGGGCGCGTTAGCGAGAATCTTGTTTTTGGAGAAGTCGCCTCGCGATTCCACCAGTTGGGACAGCTTTTTGTGGTTAGTCAGTCGTGGTTTTTATTTTTTGCGTTTTTGGGATTTGGGTTTATTTTAAAATATAGATCAAAAATTTTTCAGCATAGATTTGAATTTTTCACTTTAGCGACAGCACTTTTTGTTTTGATTATTTTCCACGTCCCTCGGACAATTTTGCTTTACTATTTTATTCCGATGTTTCCCTTCGTGGCAATGTTTATTGGTTCCTTTTCTGAAAAATTATTAGAATGGCGCCCTCGTTTTTTTGCCGTAGTGGTAAGTTTACTTTTTTTCTTGGGATTTACTAGCACATTTTTGACAATTTTTTCTAATAAGGATAGGAATTTTTTTCTCCAGCCGTTACCGAAAATAAGCCGCTATATGCTTTCGGAAGAGGAGAGGGAGGTGGGAGAAAAGATAAAGGACTCAGGTGTTCCTTTTTATTCTTATAAATGGAACTTTTTTCCGACAATAATTTATTACAGCGACGCAAAAAATATTTTGATAGCCAATAACGGAAGCGAGATTAGCTCATCATTTTTTCTGCTTGTACCGCGGCCATTATTCAAAGATACGAACTCGCTTCCATTTAAAAGTGTGGATAGCAAACTCAATTGGAACCTTCTTTATGCTGGACAGGCGGCGATGTTATTTAGGGCCGAGGTAGCTACTCAAGATTAAATCTTCGCCTTGCCGTAGTTGTCTTTTAGGGGTATAATTAGGGTATAGATAATTCAATATAAATAACTTTATGGCCGAAGAAACAAAAAATGCGGAACACGGCGCGCTTTTATCCGGGTGGAAAATTCCCGAATATACTAAGCATGATCGAGGCCGTAATTGGTATCTTTGGGCGGGGATAGCGTTTGTGCTCCTTTTAGCATACGCCATTTACACGCTTGATTTTCTTTTCGCGGTAATTTTGATTTTAGGGGCAGTAATTATTTTTATCCGTTCGCGCGAGGAGCCGATGGAAATTGATTTTAATATTTTTGAAAAAGGAATCGGTGTCGGCGGGAAATTCCATTCGTGGAAGGATATTGCCTCTTTCTATATAATTTATGAACCTCCGGAAGTGAAAAATTTATATTTTAATTTAAAGGGTTTGAGATCAAGATTGTCTGTCCCTCTTTTAAATATTAATCCCCTTAAAACAAGAGAAATCCTCTTAAAATATTTAATTGAGAATTTGGACGAAGAAAGAGAACCCTTGTCGGAGGAGTACGGGAGATTTTTAAAAATTTAATTTTTTATATAAGCTAGAAGTCAGAAGACGAGCTCCGCGGCTCGTTCTTTAATTGGACAAAAATTGTCTTTTTTGCTTAAATAGAGAAAGGTGTTTTATTTAATTAAGATTATTTTTTTGCGCCCGTAGCTCAACGGATAGAGTACAAGCTTGCGGAGCTTGTGATCGAGGTTCGATTCCTCGCGGGCGCAGAGAATTAGTCTGAATTAAAAAAATCATCAAAATGGTCACCCTGGAAACGCCGGTAGAAAATCTGTTACGGGTCGGCAAAGCGACATCTAAAAAATTACAAAATCTAGGTCTCCGAACTGCCGAAGACCTTCTTTTTTATTTCCCCTTTAGATATGAAGACTGGAGTAAAATTTTACCGATTAGCCAGTTGACTTATGGGACAGCAGGGACTTGCCGTGGCAGAGTAGAATTAATAAAAAATACAAGAAGTTTTTATAAAAGAAAAAATATTACCGAGGCGCTGATCTCTGATAATTCAGGATCAATTAAAGTCGTTTGGTTCAACCAGCCGTTTCTTACAAAAATTTTGAAAGTTGGCGATGAAATATTTTTATCGGGAAAAGTTGATTTTGATCGTTTTGGAATACACCTTACTTCTCCATCTTACGAAAAAGTTGAGGCGAGCGGAGAGACAACTCATACGGCGAGAATCGTTCCGGTTTATCGCACAACGGAAAACTTAACCAATAAACAAATACGAGTTTTAGTTAAATTGGTTGCGCCGTTGGCTCTAAAAGTAGGGGATTGGTTGCCCGAAGAAATTAAAAAGAGACTGGGTTTGATTAATTTAAATCAGGCTTTGCGGCAAATCCATTTTCCGGAAAATATTAGTCTCGTGAAAGCCGCCCGCCATCGTCTGAAGTTTAATGAACTTTTTTTGGTCCAGTTGCGCAATTTATTATTAAAAAGTAATTTACAAAAAAGCGTAGCGCCAAAAATTGTTTTTCATGAAGAGGAAACAAAAAAATTTACAGCCGCGCTGCCGTTTAAACTAACTAATGGCCAGCGCCAAGCCGCTTGGGAAATTTTACAGGACATGAAGGCAGGGAAGCCGATGAATCGTCTCCTGGAGGGGGATGTCGGTTCAGGTAAAACGGTAGTGGCAGCAATAGCTATTTTAAATGTTTTTTTAAACGGACACAGGACAATTTTAATGGCTCCGACGGAAATTTTAGCCAAACAACATTACAATACATTTTGCAAATTATTTAATAATCTGAAAATAGGATTGGTGATCCGCAGTGAAAAGAAAATGAATAATGAGCCTGCCTCGCCGGCAGGCGGGTTAGAAAAAGATAATGATACAGAATTTATTATTAATAATTCAGATCTTATTATTGGCACACACGCTTTGATTCAAGATAATATTAAAATTAATAAATTGGGTTTGGCGATTGTTGACGAGCAACATCGTTTTGGCGTAAAACAGCGGCAAGCCCTGAAGGGCGACAAAGAAAGTCCGCACTTTCTTTCCATGACCGCTACCCCGATTCCAAGAACGATGTCTTTGGTTTTTTATGGAGATTTGGATATTTCCGTTATAAAGGAATTGCCGATTGGGCGAAAGAAAATTTTAACAAAAATTGTTTCCCCGGATAAAAGAAGTGCGGCCTATGAATTTGTCAGAAAGGAAATAAAAAATGGCCGGCAGGTTTTTGTGATTTGTCCCCTAATTGATCAGTCAGATAAATTAGGCGTAAAATCAGCGAAGGAAGAATATAAAAAATTGAGCCAAGAAATTTTTCCAGAATTAAAGATAGGGCTTTTACACGGGAAGATGAAATCGGAGGATAAGGAAAAAACAATGAAAGATTTTTTGGAAAATAAAATAAATATTTTAGTTTCTACTTCCGTGGTGGAAGTTGGAGTTGATGTCCCAAACGCGACAATCATGTTAATTGAAGGCGCCGAATGTTTTGGCTTGGCACAGTTGCATCAGTTTCGGGGGAGAGTGGGCCGTTCAAATTTTCAATCTTATTGTTTTCTATTTTCGGACAGCGATAGCGAGGAAGCGGCAAAAAGATTGATGGTAATGACAACTTGTAACGACGGGTTTGCTTTGGCAGAAAAAGATTTGGAATTTCGGGGCCCAGGAGAAGTTTGGGGTCTAAAGCAGTCAGGAATACCGGATTTACAAATAGCGACTCTTATGGATTACGCGATTATTAAAGAGGCCAAGGCGGCGGCGGAAAATTTAATAAAAAAAGATCCGGAAGTAAAAGAATATCCGGATCTTCGCGATAAATTAGGAAATTTTTTAGAAAAAATTCACTTGGAATAATTTATATTTTTGAAACAAACGGATTGCCTTTGAGATAAAATCTCCAGGGCTTATTTTTATATTTGCCGGCATAATCCACTCCGATTCTTTTTGCGGCAATGATCTCCGAAGGTTTTATTTTTAAACCACGCTCTTCAATCCAGAGGGTGCGTTCCGTGAGGTCAAAATTATTTAATGACTTGTCGATTTTTAACGCCTGGCAAAGTTTGCCTGGACCGTTTGAGATACTACGTTCGTCTTTCGGCGCGTGGCGGTGTTTTCGCATTAAATCAATGCCCTCCGCTGGTTCTAAGGCGCGGATTAAAACCGCAGCGGGGTAATTTTCTTTTTCCGTAACGATATTAAAACAATAATTTAATCCATAAACTAAATAAACATAAGCATGTCCCGGCGGGCCAAACATCGGCGCGGTACGGGCCGTTTTCCCCCGAGAAGCGTGCGATGCCAGGTCGCTCGGTCCAACATACCCTTCAGTCTCTACAATTTTTCCGGCGATTATTTTGCCACCGATTTTTCTGACCAAAAATTTACCCAGGAGATCCTGGGCAACTTTTAATGTTTTTCTATTGTAAAAACTTTTTTTAATTTTCCGCATTTTTTTCTTCAGAATTTTTCCCTTCGAGATGAAGATATTTTATCGCTTCGGCGATATTTTTTATTTTTGTAATTTTTATATTTCCTTTGGTCGGTTGTTTAAAATTTGGCGTTAGGATTTCTTTAAAGCCCATTTTTTCCGCTTCATTTACTCTTTTTTCAAATTGTCCCGTAGCGCGCACTTCGCCGCCTAAACCGACTTCACCAAAAATCAAAAGATCGCGGGGCAAAGATTTATTTTTGAAAGCGCTGGCGACGGCGAGAATAACTGCGAGGTCACAGGCGGGTTCTTGGATTTTATAGCCGCCAGCGACGTTTAAATGAACGTCATGCGTTCCCAAATTTATGCCCGCTCTTTTTCCTAAAACTGCGAGAAGTAATTGGAGCCGATTTAAATCAAAACCGGCCGAGCGGCGTTGAGGATAGCCGAAATAAGTTCGGGAAACGAGCGATTGGATCTCAACGAGCAGCGGCCGGGATCCTTCGACGACGCAAGTTGTGGCCGAGCCGGCAATTTCGGCGTCGCGTTCTTCAAGAAAAATTGCCGAAGGATTTTTAACTTCCTCTAGGCCGCTTGATCGCATTTCAAAAATTCCCACCTCATCGGTTCCGCCAAATCTATTTTTTACCGTGCGGAGCAGGCGGTAGGCATGGAAGCGGTCGCCTTCAAGATAGAGGACGGTGTCAACCAAGTGTTCTAATGTTTTTGGTCCGGCAACTTGTCCTTCTTTTGTGACGTGACCAATAATAAAAATCGGAATATTATTTTTCTTGGCTACTTCAAGAAGTTTGACCGTGCAGGCGCGGACTTGGTTCACGCTGCCAGCTTCGGAGGGAAGGGTGGGGGTGGCCATTGTTTGGATTGAATCAATGATAGCCATGGCCGGTTTTAATTTTTTTATTGTTGAACAAATTACATCAATATTTGTTTCACCCAAAAATTGCAGTGCCGCGGTTTTTAGTCCTAAGCGGTCGAGGCGCATCTTTATTTGTTCGGCAGACTCTTCACCGGAAACATAAAGAGTATTTCCATTTTTTGTAGCCGCGGCCATCTGCGCCACAAGAGTTGATTTTCCAATGCCCGGTTCGCCGCCCAGAAGCACGAGCGATCCAGGAACAATTCCACCACCTAAAACTTGATCTAATTCGCCAATGCCGGTTTTAATTCTCGCAAAATCTTTTCCATCGACTTCGTTAAAATTTACAACTCTTCCCATGGGCATTTTTTCCATTGATTTGGATTTTTGACTATCAGATTTCATTACCTCGTCAAGCGTTCCCCACGCGCCGCATTCCAAACACCGCCCAGCCCACTTAGTGGATTGAGCACCGCATTTAGAACATTCGTAGATTGTTTGTGGAGTAGCCATTACAAAAATAGTTTTTTAAATATTTATTCAGCCCGGAAAGTACGCACTAAGGGCGATGGATTCGAGCAGGTACTTTTAATACAAATAGTTCCTTCATTAACAAGCCGACCCCAGGCGCCTTGAATTACCCGAGCTCTTCCTTCAGAAGCCCAACCCATAAAAATTGCAGTATGGTTACCCGGCGGATCGGAATTACCATTAAAAACCGCGAAGGAATCGCCGGGCTGTAATTCGTTCGCCCAGGAATCTGGCCAGTTTGCTATTTCACTTTTGAATTTGTCGTAGACATCGGTTTTTTTGGTAGAGGCTGGGACACTCCTAGCAGAGTCGAGACACGGGATATCGTCCCTGCCCGCTTTTTTTACTGCCTCACAAGGATTATCAATACCAGTTCTAGCTCCACAATTTAGAGCGCAAAGATATTTCATCTGTTCTCCCGAGATTTCATGGCGCGCTTGGCCTCTTCCTGATATTCCGGCTATTTGATTAATATTCTCACTAGTTTTTCCGCAACTTCCGAGAGTAACGCCGCATTTTACGGCTGCTTGGGCTATTTGTATAACTTTTTCTCTGGGTGTCGTTCCAGTAATTACTGTGCTAATATCGCTTATAAAATTTTGTGTCCGTGGGTTTCGTGTCCACTCCTTTTTTGTTAATTCATCATCCGGGTCGGGTGGGAGAGTGATTGGACAATCAGTAAATGTGTCAGGGACAACTTCACTTTCTGACGTATTGGTTGTGGTTGTATCTAAAATATTATTCACAATTTCGCTTGTGGGAATTCTCTCAATATATTTCACTTTCAATCCCTCAAATCCCACCAAATTCGGGTTTATAGCATAAAGAAGAAGATATGAAGTCAGAGCAATAACCAAACCAACAAGCGAACTCTCAATAAAACTCTTTGCCGTAGAAATTCTGTCTGCCGCGCCTCCGGCCGTAAGCCAGAGAAGTCCGCCGACCACAATCATAATTCCAGACAAAATCCCAACTATCCCAATAGCATATTTGTAAATCGCGGCAATGTATTGTCCAATCCAGGGAACCCAGAAATATCTGCTTCCTGCCTCACCCTGTAAAGTTAAATCTGTAAACCCGGA
>Ga0172380_10002882_pt1 | contig 25057 bp, 21 predicted proteins | sample Leawe162metaG_FD_119747 | JGI IMG/M metagenome (GOLD analysis project Ga0172380, IMG submission 119747) | Leachate microbial communities from a municipal landfill in Southern Ontario, Canada - Leachate well 162 metaG | ecosystem: Engineered > Solid waste > Landfill > Unclassified | place...
ATCGGAAAGCGGCTGAGTATCGCGTTGCCGTGATGCCCCGCCTCATACACACAATTCTTGCCATATGCAAAATGCGGCCAGACATCTTCCGCGATGAATTCGTGCTGCGCGCCGCCCGGATAGTTATGATAGCGCTCGACATGGCGCGTATGCTCGCCCAGCACTTCCTGCAAAAATACGATATCGGCATCCAACTCGCGCAGGCGATCACGCAGCTCATGCACCACTACGCGGCGATTGAACTGTGAGAACCCCTTGTGGATATTATAGGTGGCGATTTTCAATGTTTGCATGAGCACCATTCTATTCAATCAGCGCCATTCAAGGTGTGCCACGTAAGTTATTGCTGAAAACCATACGGCACAGGCTGCACAACCGTGCATGGGGGCCGATGACAGCATGCATGAAACGAAGGTGGGATGCATCCGACAATGATAGAAGTAGCTGTTTCAAGGTTGGATGAGCGGTCACGTTTTAGTCACGTTGCCGCTTAATCTGAAGTAATGGAGTGACGTAACTGCTTGATTCTTTGGTGGGCGGTACTGGGTTCGAACCAGTGACCCCTGCCGTGTGAAGGCAGTGCTCTACCGCTGAGCTAACCGCCCTGAAGAGGGCGCGAATTAGAGCATAACGCGGCGCCCCCAGTCAATGACCTTGGCCAAAACTTTGTGCGTGAAGTAGGTAAAGCCCGTAAAATGCGCGCCATATTTTATCTTGCTCGCTTATTACTTATGACTATACGCACCCGTTTCGCCCCCAGCCCCACCGGCTACCTGCATATCGGCGGTGCGCGCACCGCCTTGTTCTCCTGGGCTTACGCGCGCAAGCTGGGCGGCACTTTCATTTTGCGCATCGAGGATACCGATCTGGAGCGTTCTACGCAGGAATCGGTGCAGGCGATTCTGGATGGGTTGTCCTGGCTTAACCTGGATTACGACGAGGGGCCGTTCTACCAGATGCAGCGTATGGATCGCTATAAGGAAGTGATCCGGCAGATGCTCGATGAGGGGACCGCCTATTATTGCTACACCACGCCGGAAGAATTGGAGATCATCCGCGAAGGGCAACGCGTGCGCGGCGAGAAGCCGCGCTATGACGGCTGTTGGCGGCCCGAGCCAGGTAAAACGCTGTCCCCTCCACCGCAGGACGTCAAGCCGGTAGTGCGCTTCAAGAATCCCCTTTACGGCGCGACGGCGTGGGATGACATGGTCAAGGGCAGGATCGTATTCGATAACAGCGAGCTGGACGACCTGATTATCGCCCGCGCCGACGGCACGCCGACTTACAATTTTTGCGTGGTCGTGGACGATCTGGACATGGGCATCACGCAGGTCATTCGCGGTGACGACCACGTCAACAACACGCCGCGTCAAATCAACATCCTCAAGGCGCTTGGCGCCACCATTCCGCAATATGCGCATGTGCCGATGATCCTGGGCAGCGATGGCGAGCGGCTCTCGAAGCGGCATGGTGCGGTAAGTGTGATGCAATATCTGGAAGACGGTTTCCTGCCGGAAGCGCTGATCAACTATCTGGCGCGCCTCGGCTGGTCGCACGGCGATGAGGAAATATTTTCCGTGCAGCAACTCGTCGAGTGGTTTGATTTGCGCCACATCAGCAAATCGGCAGCACAGTTCAACCCGGAAAAACTGCGCTGGCTGAACCAGCATTACATCAAGCTGGCAGACAATACGCGCTTGGACAAACTGGTGCGCAAACACCTGGCCGAACGCGGCGTTCAGGTAAGCGATACGCCGCCGCTGGAAGCGGTGATCGCCCTGTACAAGGAGCGTGCCGCGACGTTGCTCGAATTGGCGGATGAAGCGGAAGTCTTTTATGTGGAAATTCATCCAACGCAGGAACTGCTGGATGCGCATCTCGTGCCGGAGGTGCTGCCCGCGTTGCACGAGCTCGCCGGGCGCTTTGCCGATATCGCTTGGGAAGCCCCCGCGCTGGGCGCGCTGATAAAAGAGCTGCTGGCCAAACACAATTTAAAAATGCCCAAACTGGCAATGCCGTTGCGCGTAATGCTGGTCGGCCAGACGCATACCCCGTCGGTCGATGCCGTGCTGGCGCTGTTTCCGCGCGAGACCGTGCTGGCGCGCATGAAAAGATACCTGTAAATTTTCAGGAAAGTCAGCTTTACAAGCCAAGGCCGCATCACTATAATGCGCGCTCTTTCGAGGTACGGGGGTATAGCTCAGCTGGGAGAGCGCTTGCATGGCATGCAAGAGGTCAGCGGTTCGATCCCGCTTACCTCCACCACCAAAAGAGCTAAAAGTTAACGTCCCTATCGTCTAGAGGCCTAGGACATCGCCCTTTCACGGCGGTAACACGAGTTCGAATCTCGTTGGGGACGCCACCAAATTCCGACTTACAGCCGGGATTTTGTAATGGATACAGCAGTCCAGATTTGCAAAGTCAAAAACTACCCTGTCAATTAGTCCGCGCAATATCTCTTTCAGCTCGTCGCGGTCAATCTCGTTAAGCTCCTCTGCGATACCTGTCAATATCGTTTTTACATCAGATTCTTCGATTTCTCGCAGCGCCCTGGCTTGCTTTGTGGCGGTTTCTGCGGTTTCCATTCTGTGCACAATGTCAGTGCGTTCCTGCTCAAGCGATTCAATTTTGCGCAAAAGGGTGGCTGTGGCCGTTGTTTCGGCCAGCAAATTTGAGAGTTTTTCAATTTTTGCATCAATGGCGCGAATTTCTTTTTGCACACTTTCCAATTCTGCGCCATCGTCGGTGCGTGATGCTGCTTTGCGGGCGGACTTTACCAGTGCCTTGCAGAAAGAGTCTGAGCGTAAATCATCTGCCACCCTCCCCAATATTGCACCATCCACGCGCGCTGCTTTGACGCTTTTCTTTCCCAGTCGGTAGTATTCCCCGTCACCGTGCAATGCACTACCGTCTGCCGTTGACAGCATGCCAGTCAGCAGGTGCGTGGCGCGCGTCCTGTAGGTCTTTATCCTGCCCGATTCAAGCTTTTGCAGGATAGCCTCGGCCTCGGTATCGGAGATGAGCGCCTGGTGTGTGTCGCGCTGCATAAGCCATTCGGATCGAGGCCTGCGTTTGACGCCGCCCTTGTATCCGTTATCGGTCTTTTCGTTATGCACATTCCAGACAGTATGCCCGGCATAGGTGAGAGCATTCCATTCGACCCCGTTTAGGCTGGTGCGCACCATATCCAGCCCCAACTTTTCGGCCAAGTGCGTGCCAGTCAATCCTTGGGCGCGGCCTTTCAGGTAGGTTGCGATTTTTGGTGCATTATCATCGGTCACCAACTTGGACTTGGTGACAGGCTCGCCCTCACGGATAGCTCCGGTTGGGATGTATTCAAGCTGATAGCCGAACGGCGCGCGGCCTCCTGCCCTAAACCCCTGACGCACGTTCTCAGCCATGCCAGCCAGTCCCTTTTCACGGGACATAAAGCTGTGAACCTGATCCATCGCGTGCAACACGGCGGGGAGAATAATTCCAGTGATGCCATCGAGTTCCGGTGTTTTGGCAAACACAACCTCAATGCCACGCTTACGGCATTCATGCATGAAGCTGTGGGCGACGTACTGATTGCGGGCGAGGCGTGATGTATCCACCATCAACACAACGCTCCAAGGGCGGGATTTGTTGCTGATCTGCCGGATTAGGTTCTGGAAGCCGGGGCGGTTCGCATCTTTGCCGCTTTCCACAGCATCAGCAAATTCTTCAACTATGGTCAGGTTGCGGGACTTTGCCAACGATTGAAGTTCTCGGCGCTGGGCATCGATTGACACGTCTGTTCTGTCTTTTGAGCTGCGCAGGTAAAAGGCGCAGCGCCGAGTGCTTTGATTGATTTCGCTCATGGATTTTTAGGAATAAAGGGGCGAACAACTCCGCCGCCAAGTTCGTGTCCGGTGCTCCGATGATGCGAACTGTAATCTCGCGGGATTTCATAGTCAATTTATTGGACGGAGAGTTCAGGTTCATAGTGGGCATCTATGGTGCTCATATCAATTCGCCTCACCTATTCTGATTTCGTGCAATCCCCCCGCTTCAATTGGCTGTGTGAAATTGCAGTGGAATTGATTGCAGTATGAATCTTCGTTTGCGCGGCCAACCCAGTCATGGTGATCCATTGATTGTTGAGGCACCTGACAAAGCCAAGAGGTTTCGGCAGGGCAGGCGCATTCTTGCGAGAGGCATGCTCACCTCGTTGCGATATTTCCGATCTGGGAACGGGTGGCGAAATGAGAACAGGCATAGATGGATGTGCTGAAGATAAAATGTACTGGAAGCATAGTTAGTTCTGCCCATAAATAAAGGCAGATACTCTGCATTTTTGCAGAGTATCTGCACGAAAATTTCATATCCTCCCAATGGATGTGAGACTTGTCCAAGAAGTTAGGGTAGTAAAGTGACTTAACACATCACCGTACCGCCGCAGCCGCAGCCCAGCACACCACAGCCCGCAATAAAATCGATAGAGATTCGCGACAAATTTGCTGCGAATCCATGAGATTTTTTCGTTTTTTTTGCCGAATATCTTCCCGTCATAAACGGGGGGAAAAATGAACGAAAAATATCTTCTCAGCTGCGCTGAGGTGGCGACTATTATCGGCTTCGCACCTGCTACTATAAAAAAGTGGGTGTATGGTCAAAACACCCCACCCGCAGGCTTCCCAGCCGCGCTCCAGGTTGGTGGTCGCGTACGCTACCGAAGGGTCGATATCGAAGTTTGGATTGCGGGCATTCCGCCGAGGATGCCATGCACCTACCCGCAGACCGCTTTGCCGCGCGGGCGGGGACGGCCCCGCAAAATGCCGCGAGTGGAAGTGGGAGTGGTATGAGGGAATCATCAATCGTTCCAACTAACTTACTCAATTGGCCGCGCGTGGCAGGGAGAATGCCAGAAGAAAAATTAATATTGATTGCCGTTTGGGCCGCACCGTGGCTAAGTTGCGCCGGCGTAGGCATGCTGCCGCTGAGACCTTTTGCTGCGAGCCTGGGACTCTCGGCTGAGGCGACCGAAACTGGGATCGGCAATCTGGTTTCAGCAGGGCTGCTTGATTTAGACATGGGCACCTACGAAATCCAAGTGTGTGACTGGTTCAGATTTCATCGATTCAAAACGGCTCGGTCGGTAGGCATCCTTCTTGCCGGGATCGGAAAAATTCAGTCTGAACGCATAAAAAATAGTTGTATCAAACAATCAAGCACTTACTTGCCAACAGCAACGGCAACGGCAACATCAATAGCAGCAGCAGAAGCAGCACCCGCGCGCGCAGAAAATTATGCTGCGGCTAAAGCTGGAAAAAAATTCACCCTGCATTCCAGTGGCATCGAATGCTGGGATGCGTCAGACGTTATTGCCGCTGACCAGCTGGTAGCCTCGATAGCACCAGATGATTTGGCTGCAACAATCGCCAGCGTCCGCGCCGCTGGCAAAGCACCAGTCCCCGGCACGGTACGGCATGCGCTTCACATAGCCAAGCAGCGCAGTAAGGCGGTTAGCCGCCCGCCACTCGTCACAAATGATCTGCGGGTTGACTCAGCTGCGCAAATAGCAGGCGCACAACTTCTTCCACCCGCGCTTCGCGATAAAATTGCGTCCAAGTCCAGGGCGGCATGAAATCAACTCAGCGCCGCTCCATTCCAGCACGTCCACGGCACATCTGAGACTTCGATTAGCAGCAGAGCAAATGCTCCAACACGTCCACAGCACGTCTGAAAATTATTCACGGCCTAAAAATTAAATTTGTGTGCAGATACTCTGCAAAAATGCAGAGTATCTGCCTTTATTTATGGGCATAACCAACTATGCTTCCGGTACATTTATCATCAGGACATCCATCTATGCCAGTCCTCATTTCGCCAGCCTCCTTCACTTACATTTACTTTTCCGATATTTTTACCGGCATTTTTCAAGATGGCTCGTTGAGTGCTGTTGACGCTTCCAGCAATCCTGTCTATTGCACGCCTTTTGCACTATCTGTCGGGGAGTCAGAAGCGCGGCGCTTTGATTGCGACGGAAAGTTTATTGAGGTCACGCCCAGCGCAGCAGGGCTTCCGACCATCCGCGATTACGATATTTTGATTTACTGCACAAGCTGGCTGGCGAACGCCATGTTTGATGAGAAGGAAATGAATTTGAGTCGCAATCTGCGATTTTCCGCACGCGATTTTTTTGATTTCAGCAAACGCGGCATCGGCGGCGCCCAGTACGATAGTTTGACCCAGTCACTTGAGAGGTTGGCCGGAAGCAGGTTAGCAACGAACATACCGCATCCAGATGGAATCAACGAGTGTGACAATTTTAATTTGATTCGTTACGAGGCAGAACTTGACCGCGACGGACGCATTGAGACCGTGAATATAGAGCTGCCCGAGAAGCTTTATCGGTTTGCGACAGACTGGACACATGTATGCGCCATGCACCCAGACTATTTCTCGCACTCGCCGTTGCGCAGGCTGATTTACATCCTCGCCAAAATATATTGCGGCGAATGGCAGCCGTGGACTATATCCATCAATGAATTACACCAATTGACGGGTGGTACGTCGCCTTTTCGTAAATTCAAACAGTTGGTGCAAGGGCTTAAAGATAATCCAATCCCAGAATTTCGGATCGAGGTGGATGCGCAGAATGCGACTCCGACCTTTTATCGGCTTGCGCAACAAACCCCGTCATTTGTGCCAGGAATGACATCAACAGAAAGCACTCTGTAAAACGAATGCGCTTTGTTTTCAGCAATCCTGTAAAGCGGGTACACCACCATCTGCATGAATATTACAGGGAAAGTTTCTGTAAAACGGGTACGCGTACATTTTGTTTTGCTGTAAAACGGGTACGCTTGTGTGCTGGTCTGTAAAACGTTCCGCTCCTTAACGCAATCCGGTAAAACGGGTACGCCATTATCTACATGAATATTAAATGGATAATTTCTGTAAGACGGGTACACGCGCATCTTTTTGGCGCTGTAAAACGGGTACATTTACCGCGCGGAACCGGCGGTGCGCGTAGAAGTAAAGTTGCGCGGAAACGACCGATTCCGCCACACAATAAAATTACTGTTTTTTGTATTGGTAGAGGTAAATATGGAAGATCACTTCATCACCGCAATGGAACCCGTGGAATTTCTACTTGGCTTCGCGACTCGTCACGCAGCTCAATACACGTTTTGTGTGCGGAAATGTCATGGAGAACAAACAGTGCGTAGCGTGTGGTCAGTCTTTTCAACCATGTCCGCAAGTCCCGCAGCAAGCTTATTGTTCAGCATCCAGTTGCCAGCGCGAGCGGCGACGACAGTGGCAGCGCCTCAAGCTGCAGACTGATTCCGACTACCAAGATAACCAAGCTCGGGCGCAACAGACTTGGAGTCAGCGCAATCCAGACTACTCGCGTAAATACCGCGAGTCCCACCCAAAGTATGTCAAACGTAATCGAGCTTTGCAAAATGAACGCAACGCCAAAGCCATGGCTGGCCAAATTGCAAAGATGGACGCGTCAACCCCAGTAATTCCTTTGCCATCGGGGGTTTATCACCTCCGTTTGGTCACGGGCAGCGGAATTGCAAAGATGGATGTCTGGACAGTCGAAATCACGGTGCATTCCTGCGAGTGCAAGTCACACGTCGATATTGCAAAGAGATGACGTGATCGGCAAGCTGGATGGAGCCGAATACCATATTGCCCATGCGCTCTCTCTGCACGTTCTGCATGGAATTCAAATTACGGCCTTCTTTCTTTTCTTGAGGGCAGCAACGGCAAATTATCGAGAGCTGATTTTACAAATGAACCGGGGCGATCAAGGCTTATGCAACAAGGCGAACCAAGCGATATCGTGGCAGAAGCGCCTACCCTGTTGCGAGCGGTGGAATACGTTCGGATGTCGACAGAGCACCAGCAATACTCCACAGAAAACCAAGCCGACAAGATCCGCGAATACGCAGCCAGACGCGGCATTGAGATTGTCCGCACCTACACCGATGCCGGCAAAAGTGGTCTGCGCATGGAAGGACGCGCGTCACTCCAACAGTTGCTCAAGGATGTCGAAAGCGGCTCGACGGATTTTACGATCATTCTGGTCTACGACGTCAGCCGGTGGGGGCGATTTCAGGACGCCGACGAAAGTGCCTTTTACGAGTACCGCTGTCGCAGTGCCGGTATCCAGGTCGCCTACTGCGCCGAGCAGTTTGAGAATGACGGCTCCCCTGTGTCCACCATCGTCAAGAGCGTCAAACGAGCCATGGCCGGTGAGTACAGCCGTGAATTGTCCGCCAAGGTATTTGCCGGACAGTGCCGACTGATTGAGCTGGGTTTTCGGCAAGGCGGGCCTGCTGGCTATGGGCTGCGCCGTGTACTTCTTGACCAGAACGGTTCTATCAAAGCGCAACTGACCCGTGGCGAGCACAAGAGTTTGCAGACTGACCGCGTCATTCTCATGCCCGGTCCGGAAGACGAAATTCGTAACGTCAATCTCATGTACCGCTGGTTCATCGATGATGGTCTGGTTGAGTCGGAGATCTCCAGACGTTTGAACGAAATGGCGGTGCGCACCGACCTCGATCGGCAATGGACCCGCGCCACCGTGCACGAAGTGCTGACCAACGAAAAATATATCGGCAACAACATCTATAACCGGAGATCGTTCAAGCTCAAAAAACTGCGGGTGGAAAATACGCCCGACATGTGGATCAAGAAGGAAGGAGCCTTCGATCCTGTCGTTCAGCCCGAACTGTTCTACACCGCGCAAGGGATCATTCGCGCCCGGTCGTACCGTTATACGAATGAAGAGTTGATCGAGCGCCTGCGCAATCTGTACCAAAACCGAGGATTCCTGTCGGGCCTGATCATCAACGAGGCCGAGAACATGCCATCAACGTCGATCTACACCCACCGCTTCGGCAGCCTGGTGCGCGCCTATCAAATGGTGGGCTTCACGCCCGATCGTGATTACCGGTATTTGGAAACCAACAAGTTCCTGCGCCGTTTCCATCCTGAAATCGTCAACCAGACCGAAAGCCAAATCGCCAGTCTCGGTGGTGTCGTCCGGCGCGACCCGGCCACCGACCTCCTGCGAATCAATAATGAGTTCAGCATCTCGCTGGTGCTGGCACGTTGTCAAACACCGGAGAGTGGCCGCCATCATTGGAAGGTGAGGTTTGACACCAGCTTGGCACCGGACATCACCGTGGCGGTTCGACTAGATCAGACCAATCAGGCAGCCCTGGACTATTACCTGTTGCCACGCTTGGATTTTTTGCAACCTCGCATCAGTCTGGCCGAGCGCAATGCTGTCGAATTCGAGAGCTATCGGTTCGATAGCTTGGACTACTTATACGGGATGGCAGAGCACACATGGTTGAGGAGAGCGGCATGACAGAAAAGATAGAGACAAGGGAGATGCGGATGATTCCAATCGATCTGATTGATGTCCTTAATCCGCGAGAGCGCAACAAGAACGTGTTCGATGAGATTGTCGGCAACATCAAGGCGATCGGCCTAAAAAAGCCAATCTCTGTAACTCCGCGTGCGGGGCCGGGCGGTATCGAGCGTTACCTGCTGATCTGTGGCGAAGGTCGCATGAAGGCATTCCGCTCATTGGGTGAGCAGACCATTCCGGCTTTGGTTGTGACAGTCAGCGATGAAAACGCCTTCATCATGAGTTTGGCAGAGAATATTGCGCGTCGCCAATACCGACCGCTGGAACTACTCGCCGGTATTGAGCAACTCCGCGATCAAGGCTACGACAAAAAGATCATCGCTCAAAAGACAGGACTCACTGTCGAATACGTGCAGGGCATCCTGACACTCCTGAAAAACGGCGAAGAGCGGCTGCTGGTTGCGGTGGAAAGGGGGCGCATCCCCCTGAACGCGGCGCTGGCCATCGTCGGTGCCGGTGACGACGACAAGGACGTTCAGGCGGCGCTTCAGGATGCCTATGAGTCCGGCAAGCTTCGCGGCAAACAACTGATTCAAGCTCGCCGTGTCATTGAGTCCCGGCTAACTTTGGGCCGGTCAGTGGCGCGTGGCACTCCGCGCAAGAGGCAGGATGTCACGACCTCAAGTTTGGTCAGGGTCTATCAGAAGGAAGTGGATCGTCAAAAGCAGATGGTTAAAAAAGCGGAGATTGCACAGCAGCGGCTTTTGTTCGTCGTCGGCGCCCTGCGCGAGCTGCTTGCCGATGAACATTTCACCACGCTGTTGCGTGCGGAGGGCTTGGACTCCCTGCCAAAATATCTTGCTGATCGAGTCTGGTTTGGAGGGCGCGCGGCATGAGCAAGGTGTCCCTAGGGTTCGATCTCGAACCGTTAACCGTACCAGTCGACAAGATTCTGCCATCGCGAAAAACACCCGTAGGTGTGCTTACATCCCGCAAATACATGCAGATTCGATCATCGATCCAGGAGATTGGGCTGATCGAGCCCTTGTCAGTGGGACCAGCTGATTCGAAGACCGGTCAGCACGTCCTCATCGACGGCCACATTCGTCTAATCGCCTTGCAGGAATTGAACTACAGCGAGGTGCCGTGCCTGGTTGCCACGGATGACGAGAGCTACACCTACAACAGTCGAGTCAACCGCTTATCGACAATCCAGGAGCACTATATGATCCGGCGCGCGATTCAACGCGGTGTCACCCCAGAGCGGCTGGCCAAAGCACTCAGCGTGGACCCGCGCACGATCACTCGGAAGATGTCACTGCTGGAAGGAATCTGCCCGGAGGCCGCCGAACTACTCAAAGATCGTCAGTTCGCAACCGACATTTCTCGGGTGCTGCGCAAAATGAAGCCGACCCGTCAGGTCGAATGCGTTGAATTGATGGTATCGGCCAATACCCTCACAGTTGCGTATGCCGAAGCGATGTTGGTCGCAACACCTGCGGCGATGCTGGTTGAGGGGAAGAAACCGGCAAAACTGACCGGATTGAGCCAAGAGCAAATGGCAAAAATGGAGCGCGAGATGAGCAATCTTCAAGGGCAGTACAAGATGGTCGAACAGACCTACGGTCAAGACGTCCTCAATCTGGTGCTGGCCAAGGGCTACCTGACCAAGCTACTGGAAAACAAATCGGTGGCTCGCTACCTCAAACAGCGCCAGCCTGAGGTTCTGGCCGAGTTTGAGGTGATCGTGCAAACGGTGTCGCTGGATCAATAGCCCATCATGGGCGCTTGCCAGAGCTACTTTTTCTTCAGCAGCTGGTCCAGGGAGTCCACACCTTCGCGCTTAAGCACCGTGCCCAGTTGCGCGTCTGATCGGTAGCCCTTGGCGAAATCGTCGCCGTAAGTCTTGCGCAGGGTTTCCACTTTCGTGTCACTGCGCTTTTGGCGGATTTCGCCATTCTGATCCTGCATGCGGCCGTCCAGGCCCTTTGGAAAGTGCTTCGTTACCATGTATTTCTCCTTCGGCCACCAAGGGAGTCGGGCACACCACTGAAATTGGGGCTCCGAGAAACGCAGCTGGGCCTAGACTGCGGTTTACAAAATGCAGTATAGTGCTGCAATATGTAAACTGTCAAAGGAGCGGATGAGATGATTGGTCAACGGTTGTACCGGGCTCGGAAAGCGGCTGGATTGTCGTTGCGTGACTTGGGTATGCAGGTTGGGCTCACGCACGCCGCTATCAAAAAATATGAAGACGAGCAGGCTACGCCGCCGTCGGCGACCCTGATCAAGCTCGCTCGAGCACTTAATGTGCGCACGGAGTATTTTTTCCGCCCCGAAACGGTTGCACTCGACCGGATCGAGTACCGCAAGCGCAGTACAATGCCCAAGAAGCGACTGGAAGCTATTGAGCATGAAGTGATCGATCAGATCGAACGACGGATTGAACTTGAAAATCTGTTCCCATCGCCGCCAGGTGTTCCTTTTGCGCCAGTTCGTGGACTGCCAAATCGGATAAATGACCTTGTTCAGATCGAAGGTGTTGCCGAGACTGTGCGAAAAGCATGGGATTTGGGCTATGACCCGATTCCAGATTTGATCGATGTTCTGGAGACACATGGCATCCGCGTGTTCATGATCGATGCTAACGCAGATTCAAAATTCGATGGACTGGCTGCCTCCGTCAATCAGATGCCGATCATCGTCGTTGGCAGCAACTGGCCCGGCGACCGTCAGCGATTTACACTCGCCCATGAACTTGGGCATCTGATGCTCGCAGACCGACTGGCAGCTGAGGTTGATGAGGAAATAGCCTGCAACCGATTCGCAGGCGCTTTCCTTATTCCGCGCCAATCGGTGATTCAAGAGCTCGGCGCTCATCGCAGCTACATCGAGCCCAAGGAACTAGCGTTGCTCAAAGAAGAGTTTGGTCTCAGTATGGCTGGCATCCTTTACCGTGCGCGGGATCTCGGCATCGTCACTACAACTTGGCGGGACGACCAGGCGAAACTATTTCGCATCAAGGGTTGGCACATAACTGAGCCGGGAAAACCCTACGCAGCTGAGAAAGCACATGTATTTGAACAGTTGGTCTTCCATGCGCTGGCAGAAGACTACATTGGGGAATCAAAAGCGGCTGAATTGATGAAAATATCGCTGACGTCCTTCCAGACGGTTCGATCTCTGGAGGGCAGCGATGCTGCTACTTATTAGTGATGCCAATATTCTGATCGATATTGAGATTGGCGGGCTCGTCGCCCCCATGTTCAGTCTCGACTATCAGTTTGCTGTGCCTGACGTCCTCTTTTATGAGGAGCTGGAAGAGCAGCATAGCTATCTGCTTGATATGGGCCTCGCAGCGAGAGACCTCGATGAAGCAATGGTGGCCCGCGTAGCCAAAATGGCCGCGCAGTACCCAAGACCTGGCCGCAATGATTTATTTGCGCTGGTGCTTGCGGTAAAGGAGCAGTGCCCGCTTCTCACGGGCGACAAGGATTTAAAGGTGGCGGCCGAAAATGAAAATGTCGAGGTACGCGGCACACTGTGGCTGATTAATGAAATGGTGCGGTCGGGCAAAATCACTGTGCAAGTAGCGCGTGGCGCATATCAGCGCATGCGTGCCCATGGCCGTAGGCTGCCATGGGACACGGCAGAACAAATGTTGGTCGTGCTGGAAACAGTGCCGCCAGTGAATAAATGAAAACAGGAGTTAATCAGTATGGCCAATGGCGATAACAAAAACGGTAACGGCGGAAACCTCGGCTTCGAGGCCGAGATGTTCAAGGCCGCCGACAAGCTGCGCGGCAATATGGAGCCGTCCGACTACAAGCACGTCGCGCTCGGGCTCATCTTTCTGAAGTACATCTCGGACGCTTTCGAGGCGAGGCACATGGCGCTGCTGGCAGAAGACCCGCAGGCGGCGGAAGACAAGGACGAGTACCTCGCCGATAACGTGTTTTGGGTGCCAAAGGACGCGCGCTGGTCGTACCTGCAAGCCAATGCCAAGCTGCCGACCATCGGCACGCTGATTGACGACGCGATGCGCACCATCGAAAAGGACAATGAGTCGCTCAAAGGTGTACTGCCAAAAGACTACGCCCGGCCTGCACTCAATAAAGTGATGCTGGGCGAGTTGATCGACCTGATTTCCGGTATTGCTCTCAACGAAGAGGGGCACGCATCCCGCGACATCCTTGGCCGCGTCTACGAATACTTCCTCGGCCAGTTCGCCGGGGCCGAAGGCAAGCGTGGTGGCGAGTTTTATACGCCACGCTCAGTAGTGAGTGTACTGGTTGAGATGCTGGAACCCTACCAAGGCCGCATCTATGACCCGTGCTGCGGCTCGGGCGGAATGTTTGTGCAGTCCGAAAAGTTCGTGCAGGAACACGGCGGCCGCATCGGCGACATCGCCATCTACGGCCAGGAGTCGAACTATGTCACTTGGCGGCTGGCCAAGATGAACCTTGCGGTGCGCGGTATCGATTCGGACATTCGCTGGAACAACGAAGGCAGCTTTCACAAGGACGAACTGCGCGACCTCAAAGCTGACTACATCCTCGCGAATCCACCGTTCAATATTTCAGACTGGGGCGGCGACCGCCTGCGGGAAGACGTGCGCTGGAAGTTCGGCGCTCCCCCGGTTGGCAACGCTAACTACGCTTGGCTCCAGCACATCGTTCATCACCTTGCGCCCAATGGAACAGCAGGTGTGGTTCTGGCCAACGGCTCGATGTCGTCCACACAATCGGGCGAGGGTGAGATTCGCCGCGAGATGGTGGAAAAGGATGTGATTGATTGCATGGTTGCCCTTCCTGGGCAGCTCTTCTACTCGACCCAGATCCCGGCGTGCCTATGGTTCCTGGCACGAAACAAGAATCCGTGCAACGGATGGCGTGATCGCCGAGGCGAGGTACTTTTCATTGATGCACGCAAGCTCGGCACATTGGTTGATCGCACTCGGCGAGAACTCTCAGATGTGGATATGCAGCGCATTGCTGATACTTACCATGCGTGGAGAGGGGAGTCAGTTGTGGTTACCTACAGTGACACCCCGGGGTATTGTCGTAGCGTCAAGTTGGCTGAGATTACGGAACATGGGTATGTGCTTACCCCGGGACGATACGTGGGGGCAGAGGCGGTGGAAGACACCGATGAGGACTTCGCGACAAAGATGCTGCTGCTAACTGAAAAACTCTCAGACCAAATGATTGAGGGTGCAAAACTGGATCAAGTGATTCGGGAGACGCTCGGAGGTCTTGGTTATGAGCTCTGAGTGGACACAAACAACAGTTGGTGACATTTCAACATTGGTCACAAAGGGAACGACGCCAACAACTTTAGGGCATCCATTTCAGGCGCGGGGTGTCAACTTCATTAAGGTGGAAGCTCTAACGGAAGACGGTCGTTTCCTTCGTGAAAAATTTATGTTTATTTCTGAGGCCGCCAATCAAGCATTGAGTCGCTCGCAGCTATGCAGAAACGATATTTTATTCACCATTGCCGGAACTATTGGTCGCACCGCGCTGGTAACTGACGAGATATTGCCTGCTAATACCAACCAAGCAATAGCGATTGTTCGGCCTAATCCGTCGGTCGTTAGGCCACGCTTTCTTCGATATGTGTTTTCGAATCCAAGCTTCACGCGAAACGCTCAGAGCAGGACGGTGCAATCAGTCCAGTCAAACTTTAGTCTTGGTGAATTGAAACAAGCGAAGATCGCTCTGCCGGACATTGCAGAGCAAGATCAAATCGTCAAAATTCTTGGAACAATTGATGACCGCATTGCTCTACTGCGCGAAACCAACATCACATTGGAAGCGATTGCACTAACATTATTTAGGTCATGGTTTGTCGATTTTGATCCAGTTCGAGCAAAGATGGACGGCCGAGTACCTGACGGAATGGACGAGGCCACGGCTGCGTTGTTCCCGGATGAGTTTGAGTCCAAAGAAACTGGGGTGCTTCCGAAAGGGTGGAGTGTATGTCCTCTATACGATTTGGCAACCTACATCAACGGAGCAGCCTACAAGGCATTTCAACCCAATGGCGACCGGAGGGGGCTTCCGATCATAAAAATAGCAGAACTCAAAGCTGGAGTTACGAACCAAACTGCGTTCTCAGATGTGGCCATGCCCGAGAAGTACCGAATACAAACTAAAGATATTTTATTTTCTTGGTCTGGAAATCCAGATACATCAATCGACACTTTTGTTTGGGCAAATGACCCCGCCTGGTTAAATCAACACATTTTCCGGGTAATTCCATACGCGCCGAATGAGCGTGCATTCATTCTTCAAACACTTAGATTTTTGCGCCCTGTTTTCACAGAGCTCGCAAGGAATAAACAAACCACTGGTCTTGGTCACGTGACCGTTGCTGATATGAAGCGTCTGATGGTTTCAAAACCAACAGATGCGGTGCTCGAAATATTTAACATCAAAGTGGGAAATATTCATGAGCGAATTTTCAAAAACGAGCAGCAAATCCTAACCCTCGCTTTGCTTCGTGATGTGTTTTTGCCCCGTCTGATATCGGGACAGTTGCGCGTACCGAATCCACAAAAGGCACTTGGTTCTGCACATGTCAATTGACTGGTTTCCGGGTATCCGAGAGGCATGCCTGTATTGGCGCGATGCGCCGATGCTGCAGCAAACCTTGGAGGCATTGGAGCGGACTCTTGAAGAGGATAACGACGCCTGCATCGACTGTGCTAAGGCCATTGTTGAAGTGGTTTGCCGGATCGTTATTGATGAGCTGGACTCCCCGATTAATCCCGTAAAGCCCAAAGTATCCTCGCCTGATTTTGGCGAGTGGGTTGGCTCGGCTGTACGCGTGCTAAAACTCGGAGAAAACCAGAACAATAAATTTCTCAAGTTGGTTTCGCAACATCACAAGCTGACTACTGTTCTTGGTGACTTGCGTAATGACGCAGGGCCAGTCAGCCACGGGCGCGATGGTTTTTTGGATAGGTTATCTGCTCATCACCGCCGCTCGGCTGTACTGTCGGCCGACGCCATCGTTACTTTTTTGCATCAGGCCTATCTTGAAGCAGAACTGGACTTGGTGCGCACGCGCGAACCCTACGAACGCTTCGATCACCTGCACCGACTGATCGATGCACGGGTGTCGTTGCAGGCCAACGTAGACGAGGATGGTTTCCTTGCTGTGGAAGTGACACTTCCCACAGGGGACACCCTACCTCTTAGGGTTGAAGCCAGTCGCTTGCTTTACCAACTGGATCGGGACGCTTATGTCGAGGCGTTGAATGCTGCGCGAGGGGCTCCTGCTGCGGTGGTGGAGCAAGACGAATTACAAGGGGAAGAATGATGGAATTTTTATCTGGGGTTGCTGTTAAACCGAGCTTAGAGATTCAATCCTCGATGGAACGGGAAGTCGCTTCCAATCGTAGCAAGGAGTTTTCCTTATGAGCGACGAGCTATTACCTCAATCCGAAATCATCCTCTATCAGGCCGAGGATGGGCGCACGCGCATTCAGTGCCGCTTGGAGAATGACACGCTCTGGCTGACGCAGGCACAGATTGCAGAGCTGTTCCAAACCACGCCACAGAACGTAACACTGCACCTGAAAGCTGTCTTCGCCGAGGGCGAGCTGGCGGAGGTGGCAACTTGTAAGGATTACTTACAAGTTCGTTCCGAGGGTGGACGTGAGGTCACGCGTAAGCTTCGCCACTATCGGATGGAAGCGATTCTGGCAGTTGGTTTTCGCGTGCGCAGTCACCGTGGTACGCAATTTCGCCAGTGGGCAACGGCACGCTTGGGCGAATATCTGGTGAAGGGTTTCACCATAGATGATGAACGTCTGAAGAACCCACCAGGTAAGAATCAGAAGGATTATTTCGATGAGCTGCTGGAACGTATCAGGGACATACGCTCCTCGGAGCGGCGCTTCTACCAGAAGGTGTTGGATATTTATGCGACGAGCGTGGACTACACGCCAGACGCTGAAGATTCGCAGAGTTTCTTCGCCGCTGTGCAAAACAAGATGCACTGGGCTACGCACGGTCACACCGCCGCAGAGGTCATTCACGAGCGTTCCGACGCAGACAAACCGTTTATGGGTCTGCAAACAACGCGACCAGGCGGCATTGTGCGCAAAGATGACGTTGGCATCGCCAAAAATTACCTCACGGAAGACGAGCTACAGGTGCTGAACCGCATCGTGAATCTCTATATCGAATACGCAGAGTTGCAAGCATTGGAACGCAAACCGATGACTATGCGTGACTGGGTTGTCAAACTGGACGAGTTTCTCAAGATTTCTGGGCGAGCATTGTTGAGCCACGCCGGAAAAATTTCTGCTGACGATGCTCGCGCAAAAGCTGAGTTGGAATATGCACGCTATCGCACCCAGTTAGATAGGCAGCCGCAGCCGATAGATGTGGATTTTGAAAAAGCGGCAAAAGAAATACAAAAACTGCCCAAACCTACGCGAAAAAGCAGGGGGAAATAATGGCCTTTTTATCTGAAGCCGCTGTTGAGTTGGCACTACTAGAACAATTACGAGGGCTGGGCTACAGCATCGAGCAAGAAGAAGACATCGGTCCCGATGGACATCGTCCAGAGCGCGACAGTCACGATGTGGTTGTGTTGAAGAAGCGCTTAGAGGATGCCGTGGCACTCCTTAACCCGGCGATGCCGTTGGAAGCGCGTCAGGATGCGATCAACAAGGTGATGCAATCTGAACTGCCGTCGTTGCTTGAAGAGAACCGCCGTATTCACAAGCTGATGACCGAGGGCGTCGACGTCGAATACTACGCCGACGATGGCACCCTGACAGCGGGAAAGGTTTCCCTTATCAACTTCGAGCGGCCAGAGCAGAACGACTGGCTGGTGGTGAGCCAATTCGTAGTGATCGCCGGGCAATACAACCGCCGCCCGGATGTGGTGGTGTTCGTGAATGGCCTACCGCTGGGCGTGATCGAACTGAAGGCTCCCGGCAGCGGCAACGCAACCTTGGTTGGGGCTTTCAATCAGCTACAGACCTACAAGAAGCAGATTCCGGCGCTATTCAATACCAACGCACTGCTGGTAACCTCGGATGGGATCACCGCCCGTGTCGGCTCGCTGTCCGCCGACCTGGAGCGGTTCATGCCGTGGCGCACGACCGACGGCAAAGGCGTTGCACCGAAAGGTGCGCCCGAACTCTCAACATTGATTGAAGGCGTTTTCGAGCAGCGCCGCCTGCTCGACATGCTGTGCCACTTTACGGTCTTCGGTGAGACGGGCTCGGGCTTGGCGAAGATCATCGCCGGCTACCACCAGTTCCACGCGGTGCGCCACGCGGTGGAATCGACTATTCGCGCTTCGAGCCAATGGCAAGGTGTGCAGGAAGACCCCAGCGACTACGGTTTGCCCAGTGTTAAGACCCAAGCTCAAGGTGACAGAAGAGCCGGGGTGATCTGGCACACACAAGGATCAGGAAAAAGTCTGCTGATGGCGTTTTATGCCGGGCAGCTGGTCAAGCATCCGGCGATGGCAAATCCGACGCTTGTGGTGCTGACCGACCGCAACGACCTCGACGATCAGTTGTTCGCCACTTTCTCGATGTGCCGCGACCTGGTTCGGCAGACGCCGGTACAGGCTGACAGCCGCGAAGACTTACAGAAGCTTTTGGCACGTGCTTCCGGTGGCGTGATTTTTACTACCTTGCAAAAGTTTGGTGAGACAAGCCAGGCACTAACGGACCGCCGCAACGTGGTCGTGATCGCTGATGAGGCGCATCGCAGCCAATATGGCTTTCGGGCTAAAGTGGATGCCAAGACGGGCGAGATTTCCTACGGGTTCGCCAAGTACCTGCGCGACGCGCTTCCCAACGCGTCGTTCATTGGTTTCACCGGCACGCCAATCGAGGCCGATGACGTGAACACTCCGGCAGTATTCGGCAACTACATCGACGTCTATGACATCAGTCGTGCAGTCGAGGATGGCGCGACAGTGCCGATCTACTATGAGTCGCGGCTCGCTCGTATCGAACTTGATGAGGACGAGAAGCCCAAAATTGATGCCGAGGTCAACGCCCTTACCGAGGACGATCCGGATGTTGAGCAGGAGCGATTCAAGCGCAAGTGGTCGACGGTAGAGGCTTTGGTAGGAAGCGATAAGCGCATGCGGCTGGTGGCTGAAGACATGGTGCGCCATTTCGAGGATCGTGTTGCTGCCCTAGACGGAAAAGCAATGGTGGTGTGCATGAGCCGTCGCATTTGCGTGAAGCTGTATGACGAGATCGTGAAGCTGCGTCCAGACTGGCACAGTGCCGATGACAACGCGGGGTCGGTCAAGATTGTGATGACGGGCGCTGCCAGCGACCCCGAATACTGGCAACAGCACATCGGCAACAAGGTTCGCCGAGATCTGCTGGCCAAGCGCGCGCGCGATGTCAAAGACTCTCTCAAGCTGGTGATTGTTCGAGATATGTGGCTTACCGGTTTTGACGCGCCCTGCATGCACACGATGTACGTGGACAAGCCTATGCAGGGGCACGGCTTGATGCAGGCGATTGCGCGGGTGAATCGCGTATTCCGCGACAAGCCTGCTGGTTTGATCGTGGATTACATCGGCATCGCGCAGAACCTGAAGTCCGCGCTACAACAGTACTCGAAGAACGACCAGGAGAACACCGGCGTTGATGAGTCTCAGGCCATTGCTGTGCTGATGGAAAAGTACGAGGTCGTGCGAGACATGTACCACGGCTTCGACTACGCATCAGCGATGGGCGGAACACCGCAAGAGCGCTTGGCAATGATGGCCGGTGCAATTGAGTGGATTCTTGACATGCAGCAAAAGTTGGCAGCGAAGGAGAAAAACAAGGAAGACAAGAAGGACGCACATCGCCGTTATCAGGATGCCGTGCTGGCTCTGTCCAAGGCATTTTCCCTCGCGTCGGCATCCGACGAGGCTCGCGAAATCCGAGAGGAAGTGGGCTTCTTCCAGGCGATTCGCGCGGCGCTGGTAAAGAGCAGCACCGGGTCCGGCGTGAGTCAGCGGGAGCGCGAACTGGCAATCCAGCAGATCGTGAGTCGCGCTGTGGTTTCGACCGAGATTGTAGACATCCTCGCTGCCGCTGGGATCAAGAGCCCAGACATCTCAATCTTGTCAGACGAGTTTCTGGCGGAAGTTCAGCAGATGGAGCGCAAGAACCTCGCTCTTGAAGCGTTGAGGAAGCTGATCAATGACGGCATCCGCTCGCGGAGCAAAGCCAACGTCGTGCAGACCAAGGCGTTCTCCGAGCGGTTGGAAGATGCGGTCGCACGGTATCACGCAAATGCGATCACCACCGCTGAGGTTTTGCAGGAGTTGATCGATCTCGCCAAAGATATTCGGGCAGCGCGCCAGCGAGGTGAAGAGCAAGGCTTGTCCGAGGATGAAATTGCCTTCTACGACGCGCTGGCCGAGAACGAGAGCGCCATTCAAATGCTGGGTGACGACAAACTGAAACTCATCGCACACGAGTTGTTGGTCAGCCTGCGCGAGAACGTATCGGTGGATTGGGCGCATCGTGATTCTGCCCGCGCGCGGATGCGTGTCTTGGTGAAGCGCATTCTGCGCAAGTATGGCTACCCGCCTGATCTGCAGGACGCGGCCGTACAAACGGTACTGCAGCAGGCCGAGGCCTTGTCGTCGACGTGGAGCATGCCGAGACCTGGCAGCGGAGGTGGCAATGGCTGATGTGTTTATCTCCCACGCGGCAGCGGATTCGCCCCTCGCAGAATTTCTGCACCGTCACCTCACGCAGGAAGGACTGAGCGTTTATTTGGCCTCGGTTTCCATGCCGCCGGGCGAGCGTTGGATGCCACATATCATGGATAACCTGCGCGGTTCAACTTGGGTGCTTTGCCTCGCGAGCCGTGCGGCTTGTGCCTCACCTTGGGTAATGCAGGAAATGGGGGCTGCGGTGATCGGTAATAAAAAACTGATTCCGATCATTTGGGATCAGTCGGCAGATGCACTTCCAGGTTGGATGAAACAATTTCAAGCGGTGAATCTGGCTGGGGCCAGCCAGCAGGATGCAGTGGCTGCATTTGGTCGGATTGCGGAGACCATTAAGGCCGAAAAGCAAAAGGGGTTGGTCATTCTCGGATTGTTGGTGGCTGGGCTACTTGCTTTTGGGCAATGATATGTCTGGATACTACGATGGCACTAACATGAATGGCTTACTGGCCGCGATGATGAAACCGACGCGACGGAAGGTGTTTGTCAGCTATCACCATGGAGGTGATCAGGCATACTACGATGAGTTCTCCAGTTTTTTTCACGATCAATACGAAGCAGTTCGGGACAACTCTTTGGAGCGCCTCGTCCAGAGCGACGACACCGAATACGTGATGCGGCAGATCCGGGAGCAATACATTACCGGAACCTCTTGCTCCATTATCCTGATTGGAGCGCAGAGCCACGAACGCAAATATCTGGATTGGGAGATTAAGGCAACCCTAGATAAGAACCACGGGTTGGTTGGTATCGTTTTACCTACCCATGTAAAAACCCCAAGTGGCGAAATTGTCGTGCCGGAACGCTTTCTCGATAATCATAAGAGCGGATATGCTGTTTGGGCATACTGGGCGGGTCTAACCGTTCAAGGATTAACCCAGTTGATCGACACCGCTATTGCGAAGCCTCAGTGGCAGATCGCCAACTCACGACCGATGCGTCAGCGAAACGGGTAGGGACAACTATGGCAGTGATGAAGAAGGGCAACTTTTCGATTGATATCGGCTTTCTCAAGCTGGGGGCAGACTTTGAGGAAAGTGACCGGCAATGCGCGTGGGAGCTGTATACCGAACTGGCAACGAGAATCGCTGTTACAGGAAAATCCAAAGATCGAGACTGCACGGATTTTTCAGGTGAAGTTTATGCCGAAAGTCTTACATCGTTGCACACATTTTTCGGCGAGGCGCGAAAGATCATGCGCCAGTTTCCAGTCTGCTCGACCTATGTTAAGCCTAGAAAACTTTTCGGGGTTCGTACTGGTGCAGGTATAGAAAACCACCTTGGTGCATTGATTCATCGTGCAATGCGTGATGTGCTTCGGCCATTCCTTGAAACTTGGCAAGCCGACTATCGGTTCTGGTGGGAAAACATCAGCGACAAGACTCTACCGCCTTTCGAGAGGCAAAAAGCATACCCGAAACTAAACGACATGATTTCTCAATGGAGCGACGTCCGAGCAATCATGCGTGCCATCCAAGATGAATTGGTGGGCATGTACAAGTTAGTGGATGTCACTAAGCTATCCTCATGACATCACCGAAAGTATTTCTGAGTCACGCCAGCGAAGATAAAGAACGCTTTGTAGTTGATTTCGCTCGTCAGCTGCGGGAAAACGGTGTCGACGTGTGGCTCGACCAATGGGAAATGAAACCAGGCGACAGTTTGGTGGACAAGATATTCGAGGAGGGGCTGAAAGAGGCACGCGCAGTGATTATTGTGCTATCTACTACCAGCGTTCAAAAGCCGTGGGTACGAGAGGAGCTGAACGCTTCTGTTGTAAATCGGATCAGTCGTGGAACAAAGCTGATCCCGGTCGTCATTGACGAATGTGACGTACCTGAGAGCCTCCGATCTACCGTCTGGCAGAAAGTGAATAGCCTCGACGACTACAGTCAGAGTCTGCAGCGCATCTTATCTGCGATTTTTGATGTCAGCGACAAACCACCTATCGGCAATCCCCCCGTGCGATTTTCAGGTGCAGAGCCACTGATTTCGGGGCTGACACGCCTTGACGATCTGGTTTTACGTGAGATTGCACGAGTGCAGATCGAGGAGAATAATGGGCTCGTGATGTTTGATCAGCTCTGTGCCGAGTCAACACTTGTGGATGTGCCTCAGCAGGAGTTACTTGATTCGCTGGAAATCCTCGGACAGAAATATCTGATCAATATCTCCTATGTGATGGGCGCTCCCCTTTCACACGTTGTGCTCACGGATTTTGGCTTTCAGCAGTTTGCAGAGGCATACGTTCCCGATTACAACGAGGTGGTCGCCCGAATTGCTGCGCTACTCGTCAACGAGAACGTCTGCCGGAACGAAGAATTGGCGTCTCGAATTGACAGGCCGGTCGGGTTCGTGGATTTTGTGCTGAATCTCATGGAGAGTAACAACCACATCAAAATGTCGAAATATATTGGGGGTCAGTCGCAGGTTTGGCAGATATCGCCGTCACTGAGGCGGGCATTGCTGCAGGCGTAAGAGGTCGCGCGCCAGATAGAGCGAAGGGGTTTGGATGGCATCGCAAATCGAACGCATTTTGATTCTGGCCAAGACATACCCGTCTCCCAGTGCACAGCACGTCGAAACGTCGTGCGTTGCGGGCATCAATGAGCAAGGGGCGATGCGACGTTTGTATCCGGTGCCATTTCGCTTGATTGAGGAAGGTCAAAAGTTCAAGAAGTGGCAGTGGATTGAGGTGCGCGTCGAGAAGGCGAATAAAGATCATCGAGCAGAAAGCCACAAGCTCTACGTCGATACAATCAACTGTGGTGATGTGATCGACACCAAAAAGCAGTGGGATGCGCGCTGGCCATGGATTGAGAAGCTTCCAGCTTTCACGAATTTTGATGACCTTGAGGCGGATCGCGTTGAGTCTGGACTGTCGCTTGCACTGATCCGCCCCAAGAGGGTGGCATCGCTGGAAATTGTCGATGCGCGGAATTCTGATTGGACAGATGAAGAGCGTGAAAAACTACTGAGCTATGAAATGCAAGGCCAGCTGTTTAGCGATCTTGAAGTCAAAAAGATGACGCAGACGTTGCGAAAAGTGCCATTTGATTTTTACTACCGGTATGTGTGCGACACCCCTGAGGGCGAGAAAGAATTCAAACACAAGATCGTGGACTGGGAGGCCGGAGTCCTTTACTGGAACTGTCAGAAGAGTCACGGCACTGATTGGCAGAAGCCGTTTCGAGCAAAGTTAGAAGAAGATATTGGAACTAAGGAGTTGATGTTCTTGATGGGCAATCAGCACCGGTTCCAAGATCAGTGGCTGATCATCAGCCTGATATACCCGCCTAAGCGAAAGCCAGTTGAGGAAACGCCGCAGGCTTCGCTGTTTTAGCGGTGGCCCTGATGTGAGCAACTCGCGCACCGCAGCTGTCCTTGACTGCGTTCGCCACCATTGATCGGTGACAAAAGTTAGAGTCTGCCTCGTAGCAAAGCAGTGCGCAGTTCGAGGTTGCAGCCAAGGCCGAAAGCTCGGCAATTGCTTCGTCTTGCGTCTTGAGATACTTTAAGAAGCCTTCGGTGTAGCGCTTCCAGTTTCCGTCTTCGCGATAGCGGTCACGCACGAGTTTTGGGCAGCCCAGATCCACCATGTGGACATACTCGCGCCCAGAAATGTTCAGAATGTTAGCCAGAGCCTTTTTCGAGAAGCCAGGTTTGCGCGATAGTGGCAATTCGCGGACGTCGACAATCGTGTCAATGCCGTGCTCAGCGAGCAGCGACATAAACGCGTCGATATCAAGTCCTTCGTAGCCGATGGTAAAAACAGTCATTGTAGTCATCCCTATAGTCGCCCATTTTAACGGGGGATCGCGTTGCTGACGAGCGCTGATATCAAAAGCGAATTGACTCAAGATAAAAGTTACCGAGAGTAGTCGCAAGAAAGGATCGTTGCCTCAAGTTAAAGGTTACCGAAACAACAAGGGTAATCTGACATGGGTAAACAAGAGCGACGCGCCTATC
>Ga0172380_10002883_pt1 | contig 25055 bp, 28 predicted proteins | sample Leawe162metaG_FD_119747 | JGI IMG/M metagenome (GOLD analysis project Ga0172380, IMG submission 119747) | Leachate microbial communities from a municipal landfill in Southern Ontario, Canada - Leachate well 162 metaG | ecosystem: Engineered > Solid waste > Landfill > Unclassified | place...
GAGGGGAGCGGTTCGACGACATGTCGATAACGCGAGGGAGGGCGAAGCTCCGTCTGAGCCGTAATAAATGGGCTCACACGGAGGTTCGCCCTCCCATCGTTGGCGTTACGCGCGGATCAGGGTAAAAATCCTGTCCCTTGCGGATTTGAGACTCGAATCTTGAGAGGGGTCGGGAGAAGTCCCGTGCAATGGCGAGGGTTGGGGCCATCGGTCGGCATCTTGCGCCACCTCATCCCCTCCCATCGCCGTTTTCTGGTTCAACGGAACCGTCGCCTCAGCCACCCGAGGTCGAAGCGGTCGCCGGGACAGTCGGTCGGCTTGGGGTTGATTTCCTTGTGGCCTTTGACGGTCGCCGCCTTGCCTTTGATTTTTCCGACACGGGCGCGCAGGTAGGTGACGAGCTCGTCCAGCGCGTCGAGTTGCTGGGGGGTGGGCTTGTCGCGGTTCAGGTCCCCCACGAGGCAGATTCCGAGGGCGATGTTGTTGAGGTAGTCGCTGGCGACATGGCCCCCGTTGATCTGGCGGGTCCAGCGGTCGCCGATCTCGATTTCCCCGTTGCCGGAGGAACTCCCGTTCCCGATGACAAAATGATAGGCCAAGCCGTTTGGCATTTTTCTTACGCGCCGGTGATAAACGTCGAAAATGCGGGCGTTTCCCTGGCGGGTTCCGCTGTTGTGGACGATGATGTATTTCCAGCGCCCGCGCTGCACCTTCGCCCGGTCGATGGCCTTGCGGGCAGCCGGGGTGAGATAGCGGTATCGCTTGAAAAACCCGCCGAAGTGCGCCTTGGGCGGGGGCTCCATCCCCCGGGCTTCCTCAAGCCCGGATTTCTCCACGACGATCGGCGCGTCCAACTGGTGCCCCTGCGGGGTTTTTTCCTGGGGGATCTGGGCCGGGCTGATCGCTGGGACCGGCGTGCTCTCGGGCGCGGGGGTCGGTTTTTTTGGCTCACGCGCGGGGAGGTCGGGAACATCGATGATATCCGGTGTTTCCGAGGGGTTCGGCGCGGGCGTCTTCTGCTCGGGAGCGGGCTCCGGGGCCGGTTTTTTCGGGTGGGGCACCGGCGTTTCCTCGGGCTCGGGCGTGTTTCCCGGCGTGGGCTCGGGGGTATTCTTGGGAGTGGATGCGGGCTGGGGTTTCGGGCGCGGTGCAGACGAAGGGGACGGCCTCGGGACCGGGCGGATATCCTCGCGCGCCTGCAGGAACAGGCGCTTCTTTTCCTCATCGGTCATCTGCGCGCGCACGATCGGGACGAGGAGAAGAACCCATCCGAACAGGAGCATCCCGACCACAAGCCGTTGATCGCGCACGCCGCAGACTACCAAACCGGAGCCCATGATCAAGCCACGCGACGATCAATACAACACGCGGACCAGGCAGAGCCCACCGGCCGGGGCCACGTGGTTGGTGCGCGGCCCGGCATTTTCCAGACGGAGCCGGATCTCGTCGTGGGAAATCCGACCGGACGCACACCGGATCGCCGAGGCCACGAGCATCCGGACCATTTTGTAAAGGAACCCCTCCCCTTCAAACGCGATCGCCAACGCGGGGCCTTTCCGGGCCAGACGGATGGCCGACACGGTTCTCGTCGTCGGCTCGGGGGCCTTGGACCCGCGGGCGCAGAACGCGGCGAAGTCATGACGCCCGGTGAAAGCTTCGCACGCCGACCGGAGAAGCCCGGCATCCAGCTTGCCCGGAACATGCCATACCCGGTTGATCAGGAGAGGCGGCATCACGGGGCCGTTCCAGATGGAATAGCGGTAAATTTTTCCCCGCGCGGAGAAGCGCGCGTGAAAATCCGGGGCGGCTTTTTTCAGGCGCATCACACGGACCCCCGGCGGGATGTGCGCGTTGATGGCCGGCAGCCATGCGTCGTCCGGCAGGCGGTCGTCGGGAACGTCCACGTGCGCCGACTGCCCCTCGGCATGGACACCGGAATCGGTGCGCCCGGCACCATGCACGACAACCCGCTCCCCGCAAAGCAATCGGAACGCGGACTCCAAAGCATCCTGCACCGCGCGCCCGTGCGCCTGGCTCTGCCATCCCGAAAACTGCGTCCCGTCGTAGGCAACGGTCAGCCGAAGCCTCATGCCCGGGAATCCAGCCAGCTCTGGAGCAGGATCTGCGCGGCCACCTGGTCGATCATGGCTTTCTGGTCCCGCACGTTTTTTCCGGCCTCATGCAGCGATCTCTGGGCGGAAACGGTTGTCAGTCGCTCATCCCAGGGCACGACCAGGCAGGATGTTTGCGATTTCAGGGTCCCGATGAATTCCCGGGCCTTCTGCGCGGCGGGGCCGAACGATCCGTCCATGTTCCTGGGCATCCCCACGACGATCGTCCGCGCGCCCTTCTCCCGGGCGATTTCCAGAATCCGTGACACCACGCGGCCCGCCTTGACGTGGATCGTCTCCATCGGGTGCGCCAGCATCCCGAGTTCGTCGCTCGCGGCGACGCCCACGCGGGCATCCCCGAGATCGATTCCCAATGCGCGGTTCATTTGCGGTTGAAAATCTCACACCCTCCCCCTAGGTTCAATCACCATGTCACAATTGTCTTTGGACAAATTCGGGGAAAACCTCCCGGTTTCCGGGGTTGTCGCGTTTTCGCAGGTTGCCGTTGGCCTGGGAGTCGGGCTCCTGGTGGCCGACCGCATCGGGCGCAACGCGCGGCGCGGACTGGCGATCGGGCTTTTGGGTGCGGGAGTCGCGACGCTCGTGCCGGTCGTCTGGGGAGTCATCTCGAATTTCAGCCACCGCCCCGGTTCTTCCCGCACGATGCGGAAGCGTTTGGACGCCATCCGCCGCGCCGCCGGGGGCGGATAAATTTCCGCCCGCTTGAAGATCGTCCTGGCTTCCGCGTCCCCGCGCCGCAAACAGTTGCTCGAAGGTGCGGGTTACGAGGTCACTTGCATCGTCTCCGGAGCCGAGGAAATCGAGGACCATTCCTTCTCGCCGACGGACCTCGCGCTGACCAACGCCACGCGAAAAGCGGAACGGGTCGCGAAGCACACTCCCCGTGAGATTGTCATCGCCGCCGATACCGTCGTGTGGAAAGAAGGCCGGTTTTTTGGAAAACCATCGGACACGGAAGACGCCTTCCGGATGCTGAAGGAACTCGCGGGCCACACCCACGAGGTCGTCACCGGGGTGGTCGTCTGTTTTCCGGGCGGGGAGACGAAAGCCTTTGCCGAGTCCTCGCTCGTCACGTTTCACTCCTTGGACGACGAAGGGATCCGGCTTTATCTGGACGCGATCCACCCGCTGGACAAAGCCGGAGCCTACGCCGCACAGGACGACAACGGGCGCATCATCAAAAAAATCGCGGGCTCGGTGACGAACGTCATCGGTCTCCCGCTCGAACGTCTCGAAGGCGTGTTGCGGCGTGCCCGTTGAGCCCTACGAACCGGAGAGAGCCACCGAGGCCGTCTGGCCGATGCGCAGCGGAAATGGCGGCTTCCCCGTGACTTGAACGCGGACGGGAAACCGGTTCGGGAGCCGGACCCAATCGATCGTCTGCCCCACGTCGGGCAGCAGATGGACCGTCGAGCCGTCCGGGACAAAAATCCCCCACGCCACGCTTTCCACCACCCCCTCGAACGGCTGATCCTCATGCCCCATGAGCCGGATGGCCGCCTTCCCGCCTTCCACCACATGATGCAGTTGGGTCTCCTTGAAATAGGCCGCCACCCAGAACGAACCCGAGTCCACCAGCGCGAGGATCTGCTGCCCGGCTGTCACATACTCGCCCGGCGACGTGTTCACGTTGGTCAGATACCCGTCCACGGGAGCGAGGATCTTCGTGTAGCCGAGGTTGAGTTTCGCGTAGTCCAGGTCCGCCTGCGCGGCGGCAACATCCGCCTGCGCCCCGATGTAGGAATCCTGCGCGTTTTGCAGGTCCCGGATGTCGGTGACTTTCGTTTCGTAGAGCTGCGTCTGGCGGTCGAGTTCCTGCTTCGTCTGGACAGCCTTCGCCTCGGCCTGCTGGAGTTTTCCGGTGAGGCTGTTGACATCGGCGATGTAGGTGGCGGGATCAATTTCGAAAAGCAGATCCCCCTTTTTCACCTGCTGATTGTCCTTCACCGGGATCCGGATGATCGGCCCCCCAACCCGGCAGGCCACGCCCACGACATTCGCGCGCACCTGGGCATCACGGGTCCACGGGCGGGTGACGTAGCGGTGATACATCGCCAGGGACGCGAGCAACGCGAGCACGACCACGGACGTGGTGACCAGATATTTCGAGCGTCCGGGCTTCATGGGGCGAGAACCACGCCGAACAGACAACCGAACAGGACCGCCAATGCCACGAAGAAAAGCGGCACGTGCCAGATGTGGCGGGTCAGCGTCCGGCGCTCCAACTCGAGCACCACGACCCACGCCGCCAGAAAACCCAGCGAGCCGACAATGGTTCCCCACGGCATCAGAAAATCCCCGATCTGGAATTCCGGGGTCCGGAAATAGTCGAGGAGGGCCATGAAATCCGGGCTAAAGGATGCCGAGCTTCATTTTGCCGGCCTCGCTGATCATGGCCTGGTTCCAGGGCGGATCCCAAACGAGCTCGACCTCGGCGTCGTCGACCCCCTCGAGGGAAAGGATTTTCCCCCGCGCGTCCGCAGCGATCGTGGGGCCCATCCCGCAGCCCGGCGCGGTGAGCGTCATTTTCACATTCACGGATGTCGGGCCGCCATCCTTTTTGCTGACCGCGCAATCGTAAACGAGGCCGAGGTCGACGATGTTCACGGGGATCTCGGGATCGAAGACTGTTTTCAATTGGTCCCAGACCGCCTGCTCGGTCGTGCCCTCGACTTTGATTTTTTCCGAGGCGGCATCCGGGTCGATGCCCAGCGCATCGGCGTCCTTGAGCTCGATGCGGGCGAGGCCGCCGGGAGTCGCCACGGTAAACGTCCCGCCGAGCGACTGCGTAACGACCACCGACATGCCGGCCGGGAGCACGAGCGGATGCCCGCTGGGAATTTGAACGGCGTCGCAATCGCGCGCGAGAAGGATGTCCCCTTGGGGTTTCATATTTTAGGAATGGAGTTTGATGGTGACTTTTTTGGGGGGTTGCAGGCTGTCGGCGAGCGTCGGCGCGGATGGGGACAGGGGCTCGGAGGGGACTCCCGCGAGCGCATTTTTCAGGGCCCCCTCGACGAGTTGGGCGCAGTGGATCTTCATCGGGGGGAGCGGGCCGAGCGGCGCGGAAAGCTCGGTGCCCGAGAGCGCGAGCGCCTCCTCTGGCGTCTTCCCCTTGATCATCTCCGTCGCGATGCCTGCCACGGCAATGGCGGTCTGGCATCCGAACGACTGGAATGTCGCCTTGTCGATCACCCGGCGCCCCCCCTCGTCCCGGAACTTGACCCACATCCGCAGCATGTCCCCGCAATCGCTGCTTCCCGCCGTGCCGACCGCATCGGCCCCCGACATTTCGCCCAGGTTTTTCGGGTTGGCGATGGCATCGTCCATGTTCATTCGACGGAATAGCGCGGCAGCGAGGGATCGGCTTCGACGCTCCACGCATCGATGCCGCCTTTGAGCGCGCGGACGTTTTCGAACCCGTGCCCTGAAAAATAGGCGGCCGCATCGAGGCTGCGGGTTCCGGTGTGGTCGAAGATGATCAGCAGCGTGTCTTTCGGGCACCCGCCCATCATTTGCTGGATGAGGTCCTGGCTGAAAAGCTCCGCGCCTTCGATTTTCACGGCTTCGTGCTCCTCCCGTGTCCTGATATCCAGAAACCGGGCGGCACCCGTCCGGCGCGCTTCCGCGGCCTCGGACGGGGAGATGAAAACTTTTTCGTCCTGCTCGTGGGATTCGCGGACTTTTCCCAGCACCTCGTCCAGGGGGAGCCCTTCGTTCCGGGCGCAGACATCGGAAAGCTTTTCCTCGGGCCGGAACCCGCAGCTCGCGCACCCGCCGATATGGTAGTTGCGGAACAATGCCCGCTGCGCGCCGGGATAGGCGGCGAGAAGTTCCTGCATCGTGGGATCCGGAGACAATGTCATGCGAGGAGGAACTTAGCGGGTCCGGAAAAGAATTCAACCCCGCGAATCAGTCCCAAATCCGCGCGCAACCCCCCGATGGGAGGGCAGACCTTTGCCATGCCGCTTCCCGGCAGGTCATGCCCTGACGGGCTGCCTGCGGCAGGCTTCCCCGCAGCCTCCCGGCTGCCGGTGGTGTGTGAGCCCATTTATTACGGCTCAGGCGGAGCTTCGCCCTCCCTCGCTTGAATATTGGATATGAGTCAGAGCGGGATGCCGACGGACTCCTTGATCGAGGCGAACGAATATTCGCGGTTCATGCGGGCGATGAACGAGGCGGGGATTCCCGCCGGGCAGACGGCCTCGCATGCGTAGTAGTTCGAGCAATTTCCGAACCCTTCCTTGTCCATCTGGCGGACCATTTTCAAAACGCGGCGGTCGTTCTCCGGTTTTCCCTGGGGGAGCAGGCCGAGGTGGGTGACCTTCGCGCTGACGAAGAGCATGGCGGAGCCGTTTGGGCAGGCCGCGGCGCACGCCCCGCAGCCGATGCAGGCGGCGGCGTCCATGGCCACGTCGGCGACGACCTTCGGGATCGGGACGGAATTGGCATCCGGTGCGGAACCCGCGCGCTCGCTGATGAACCCACCCGCCTGCATGATGCGATCGTAGGCCTCGCGGTTGACGACGAGGTCGCGTTCGACCGGGAAGGAATCTGCGCGGAACGGTTCGATGGTGATGATCTGGCCGTCGCGGAATTTCCGCATGTAGAGCTGGCAGGTTGTGCCGCGTCCGGGGCCGTGGGGGACGCCGTTGATCGTGAGCGAGCAGTTCCCGCAGATGCCCTCGCGGCAATCGGAGTCGAATTGGATCGGCTCGATGCCCTTCTTTGTCAGATCCTCGTTGACGATGTCGAGCATCTCGAGAAACGAGGCCTCGGCGGGGATGTCATTCGCCTCGTAGTGTTCAAGTTTGCCACCGGATTCCGGGCCCCTTTGACGCCAAACTTCCAAATAGAATTTCATATGATGGTTGATCGTTGCGGTTACTTGTAGCTTCTTGTCGCCAGCTTCACCTCTTCGTAGACGAGCGGTTCCCTGATCAGGGTCGGGGGTTGTCCCTCCCCTTCGTATTTCCAGGCGGCGACGTAGTCGTAGTGCTCGTCGTCGCGCAGCGCCTCGCCCTCTGGCGTCTGGAATTCCGTGCGGAAGTGACCGCCGCAGGATTCGTTGCGGTTGAGGGCGTCGAGGCACAGGAGCTCGCCGAATTCGAGGAAATCCGCGACGCGCCCGGCGCGCTCGAGTTCCATGTTGATGCCGTCGGCGGAGCCGAGGACCTTGAGATTCTTCCAGAATTCCTCGCGGAGTTTCGGGATTTTCCGGAGGGCCTCCTCGAGCCCCTGCTTGTTGCGGGCCATGCCGCATTTGTCCCAGAGGAGTTTGCCGAGTTCGCGGTGGAAGCTGTCCACGCTGCGGGTGCCGTTGATGGAGATGAGTTTCTGGACGCGGGCCTTGACCGAGTCCACGGCTTCCTGGAAGGCGGGCGCGCCCGGGTCGACCTTCTTCCCGAACTGCGAGGCCATGTAGGTGCCCAGCGTGTTGGGGATGACGAAGTATCCGTCGGCGAGGCCCTGCATGAGCGCACTGGCCCCGAGGCGGTTCGCGCCGTGATCGGAGAAGTTGGCCTCGCCCAGCACGTGGAGGCCGGGGAGATTGCTCATGAGGTTGTAGTCCACCCAGAGCCCGCCCATCGCGTAGTGGACGGCGGGATAGATGCGCATCGGGCGCTCGTAGGCGTCTTCGCCGGTGATGTTGTGATACATCTCGAAGAGGTTGCCGTAGCGTTCCTCGATGACATGCTTGCCGAGGCGTTTGATCGCATCGGCGAAATCGAGATAGACGCCGAGCCCGCCGGGGCCGACGCCGCGCCCGTCATCGCAAACTTCCTTCGCCGAGCGGGACGAGATGTCGCGGGGGGCGAGGTTCCCGTAGCTCGGGTATTTGCGCTCGAGATAGTAATCGCGCGCCTCCTCCGGAATCTCCTGCGGTTCCTTGCCGCAGTCTTCCTTCCGCTTCGGAACCCAGACGCGGCCATCGTTGCGGAGCGACTCGCTCATGAGGGTGAGCTTCGACTGGTATTCGCCGCTCACCGGGATGCAGGTCGGGTGGATCTGCGTGTAGCACGGGTTGGCGAAAAGCGCGCCGCGCTTGTAGGCGCGGTAGGTCGCGGTGACATTGCAGCCGCGCGCATTGGTCGAGAGGTAGAACACGTTGCCGTATCCGCCGGTGCAGAGCAGGACGGCATCGCCCGCATGCGAGGTGATCTCCCCGGTGGTCATGTCGCGGACGACGATGCCCTTGGCGTGGCCGTCCACGACCACGAGATCCATCATCTCGGTTTTGGAGAACATTTCGACATTGCCCAAGGCGATCTGGTGGCTCAAGGCCGAGTAGGCACCGAGAAGAAGCTGCTGGCCGGTCTGGCCGCGGGCGTAGAACGTCCGGGAGACCTGTGCGCCGCCGAACGAACGGTTGTCGAGCAGTCCGCCGTATTCGCGGGCGAAGGGAACCCCCTGCGCGACGCACTGGTCGATGATCTGGTTGCTGATCTCGGCGAGGCGGTGGACGTTGGCCTCGCGGGCGCGGAAGTCGCCGCCTTTGATCGTGTCGTAGAAAAGCCGGTAAACGCTGTCGCCGTCGTTCTGGTAGTTCTTCGCGGCATTGATCCCGCCCTGCGCGGCGATCGAGTGGGCGCGGCGCGGGCTGTCCTGGTAGCAGAAGCACTTCACCTTGTATCCCTGCTCGGCGAGTGTGGCGGCCGAAGCCGCGCCCGCCAGGCCGGAGCCGACGATGATGATGTCGAACTTCCGCTTGTTGGCCGGGTTGACCAGCTTGGCGGTGTTTTTGAAGAACGTCCACTTTTTGTCAAGCGGACCAGCGGGTATTTTTGCGTCGAGTGTCATTTGACTAATCCGGTAAGGACGGAGAGAGGGATGGAGATGTAGCCGAGGAAGAGAAGCCAGGCGTAGGCCCGTGTGACGGTTTCGATGAGCGGGCGCGTCGCTCGGTTCGTGACGCCGAGTGTCTGGAACAGGCTTCCGATGCCGTGGCTGAGGTGGAGGGTCAGCAGAAAAAGCCCTGCGATGTAGAGGAGGCTCACCGGAATGTTGCCGAACCCGAGCACCACCATCTTATACACGTCGTGGACCTGGTGCCCGTCCAGCATCGTGTGCAGGTTTTTGAACGATGGGTCCACGATGCACAGCGTGAAGTGGGCGAGGTGGAAAACGATGAAAGCCAGGACGCAAAGCCCGCTGAGGCGCATCGTCCGGGCGAACACCGTCGTCCGGATCGGGTCGGAGGCGATGTATTTTTTCGGACGCGCCGCCTGGTTTTCCTTCCAGAGAAGCATCGTGAAAAGAATGTGGAGCCCGACCACGCCGAGCAGGCCGAACCGGATGACCCAGAGGATCGGGCCGAGGTTCTGGAGATGCTCCGCGTAGGAGTTCAGCCAGTCGGGGCCGAGGTAAATGGTGAAGTTCCCGAGCAGGTGCCCGGTGACAAACAGGACCAGGCCGATGCCCGTGAGGGCGACGACGGTTTTCTTGCCGATGGACGATAAAAGCCAGAGGAGGATGGGATGCGGTCCCCGGCGGATGGTGGATGGTGCCGAAATCATGTTCGTGAAAACGGTTATTAGTTCAACTAATGGCGGCCATGTCAAGGGGGCGGTTCGATTTTTTCGCGGGGGGGGCCGTCCTGCAAGCCCCGTCCTCCAGAAGCCGAAGCGGTCCGCCGCATCTCCGCCAAGGCTGGCCGCATCGGGCTCCCTACTTTTTGGCGACTTCCTGACGGTGTTGGATGTAGGAACTGCGGATCGCGAGATAGCGGTCCAAGGCGTTCTTGGTGGCCGCATCGTAGTGGCCGAGCTGTTCGTGCGTGTAGCGCAGGCTGTTCGTGGAGGGGATCGCGATGGTCCAAGCGTAGCCGCCATACAGGAAGGACACCCAGTTCACCGGATTCAAAGCGTAGTCCCCCGCCATGCCGACGGTCTCGCGCAGGCTGCTTGGCCCGAGCAAAGGCAGCACGAGATAAACTCCGTGGCCTATGCCCCACTTGGCGAATGTTTGCCCGGTGTCCGCTTCGGGCACATCGGCCAGCGCCGGGATGTGGTCGGACGGCCGCCCGATGCCTCCGATCCCCACGATGCTGTTCACGAAAAATTTCCCGGTCTCCAGGCCCGCCCGTTTGAAATTTCCCTGCAGGGTGTCGTTCACGAAACGGACCGGGAACCTCACGTTCTCGTAGGCGTTATGGATCCCCGTGCGCACCGGCTTGGGAACCACTTTCTCATACCCCTTCGCAATCGGGCGCAGGATGACCGTGTAGAGCCCGTCGTTGATCCAGAAGGTGGCCCGGTTCAGCGGTTCCAACGGGTCCGCGATCTCCGCCGCCGCGTATTCGTCCAGGTCGCTTTCGGCGGGTTTGACGGATTTTCCGTCGCCGCCGCCGCAGGCTGCGGCGGATTGCGCTTTTTTGTCCGGCTGCCTGTGGCAAATCGCGCTGCAGCCGGTCAGGAGCAGGGCGGAGGCCGCCGCGAGAAGAAGGAGGAGTCGTTTCATTGGGGGTGTTCCACGGATTGCGATAGCGCGCCAACCACCGCGTTCGCGCCACCTTTTCTGAATTCGGCATCAAATTGTGTCCGGTAATTCGCGACCAGGCTCACCCCTTCGATCACCACGTCCGTGACACGCCAGCCCTCGGTCTCCTCCATGCGGTAGGTGACGCTGTAATGGCTGCCCTGGTAGAGCAGGGTGGTGGGCACCTCGACACGGCCTGGCTCGGGGGACGAGGCGACTTTGAACCGGATCACCGGGTGCTCGCCGGGAGTGAATTTGCTCCCGTAGGTGCGGATGATCAGCGTCGTGAAAAGCCGGGTCGCTTTTTTCTGCTGATCCGGCGTGAACTGGCGCCACCCCGGGCCGACCGCCCGGCGGGTCATGGCATCGAAGCTGAGGTGTTTTTGTAATACGGGCTGCAATTTTTCCACCAACACGCTGTTGCTCGGGGAGGTATCGGCGGCGGCGAGGACCTCGTTCACCGCGATCTCCAAACGCTTTTCCGCTTCGGAGGTCGGGGCGGATGCCATGCCGTTCAGCAGGACCAAGGGGGCAAGGAGGAGCGGGCGCAGGTTCATGGGGCGGGTTGTTTGTTGTCCGGTTCCTTCCCCACACTGCCAAAAGCCATCTTGCCGATCAAGGACTCGATGTCGACCGACGATTCCGTCATGGTGATCCGTGCCCCTGGCCGCAGGAAGATTTCATCCGCCCCGGGAGAAATCGACACATGCTTGTCGCCGATCAGCCCGGTGGTTTTGATCGACGCCATGGAATCGGTCGGAAGCCGGAGGGCGGACTGGATCCGGAGCGTGGCAATCGCGCTGAAATCCGCCGGGTCCAACCGCACCTTCTCCACCCGCCCGACAGCCACCCCCGCCATGTGGACGCTGCAGCCGCCGTGCAGGCCGCCCGCATTGGCAAAGCGCGCCTCGACGAGATAGGTGTCGCCACCGACCATCGATCCCGTGCCGAGTTTCATTGTCAGGTAGGCCACCGCCGCAACGCCCAGCAGAACGAAAATCCCCACGGAAAATTCAAGGGTGGTTTGTTTCATGAGTTGTCTGGCAGAATGTGCTCCCCGCGACGGATCGCGGCAAGCGATCTCGCAAGGGCGGCGGGGCTGTCGCGGAACCCGCACACCACGGGGTGGGCGGACGCGGAAAATTCGGACGGAGTCCCTTCGAAGCAGATCCGCCCCTGGTCGAGGAGCGCGACCCGGTCGCTGGCGATCAGCGCCTCGGCCACGTCGTGGGTCACCACGAGCGCGGTAAACCCGAACCGGCGCTGGTATTGGGCGATCATGGTGAAAACCGCGTTGCGGCGAAGGGGATCGAGGCCGGCGGTCGGCTCATCGAAAAAGACCAGCTCCGGACGGGTGACGATCGCGCGGGCGAGCGCCAGGCGTTTTTGCATGCCGCCGGAGAGCTGGCCAGGATAGTGTGCGACATGGTTATCGAGATCCAGTTGCCGCAAGGCTTCGAGGCTGCACTCGCGGATTTCATGATCGGTGAGGTTTGTCGTCTGTTCGAGTGGGAGCGCCACATTTTCCAGGGCCGTCAATGAATCGAAGAGGGCGTTGCCTTGAAAGAGGAAACTGCAGCGCCTGCGGAATTCCCGGCGCGCCGCCGGATCGTCGGGATGCAGGGGACGCCCGTCAAAACGGATTTCTCCGGCATCCGGCTGCAGAACATCCGCCAGGCACTTGAGGAACACGGACTTCCCGGCTCCGCTGGGGCCGACCACCGTGAACACGCTGCCGCGCCGCACGGCGATATCGACTCCCGCCAGAACGACATGGCTGCCGAAGCGCTTGCCCAGGTTTTCCACACGAAGAAGCATGTCTTGGTCGGGGGTGCCCATGATCAGACCAGGAAGGATGTGATGACGTAGTCGGCCGCCAGGACGATGATGCTGGAAAGCACGACCGCCCGGGTGGTCGAGGCGCTGACGGCCTGGGCACCCGAGGCCGAAAGGCAGCGGTGCGCGTTGAAGCCGTGGTAGGCGCAGATGCTCATGGTCAGGAGCCCGAATGTGGCCGCTTTTATGAAACACTCCCTCACGTCCCGGGATTCCACCGCACGTTCCACCGCCGACCAGTAAACTCCGGGCTCGACACCGAGCAGAAGGGAGCCGGACAGGCTTCCGCCCCACAAACCCACGAAGACGAAAAGGGCGGTTTGGAGCGGAAAGACCACCAGGGCCGCAATCAAACGCGGGGCCACCAGATAACCGTGGCTGCTCACGCCCATCGTATCGAGCGCCACGATCTGTTCCGAGTTGCGCTGGATGCCGAGTTCGGCCGCGAGAGCCGACCCCGCCTGCCCCACGATCATCAGGGCCGCAAGCACCGGGGCCATTTCCCGCACCAGGCTGAGCGAAACCAGCGCCCCCAGCAACCCGTCCGAACCAAACCGGTTGAGGACGTAGTATCCCTGCAACCCCAGCACCAACCCGGTGAACATGCCCACAACCAGAATCACCGGCAGACAGTGGGCCCCCTGCTCGTGCACGGCGCGCGCGACCCTCCTCGCCAGCCTTTTGGATTTCACCGCAGAACAATACGACTTCCCGGTGAACAGGGCGAAATCGCCGAGCCCGGAAACAATCTGGAGGGTCTGCTTGCCAAGCCATTTCAACATCCCCCCGATTGTTGCCACAAAGGGAAACTTTGCGCAATGTCACGATTTCGACAGGGGGCAAGGCCAGCCCGCGCGTCGCCTCAATGAAAAGCGAACCGTTTCTTCGAGGTGCCCGAAGATCCTCGGCGCGAATATTTCCGGTATCGTTTTGCTTGATGCGGACGCCGGAAAAACAGAGAAATCACGGGATGATCGAGATGACGACGAGGCAGGCGGAGCAAATCACGCCGGAATTCGAGGGGGAAGCGGACGAGTTGGTCGGCCACTATCCGGTGTCCAGGCGCAGCGCGTCGCTCCCGCTCCTCCACCTCTGGCAAAACCATTTCGGGTTCGTGGACGACAGCGGGGTCGAATGGATCGCCGCCAAACTGGACCTCACCCCGATCAACATCCTCGAGATCGTCACCTTTTACCCCTGGTTCCGCCGGGAAGCCGCCGGGAAAATCATCATCCGCGTCTGCCGGACGCTCGCCTGCGCGATGGCCGGAAGCCACGACGTGAAGGAAAAATTCTGCGAGGCGGTCGGGCTCGACCCGCACGCGGAACACCACGGATTCGGTTCCGCCCCGCCCACGACGCCGGATGGAAAATTCAGTGTGGAGTTCGTGGAGTGCCTGGCGAGTTGCGGGGGCGCCCCGGTCGCGCTCATCGGCGACGATCTCGTCGAAAACATCAACCCCGCGAGCGTCGCTTCCCTCGTCGAAAATTTGAAATAACCATGCCAGCCCTGCTCCCGACCCCGCACCCGAAAGAGCGCCGAATCATTTTCGAGAACATCAGCAAGCCGGGCTATGCCCCGGACATCGGGACGTATCTCTCACACGGCGGATACGAGTCGCTGAAAAAGGCCGTCACCATGAAGCCCGCCGAGATCGTCGATGCCGTGAAGGCGGCGAATCTCCGCGGGCGCGGCGGGGCCGGGTTCCCCTGCGGCACGAAGTGGGGGTTCATCAGATACGACGACGGCAAGGAACACTACATCGTCGTCAACGGCGACGAATCCGAACCCGGCACATTCAAGGACCGCTACATCCTCCACCAGGACCCCCACCAGCTCATCGAGGGGCTCGCGATCTCCGCGTTCGCGACAAACACCCACCTCGCCTACATCTACATCCGCTGCGAGTTCCCGCACGCCGCCCGGATCGTTTGGAATGCGATCAAAGAGGCCCGGGACAAGGGGTTCATCGGGAAAAATCTGCTCGGGACCGGGTTCGATTTGGACATCTACGTCCACCAGGGCGCGGGGGCCTACATCTGCGGCGAGGAAACCAGCCTGCTCGAATCCCTCGAAGGCAAACGCCCTTACCCGCGCATCAAGCCGCCCTATTTCCCCGCGGTTCTCGGCCTCTACATGAAGCCGACGATCGTCAACAACGTCGAGACCATCTGCCACGTGAAACATATCATCCGCCTCGGGGCCGCCGAATACGCGAAGATGGGCACCCCCGGCGACGGCGGCACCCGCACGATGTGCGTCAGCGGCGACGTGGTGCGCCCCGGCATTTACGAGCTTCCCTGCGGTGCCGTCACGGTCCGCGAGCTGATCTTCGACATCTGTGGGGGGCCCAAACCCGGGCGCAATCTCAAAGCGCTGATCCCGGGCGGAAGCTCCGCAAAGGTCATGCGGGCGGACGAAGTTTACAAAATCAAGGTCAAGGGGCCGGACGGAACGATGGTGGAAAAAGACCTTCCGATGCTCGATGTCGTCCTGGATGCCTCCACGCTGCAATCCGTCGGCACGATGATCGGCAGCGCGGGAGTCATGGTGCTCGACGATTCCCGCGACATGGTCTGGGCGCTCAACAACCTGAACCAGTTCTACGCCCACGAAAGCTGCGGCCAGTGCACCCCCTGCCGCGAGGGAAGCCTCTGGATGTCGAAAGTCACCACCCGCATGCTGGATGGAGGGGCGCGGGCCGACGATCCCGCGACGCTCAAGAGCATCGCGGACAATATCGCGGGCCGCACGATCTGCGCGTTCGGCGAAGCCTGCTCGTGGCCGACGCAAAGCTTCCTCGCCAAATTCCCGGAGGAGTTTGAAAAAACCGGGGGATGATGGAGCCGAAGGAACCTGATGCTGCGGGGGGGAACCCGTCCTGCGCCGAACCACCCAAAGTGCCGCTCGCTCCCCGCAAAGCGGCGATGTTCCCTCCCGGAGAGAACATTCCCGAGACGGGGCTTCATCTCACCCCGACGAGCAACGAGCCGGCTTGGGCACGAAGGAACAGAATCTGCCCGAAGTCCCCGAAGGTCCCTTTCGGACACCAAAAAAATCCCGAAAGCCCGTCCGGCACCCCGGCACCCGCCGACCAGACAAGACGCGGCTCAAACCGCGGCCTGATCGCCTTTTTCCGAAACCGCCAACTGGGGCGCTCCAGAATCTTGAATTTTATTTTTCTTCCGATCGCGGTTCTGCTCGCGTTTGCGGCGATCCTCGTCCTTTTCAAATTTCATTGATCCTGCCTTTACAAGGAGCCTGGGCCATCTATCCTGGGCAGCTCTCTATGTTTATTGTCATGCCTGTCCTGATCGCCGTGCATCTCGTCGTGTGCGTGCTGATCGTTTTTGTTGTTCTCATGCAACGTCCCCGCAGCGAAGGGCTCGGGGCGGCATTCGGCGGTGGGATGACCGAAAACCTCTTCGGTGCCCAGACCACCCATGTCCTGGCGAAACTCACGACATGGCTGGCGGCCGCCTTTTTTGGGATCACGTTGCTGCTGTCCATCCTCACCTCAAAATCTTCGAGCGCGAAAACATCGATCCAGGAGACGCTTCTCGCCGCGCCCATTCCCCAAGCCAGCGCGGCTCCCTCGGCATCGCCCGCGGCGGTTCCCTTGGAAGCCACGCCGTCGGCTCCCGCGCCCGCCGCCTCCCCGGCAACCTCTCCCGCCAATTGAGAGTCCGGTGACTTTCCCCCTCTGAGATGAAGGTCGCAAAATCGGTTGCGGCCCTTCGGGCTTGGCGAAAAACCCGGGTGGAACGTGTCGTCCTCGTCCCGACCATGGGCGCTTTGCATGCGGGCCATGCGGCCTTGATCCGCTCCGCCAGGAGACTCGCCGGACGGCAGGGGGCGGTGGTGGTCTCCGTTTTCGTCAACCCCACCCAATTCGGGCCCAAGGAGGACTTCTCTTCGTATCCGCGACCGTTCCGCAAGGATGTCGCGCTTTGTCGGGCTGCGGGAGCCGACGCGGTTTTTTCGCCTTCCGCCCAGGAACTCTATGCCCCGGATGCCTCGGTCACGGTGGACGAGTCCACCCTTTCCCGCGCCCTTTGCGGAAGGTCCCGTCCGGGGCACTTCCGCGGCGTCTGCACGGTCGTCGCAAAACTTTTTTTGATCGCCCGGCCGACCCACGCGATCTTCGGGGAAAAAGACTGGCAGCAGCTCGCGATCCTCCGCCGCATGGTGCGGGATTTGAATTTTCCTGTGCGGGTGACCGGGCATCCGACGATCCGTGAAGCGGACGGCCTGGCGGTCAGCTCGCGGAATGCCTACCTCACCGCCAGGGAACGCGCTCATGCCCCGCGCATCCATGCGGCGCTGCAGGGCGCCGCATCGAAAAAATTTCCGGCGGACGCGGAAGCTTCCGCCAGAAAGTCCCTGTCCGCCATCCCCGGAGCACGTTTGGACTACGTCGAGGCGGTCGACGCGGAAACGCTCGCCCCGCTGAAAAACCGGAAGTCCCCCGGACGTCTCGCAGCCGCCGTATTCCTCGGCAAGGCACGCCTGATCGACAATATCCCGCTTCCGCCTCTTCCATGAGGGAATTCGATTTCGTCGTCATCGGCAGCGGCATCGCCGGCCTGAGCTTCGCCTTGAAGGCCGCCGAAAAAGGAAGCGTCGCCCTCGTGACCAAGCGTGGCAGGGCGGACTCGAGCACCTCCCATGCCCAGGGCGGTGTCGCCTGCGTCACAAGCGACGAGGATTCGTTCGATCTCCACATCCGCGACACGCTGGTGGCCGGAGCCGGACTTTGCCACGAGGATGCCGTCCGGGCCATTGTCACCGGGGGCCCGGACCGGATCGCCGAGCTCGTGGACCTCGGGATGCACTTCGACCGCCGCGAGACGAACGGCGAAAACGAGCTCGACCTCGGCAGGGAGGGCGGACACTCGAAACGCAGGATCCTGCATTTCCAGGATTCGACCGGCATGGAGATCGAGCGCACGTTGCTGGAACAGATCTCCCGCCACCCGCGCATCGAGCTCATGGAAAACCACATGGCCGTGGACTTCATCACCACCGGCAAGCTGGGCTACGCGATGCAGAACAGCTGCGTCGGCGTCTACGTGCTCAACGAGTCGACCGGCGAGGTGGAAACCCTGCGCAGCGATGTCAACGTGCTCGCCACGGGAGGGTGCGGGAAAATTTACCTCTACACGACGAACCCGGATGTCGCGACCGGCGACGGCGTCGCCATGGCCTGGCGGGCCGGCGCCACGATCTCGAACATGGAATTCATCCAGTTCCACCCCACGTGCCTTTTCCATCCGGACGTGAAGTCCTTCCTGATCTCCGAGGCGGTGCGCGGCGAAGGCGGCGTCCTGCTGGACACGCGCGGACGGCGGTTCATGGAACACCACAACCCGCAGAAGGAGCTCGCCCCCCGCGACATCGTCGCCCGCGCGATCGACGCGGAAATGAAACGCAGCGGCAGCAAGTGCGTCTTTCTCGACATCACCCACAAGTCGGCGGACTTCGTCAAAAGCCGGTTCCCGCACATCTACGAGACCTGCCTGGAGAACGGCATCGATATCACGGGCCAGCCGATCCCGGTCGTGCCCGCCGCCCATTACCAGTGCGGCGGAGTGAAGTCGGACCTGAATGGGGAAACGTCGCTCCGGGGGCTTTTCGCGATCGGCGAAGTCGCATGCACCGGTCTGCACGGGGCGAACCGCCTCGCGAGCAACTCCCTCCTCGAAGGGCTCGTGCTGGCCGCCTCCGCCTTCGAGAAAACCACGCGCAACCGCCCGCCCCGCGTCGCGTTCGACCTCCCCGAGTGGCGTCCGGGCCAGGTGACGGATGTCGATGAAATGGTCGTCATCTCCCACAATTGGGAGGAAATCCGCCGCCTCATGTGGGACTACGTCGGCATCGTGCGCACGGACAAACGCCTCCAGCGCGCGGCGACCCGCCTCCGCAACCTCCACGCGGAAGTCCAGGAGTTTTACTGGAACTTCAAAATCACGACCGACCTCCTCGAGCTCCGCAACCTCGTCACCGTCGCCTCCCTCGTCGTGGATTGCGCGCTCAGCCGCAAGGAAAGCCGCGGGCTCCACTTCACGCTCGACTACCCCGACCGCGACGACGCCAAGTTTCTCCGCGACACCACCCTGCGCCGGACGTAGGGGCTCAGAGCCGCAGCAGCCAGGTGTAGACGATCAGGTGGTCGCCCGGAATGTTGAGGTAGTGCGGCCCGGGGACCACGTTCCGGCTCATGAACGCGAAGAGATGCCGCTGCCAGGCGGGCATCAGTTTTTCGGGACAGGAAAGAATCAACTCCCGCGCCACCACGTAAAAGGTGTCCCCCTCGTCGAAAGTCATTTCGCCCCCGCTCGCTTCAACCGCCCGCCGCATCATCCCGGGCACATCCGGTTCCACCATGTATCCGTGCTCCGCCCGCACGACCCAAAGCCCGCCGGGATGTCTGCTGACAGACACGGCCCCGACCGGGGCCTCCCGATCCCGCCAGTTCGGATCCAGAAGCAGGATCACGAGCCGCTCCGCGAGCACTTTCACCCGGCGGTGTTGTTCCAGAATTCCCGCGACCGCATGGTCGGGATTGGGACGGCGGACCACGAAAACGGATGTTCCCGGAACCCTCGGAAAATTCTCCGCCACGATTTTCGCCCCGAGATCCCCGACGGAAACGGCCCCGAATTTCAGCGCTTTGCGGATCAGCAGACGTCCGCGGCTCCAGGTCAGCATGAGCGCACCGGCTCCGGCGGCCAGCAGGATCGGCACGAAGCCGCCCTCAAAGAGCTTGGTCAGGCACGACGCGAATAGCGGGATGTCCAGGCACAGGAGCGCGCAGAGGAGGAGCAGGGCCTTCCATTTCGTCGGTGATCCCCTCGCGAGCAGGACGGCCCCGAAGGTGATCGAGGTCACCATCATGGCCCCCGTGACCGCGATCCCGTAGGCATTCGCGAGCGCCGAACTCGATCGGAATGCGACCACAAGGAACAGGCACACCGCACCGAGCACAAAATTGACGAGCGGGATGTAAATCTGCCCGCGCATCATCGTGCTCATGTGCCTCACAAAAAACCTCGGCAAAAATCCAAGGTCCATCGCCTGGCTCGCCAGGGAAAACACCGCGCTGATCAATGCCTGTGACGCGATCACGGTCGCCGCAGTGGCCAGCAACACCATCGCGGAACGCGCCCACCCCTCCGGAATCATCATGAAAAACAAATTCGGATCCGATGCGAGCGAGGGATCGCGGGTCACCATCGCCGCCTGCCCGAGATAGTTGAGAATCAAGCTGGGGAAGACCACGTATCTCCAGGCCCGCAGGATCGGTTTCCTGCCAAAATGGCCGAGGTCCGCATAGAGTGCCTCGGCCCCGGTCACGGCCAGCACGACGGCTCCCACAATGGCCAGCGCCCCCCACCCGCCGCGCGAAAGCAGGTGGATCCCCTGCATCGGATTGAAGGCTGCAAGCACGGACGGAGCCGCTGAGATTTGCAGGGCACCGGTCACGGCCAGACTCAAAAACCACAGCGACATGACCGGACCGAAAACTCCTCCCAGGCGTCCCGTCCCGAACCTTTGGGCCACAAAGAGCGCGCCCAGGATCACCAGCGTGCCGGACAGGGAATAGTGTGCCCAATCCGGCCTGACTGCGGCGACGCCCTCGACCGCACTCAACACGGAAATCGCCGGCGTGATGGCTCCGTCGCCCAACAACATGGCCGCCCCAAATACAACCAGCGGTATCATCCACCCGCCCGCAAACCGCTTTTTACCCGACGCGCGCAGCAGCGCCATCAGGGCGAAAATCCCGCCTTCGCCGTGATAGTCGGCCCGCATGATGACCGTGGCGTATTTGATCGTCACCACGAGAAAAATGGTCCAGATCACCAGCGAGGCGACGCCGACGGCCGATGCCGGTCCGGTCAGCGAAAGCGCAGCTTCATAGGCATAGAGCGGGCTTGTCCCGATGTCGCCGAACACCACGCCCAGGGCCACGAGCGCCATCGCGGCATTCCGGGTTTCCTGTGGTTTGGCGGACATCGGAATCCTCTATAAGAACATTTCCGTGCCGGTGGCGAGAACGGTCTCGTAAAATCTCCGTGTTCCTCTGCTCCCTGCTGATGTGTTGCCAATCCGCCGCGGTCCGGTCTAGTTCGAAGCGCATGGTGACAGAGGCCGCAACAGTCTGCTCGGCGCGGCGGCGCTTCTCCTCGTCGTGCGGCTCCCCCCGCGAAACAAATGAACCGCGGGTTGGGACCGGAAAAGCAGTTTTTTCTTGATGTGCCTGCATGATAGTGTTTCAGTGCCTGCATGAGGAAGAGGCACACATCTCGATACACGGTGAGAGATATATCCGAGGCGGCCGATGCGCGCGTTCGGGAAACCGCCGCCATGGAAGACATCAGCCTGAATCATGCGGTTTTGAGGGCGTTGGACCGGGGGCTCGGCTTGGCGGAAGAGCCGGTTCGGTATCGCTCCCTCGGCAGGGTTGTTGCCGGTTCGTCCGGAAAAGTGGACCGCAAGGGATGGGCCGACATTCTCGAATCCCTGGACAAGGTCACCCCCGAGGATTGGAAGTGAGCCATGCGGATCCTCATCGATTCGAACCGCTTCATCGATTTCTGCGCGGGAGTCGAGGAAGTGGTCGCGACCTTCGAGCAGGCGGCGATCCTCGTGATCCCGTTTATTGTTCTGGCAGAAATCCGGGTCGGGGCCCAACTGGCCAAGCGGGGAGAAAACCAGGTTCGCACTCTGGGTGAACTGCTCAACCAGCAGGGGGTGCGGACCGTGCATTCAACCGACGGCACGGCCCACCACTACGCGTCGATCTTCGCCCAGCTCCGCCGCAAGGGAACCCCGATCCCGACGAACGACATTTGGATCGCCGCCCTCGCCCTCGAACACAACCTGATCCTCTACTCCCGCGACGCCCATTTCGACAAAATCCCCAGCCTGCCGCGCATGGGACACTAGCCCTTCGGGTTGCCGCGTATAAACCGTTTCAATTATTCCAGGGATTCGACAGAGGCGCGGAATCCGTCGTAGAGTTCTGCCATGTCATTTGTGCACCTCCATTGCCACTCGGAATATTCGCTGCTCGATGGGGCGGTGCGGGTGGAGGATCTGATCAGGAAAGCGAAGGAATTCGGGATGCCGGCGGTGGCTCTCACCGACCACGGCAACCTTTATGGGGCCGTGCCATTTTACCAGGCGAAAAAAGAGACCGGCGTGAAGCCGATCATCGGGTGCGAGCTTTATGTCGCCCCGGGACCGATGGCCGAGAAGAGCGCGTCGTCGGGGAAAGACGCGGCCTTCCATCTCACGGTGCTGGCGTCGGACGAGGATGGATACAAAAACCTGGTCAAGCTCGTGACCGCCGCGCACCTCGAAGGGTTCTACTACAAGCCGCGCGTGGACAAGGAACTCCTGGCCAGGCACTCGAAGGGCCTGATCGTGCTCAGCGGGTGCCTCAAAGGGGAGGTGAACTCCCTCCTCCAGGCGGGAAATTACAAGGCGGCCCAGCAGGCGGCGTCCTCATACCGCGACATTTTTGGAAAGGAAAACTACTTCGTGGAACTCCACGACCACGGCATGGACGCGCAGCGGCGCGCGAACCCGGACCTGGTCCGCATCGCGCGGGCCCTCGACCTCGGGCTCGTCGCGGCCAACGACGTGCATTTCCTCGAGCGCTCCCACCACGAGGCACACGACGTCATGATCTGCATCGGCACGGGGTCGATGGTCATGGACGAAAAGCGCCTGCGCTACGTCCCGGAACTCTATTTCAAATCCGCCGAAGAAATGCGCGCGCTTTTCGCGGAGATCCCGGAGGCCTGCGACAACACGCTCGCCATCGCCGGGCGATGCCATTTCGAGATGGAGTTCGGGAAGGCGAAATACCCGGCTTTCGAGCCCCCGGCCGGCAAGACGCGGGAAGGCCACCTCCGGGACCTGTGCTACGGAGGCCTGAGGACCCGGTATGGCGGACGGGCGGAGACGGATGACAGTTTGCGTGCCCGCCTCGACTACGAACTCTCTGTCATCGAGAAGACCGGCTTCGTCAGCTATTTCCTCATCGTCTGGGACTTTATCAGCTACGCGAAAAAGCGGGGCATCCCGGTCGGGCCCGGACGCGGGTCGGCGGCGGGCTCGCTGATCGCCTACGCGCTGGGCATCACGGACATCGACCCGATCCATTACGGGCTGATCTTCGAGCGGTTTCTGAACCCCGAACGCATCAGCCCGCCGGATATCGACGTGGATTTCTGCATGGACCGCCGCGGCGAGGTGATCGACTACGTGCGGAAAAAATACGGCGAGCGGGCGGTCTCGCAGATCGTCACCTTCGGAACGCTGGGGGCCAAGAGCGTGGTGCGCGATGTCGGCCGCGTGTTGGGCTGGAGTTACGGGGACGGCGACCGCATCGCGAAGATGATCCCCAACGAGCTCAACATCGACCTCGAATCCGCCGCGAAAAAAAACCCCGAGCTCGCCGCCGCCATCGAAAACGAACCCGCCGTCAAACAGCTCTGGGACTACGCGACCGTGCTCGAAGGCCTGAGCCGGAACACCGGGATCCACGCGGCGGGAGTCGTGATCGGGGACCGCCCGCTCGACGAGTTCATCCCCCTCTGCCGCGGAAAAGAAAACGAGGTCGTCACCCAGTATGCCATGGGCCCCCTCACCGACCTCGGGATGCTCAAGATGGACTTCCTCGGGCTCAAGACATTGACCGTGATGAACGAGGCCGTCCGCCTCATCCACAAAAAGGACCCGGCTTTCGATCTCGCCACCATCCCCGCCGATGATGCGGAAACCTTCGGCATCTACAACCGGGGCGAAACGCTCGGGGTCTTCCAGATGGAAAGCGGCGGGATCACCGGCTTCTGCAAAAATTTCGATATCAAGACGATCAACGACATCATCGCGCTCGGTGCCTTGTATCGCCCGGGGCCGATGCAGTTCATCCCGGATTACATCGAGCGCAAAAAGGGGCTGAAAAAGATCGAATACCTGCATCCCCTCCTCGAGAAAGTCTGCGCCGAGACCTACGGGGTCATGGTCTACCAGGAGCAGGTGCAGCTCGCGGCCAGCGTGCTGGCGGGATACTCGCTTGGCGACGCGGATCTCCTCCGCCGCGCGATGGGAAAAAAGGATGCAAAAAAAATGGAGCAGGAACGCGCCCGTTTCGTCGAAGGCTGCGGGCGGACCAACCAAATCGCACCCAAGATTGCGGACGCGATCTTCGGGTTCATCGCCAAGTTCGCGGAATACGGCTTCAACAAAAGCCACAGCGCCGCCTACGGCTGGATCTCCTACCAGACCGCTTTTCTCAAAACCCGCCACCCGCTCGAGTTCATGTCCGCGATGCTCAGCTTCGACGCCAGCACGACCGAGCGCCTCGCCGAGGTCATCGGCGAATGCCGCCGCATGGAGATCGCCATCCGCCCGCCGGACATCAACTCGAGCGACCTGAAGTTCACACCGCAGGAAGATGCCAAAGCAATCCGGTTCGGGCTTGGCTCGATCAAAAATGTCGGCACCGGAGCGATGGAGGCGGCCGTCGCCGAGCGGGAAAAAAACGGACCGTTCAAATCGCTCGAGGACTTCTGCTCGCGCCTCGACTCGCGCACGGTCAACCGAAAAATCCTCGAGAGCCTCGTGAAGTGCGGCGCATTTGACCCGTTCGGGAAATACCGCTCGCAACTTTTCGCCGAGATCGAACCCGCGATGGGGGCCGCAGCGGCGGTCCAGCGGGACCGTGCGAGCGGACAGGTTTCGTTGTTCGGCGACCTCGATATGCCGGACGAGAAGGGAAGCGTCGGCGGTGCGGCGAAAATCGACCCCTGGCCGCAGCAGGAAATGCTCGCCTACGAGAAAGAGCTCCTCGGCTACTACGTCAGCGGACACCCGCTGGACCGGTTCGCCGGCCATTTCGATTCGGGAAAATATTCGACAGTCGCCCAGGCTCTCCAGACAGAGGAATCCGGCGCGTTCAAATTGGCGGGGCTCCTGGCCGCAGTGGAAAAAAAATTCACCAAGAAAGACGGCAAGCCATTCGGCGTGCTGCTGCTGGAGGACTTCACCGGCTCCATGGAAATCACGGCATGGGAGGAGGCATTCACGAAAAATGCGGCGCTCATGGTGCCCGGCACCGCCCTCGCCGTCGGTGCCCGGATCACGCGGCGCGACGACTCGGTCCGAGCCACCGCGACTTCCATCGCCGCCTTGAAGCCCAAGGCCTCGGTCAAGCCGGTCCGCCTCAGGCTCGCGCGCGAAAAAATGCGGGAATCCGACCTCTCCCTGGTTCTGGAATCGGTCAAGCGCCACCCCGGTCCCCGCCCGCTGTTCCTGGAATTCGTCCGCCCGGATGGCGGCACGGTCGAGATCGCTGCGGGAGAAGAGTTCACCGTGGGCGATGAACGGGAAATGATCGAGGAACTCTCGGCCTTTGCCTTGTAAAAAAAGGCCGGGGCACATCCTTTTCTCCGCAAGGGGGCAAGGGTTTCCCCAATCCGCGCGTAACGCCAACGATGGGAGGGCGAACCTCCGTGTGAGCCCATTTATTACGGCTCAGACGGAGCTTCGCCCTCCCTCGCGTTATCGACATGTCGTCGAACCGCTCCCCTC
>Ga0172380_10002884_pt1 | contig 25049 bp, 27 predicted proteins | sample Leawe162metaG_FD_119747 | JGI IMG/M metagenome (GOLD analysis project Ga0172380, IMG submission 119747) | Leachate microbial communities from a municipal landfill in Southern Ontario, Canada - Leachate well 162 metaG | ecosystem: Engineered > Solid waste > Landfill > Unclassified | place...
CGGCATCCGGAATGTGACCCATGCCGTTCGGCCGCCGCCAGAAGCCACGCCGCCAATGGGCGGGAACCTCCCCACTCCGGCTCTGTTCCACCATGCGGACAAACCCTTCCTCGCCTTTCGACAGCGAGTAGAAATTCGCCACCGTGGTGATCTCAGCACCGTTCGTGATCGCCTTCCGATCTACCCCACCCATCTGCAATTTCTGCACCTCCCCAACACGAGTGACCGAGCCAGGAAGTGAGGTGATATAGAGGCAGAGTCCGGCGACAATCCTGAAGACATCACGCGCCTGATTTTCATTTGGAGCGAAGGGAGAGCCGGCGTTCTCGAACACCTCCTCAATACCGTGATGGGACTCTTCGATGACCTGGTCTTCCTCTTTACTAGCGAAGTAACAAGTCATCGGTGCGTGCACATGGAGAAACTCTTGGCGTTCCTCCATCAGCTTGACGAATAGGTTCCATTTCTTAGGCTGAAATGAATCCCTGAGCTTTGCAAGCTGCAGAGGACCCATCTTAGACCAAGGTTTATAACCCGGCCCGCTGCCATGGATAAACAGCCCCTTTTCCCCAACTCGATTCACGACGATGCAGTCTACCGCGCCGTCGCTCCAGGGGACAGGTTCGTCAAGCGTGATCGCGAAAGAATCGAACGGCAATTTCACCTCGCTCCACCTCACTCCTCCAAGCGAAGTATGAACGAGAAGCTGTTGCATCTCACGCGGGATCTTGTATACCCGTCGCGAATGACCGGTCCAGGAAAATAGGCACTGCGCATCGGTAGCGTAGTAACCCGCCATCGTCGGATCTAATGCCTCTGACGGATCAGGAAGAAACCTGCTGTCAAATTCCGTATCCTGGCGCACAGTCAGAAGAAAATTACGGAAGTCATCATCGATGAGAACCGGGGGTTTCTTCAAATTCTTTTCTCCCTTCTCGAACCGGATCCCGTAGAGGCGGAGGCGCGTGTGAAGGCGAACTTCCTCCCACACCTGCAACACTTCTTCGAGACGCTGAATCGGTTGGCGAATAGTCAAAGAACACCTCAGTATGTGTTCGAATCCGGTATGGACTCGACCGAAAAATATAGCTTACTTCTGAAGATACGTCAAAAGATTTTCCTTCTCCCCCTTTTGCATCTTCTTGATCATCGCCTCGCGTTGGCGTGCCAGTGTTGCTGAACGCATCTTCTTTTGATACACCAGTTTAACCGGCCCGAAGGCGCGGGTGTATTTAGCGCCTTTGCCGGAGTTATGAGCGGCAACTCGAAGTTCGACATCATTCGTGATGCCGGTATACAGACTGCCGTTCTTGCAGCGCACCATGTAGACAAACCACGCGGGCATATACGGATCATAATAACAAATCAGGTTATACTTTCTCCGTGATCAAAGTTACTGTCACCAAAGCCAAAGAATTTTATGAAAAGTACGAGCGATTCCTCGTACCCGCTTTTTTGCTCATCGGGTTTCTTCTGGACGTCATCACCTTCAAGAGCCTGCAGATTGAAACCACGTTCATTATCCTTGGCGTGTACGCCTTCGTGGCTGGTGCTTCCATCATTTACACCAGCTTTTACGATGGTCGAAAGACTCCCCCGCAAAATATCGTGCTCCGATACCTGAGGATCGGCATGCCGCTCCTTTCACAGTTGGCACTCGGCTCCATGCTGAGCTCAGCGCTCCTTTTCTACTGGTTCAGCGGATCGCTCTCCGCCAGCTGGCCTATCCTTGTCTTTGTAGCCATCCTCATGGTGACAAGTGAAGTGTTCCGTCACATTTATTTGCGCCCCACGGTGCAAATAGGATTTTACGCCTTCATTCTCTTTTCTTACTTCTCCATTCTCTTCCCGTTTCTTTTCACCTCACTCTCCGCATTTGTTTTCCTCTTAGGCGGAACGGCGAGTTACTTTATCATGCTCGCTATTGTGAGCGTGCTTCGTTATGTCTCAGAAACGGCGGCCCAGAAAAAGCGCCGCATGTTCGCAGCCGTCACGCTGGTCTTCTTTGGCATGAACGCGCTCTACTTTTTAAATGTCATTCCCCCGCTTCCGCTCGCTATCCGTGACGCCGGCGTGTACTACAGCGTGAGACGAAACTGGGACGGCTACACGCTCGTGGGTGATAAGGAAGTATTCCCGGCAAATATTCTTCCCGGCCAAACGCTGAAGAGTCCCGCAGACGGTACACTCTACGTCTACACAGAAATTTTCGCTCCCGCTAATTTGAGCACTACCATTTATCACCGCTGGGAATATAAGGATCAGGCCACAGGAAAATGGACTACTCGCGCTCGTCCCTCCTTCCTTCTCTACGGCGGCCGCCTCCCCGGCTATCGCGGATACACCAGAAATACGCACGTATCCGCCGGTTCCTGGCGCGTCACGGTAGAAACCGAGCGCGGCCAAAGCCTGGGACGAATTCCGTTTACGGTTGTAGAATAGCCCGCCCCTTGCCAGAAACAGGAAACTCTGCTAAGATTCGCGAATTCTATGAAAACCGATTACGCAGGAAAAAAGAAGAGTGGATTTGGAGGCAAGAAATTTGGCGGTCCAGGCAAGTTTTCTGGTGGTTACCAGAGCACTCCTCGTTCTGGCGACTATAAACCAGCCTACCGCGGAGGAGATGAGGATCGCCCAGAAATGCATGATGCTATTTGTGCAGAATGTGGCAATGCTTGTCAGGTTCCTTTCAAGCCTAACGGCCGCAAGCCGGTTCTTTGTAAGAACTGTTTTGTCCGTGATGACGCCTCTGTCAGCTCCCCGTTCATCAAAAAGACCTACGCTGATCGCAAAGGATTCAAGAACGTTCCTTTTGAGCGCGAATCCCGTGAGTCTGCGGTAAACCCTACGGCCGCTCTTGAAAGACGCCTGAAGGTCATTGAAGAGAAGTTGGACAACTTGCTTGAGATGCTCTCTGACGGCGCAGAGGATGCATCGTAATTGAATGAGCAAAGAAAAGATCCGGCGATTGCTGGGTCTTTTCATTTTTAACAAGAAACGATAACTTTTTTACCTCAATTATTGTATAGTGAAGGGATATGAAATATCTCTTTGCGGGAATGCTCGCTTTCTTCCTTCTGCCAAAGATTTCGTTTGCCGCGGAAATTATTGATCTACACTTTCCCCTTGAAGGAACTGCCATTTTTTCTGATGACTTTACGGACATTCGGAGCGGCGGACGCACGCATGACGCCACGGATATCATGGCGCCCAAGATGACAAAAATTCTTGCCCCCGTGGACGGACGAATTACCTATGCGCCCACGGAAGAACCGAGCTACGGATTCATGCTTTCTTTGGAGGGTGATGACGGTTACAAATATCATTTCATCCACATTAATAATGACACTCCAGGAACAGATGACGGCGCAGGCGGCCTGGAAAATGCCTACGCTCCGGGAATTGGCAGAGGCGTGCGCGTGGAACGCGGAGAATGGATTGCAAACGTGGGAGACAGCGGAAATGCCGAATCCACGGGACCGCATCTGCACTTTGAAATCTACCTTGGAGATACGGCTATCAATCCCTACCCTTCGCTCCTTGCCGCCTACAGCCGCATTTCTTACAGCCCGGAGGCGGAACTGGCCGCGGCTAGCTCTATTAATGATGATCAGGAAATAGCGATTACCGCTGAGGAAACAAGCTGTACCGCCAATTCCCTCATTCGCACACCGGAAGTTTCTACCGTGTATTACTGCGGACAAGACGGCGGCAGATATGTGTTCCAGAATGAAAGCACCTTCTTCTCTTGGTACACAAGCTTTTCGAATGTGGTCTACGTAAGCTCAGACGTGATGGCCTCCATTCCCCTCAAGGGCGTAGTGACCTATAAGCCAGGTTCCTTCATGCTCAAATTACCGAGCAGCCCTAAGGTGTACGCCGTTGGCCACAATGGGACGCTCCATTTTGTACCAACCGCAGAACTCGCCACCACGCTCTACGGGACAAGCTGGGCTAAAAAAATAAAAGATCTCCCGGAAAGTTTTTTCCCGGCCTACCGCATAGGAGAAGAGGTGACTAGGGATTAGGCTGCGGTAAGAAAACCGGAAGCGTGGCCGGCAGCTGCCAGCCGTGCTAATATCCTCCTTGCTATGCGGCAAGAAGACGCACTCACCCTCCTTAAAACCGGAAAGAATGTCTTTTTGACAGGCGAACCGGGAGCCGGAAAAACGTACACCATTAATGCGTACGTTTCGTATTTGAAATTGCACGGCATAAACGTAGCCGTTACAGCCTCTACTGGTATTGCTGCCACCCACTTGGGCGGGATGACCGTCCATTCCTTTAGCGGTATAGGCATCAGCAAGTACCTCTCCCCCGCTGAACTGTCTGAAATTGCCGGGAAAAAGAATGTAGCCGAGCGCATCCGGGGTGCCAAGGTACTCGTCATCGATGAAATTTCGATGCTCGATGCGCGAACGCTTGATTTGATTGATGCGGTCTGCAAGGCCGTGAAGGAGCCATTCCTCCCCTTTGGCGGTCTCCAAGTTATTTTTGTAGGTGACTTTTTCCAGCTTCCTCCGGTTTCAAGAAATGGCGAACCCTTAAGTGAATTTGCTTTTACTTCTTACGCCTGGAAGCAAGCTGATCCCGCGGTGTGCTACCTCTCCGAGCAGCATAGACAAGAAGATGCGGCATTTTTACAAATTCTTTCCGCCATCAGAAAAAATGCGGTGACGGACGATCATCGCGCGTTACTCATCGATCGCCATAAAGGTGCCATGCGGGAAGGCGTGACCAAACTCTACCCGCACAATGCGGATGTAGACCGGATGAATGATTCGGAACTGAAGAAGATTAAAAGTGACGAGAAGACGTTCCGCATGATGGCGCGCGGCATTCCGCCACTGATCGACCAAATCAAACGCGGCTGTCTGTCCCCGGAAATGCTGACCCTGAAAAAGGGAGCTCGGGTAATGTTTACCAAAAATGCGTTCTTTGACGGCTACGTCAACGGAACTACCGGTGAAGTAGCGGGATTTGATAGAGCCAATGGGTACCCGCTCGTAAAACTGAGGAGTGGGGCCATGATTATTGTCGAACCTGCCGAGTGGAAGATAGAAGCGGAGGGAAAGATTCTGGCGAGCATCTCACAACTCCCCCTCAGGCTTGCCTGGGCCATGACGGTACATAAGAGCCAGGGCATGTCACTCGATGCCGCCTTCATCGATTTATCCGGCGCCTTTGCGTACGGGCAGGGCTACGTAGCACTCTCCCGCGTGCGCACACTCGACGGCCTCCACCTCGGTGGAATTAACGAGAGGGCACTCGAAGTAGATGGCGCGGTGCTGAATGCCGATGAAGCCTTCCGTGATGCATCGCTCCAAGCCGAGCAGTGGCTGGATTCGGCAGACAAGACCGAGCTCCAAGAAATGCATGACGCATTCATCGTGGGTGCGGGAGGTCGCATCGAAGAAATCTCAGCCGAAAATCCTCTGCCAATCAAAGAGAAGAAAAAGAAAGAAAAGAAATGGGAAGGAACCATAGCGTTATTTCTCGAGGGAAAATCCCTGAAGGAAGTAGCCGAAGCACGCGGAAAGAAAGTCGGCACGATCATCGAGCATCTGGAAGCCATGAAAATGGAAAAGATACTTCCCCTAGATAAGCTCGACCATTTGCTCGAAGAAAACAAGGATGTCTTCCATGAAATTCATGTCACCTTTAAAAAGAAAGGTGCGGAGTCCCTGAAAACCGCTTACGAACATCTGGACGGCGCGTATTCCTATGACCTCATCCGTTTTGCTCGAGTTTTCTGGAACGGTTAGCCGGGGGACAACGTGCTCGACCATGAAGAACTTTCGGGTATACTATCTGCAAATTCATTTGACTATTCTATGAAATCAACCAAGTTCATCGCTACGGGTCTTGCACTTGCTTCCGTCCTCATGCTTGGCGCAGGATGCGCAGGCGGAGCAAGCACTGGTACTGGTGCAGGCGCAGGAACGGGTGCCTCATCCGCCTCAAGCAGCACCATCACCATCACGAGCCCGGTAGCGAACGCGTCCCTCAAATCAGGACTCGTGGTAGAAGGTACATCAAAGAACCCCGGAACCACGGTGTACTCCCGCATTGTAGATTCCGACGGCAGCATGATGAATGAGGCCAAGACCACCGTGAAGTCTGACGGCACCTTCAAATTTAACGGTATCTACTTCCTCACACCAAAGGGTCCGAACATGAAGATTGAAATCTTTGAGAAGGACGCCGCCAACAAGGAAGTGAATAAGGCCACGGTTCCTTTCACCTACGCTAAGTAACTCTCTCTTCATCCTTTTGAAAACCGGTCTTTGCGGGCCGGTTTTCTGCTTTTATGAGCTGTCCCTTTGATACAACAAAAGACGCCCTTGTTTCCTATAGCGGCGCGGATGTCTCTGCAGAGTCTCAAGGACTCCCTAAAATCGTTCTCGTAACCACGTTTACCTTGGGGTACATGGCGGACAAGCAGCCAAAGGAGGAAATTCGCAGCTGTAACGTTTGTGGATCTCTTTGGTTTATTAGCTATGACTATCCTGATCATCCCCCGCTCGCCTTTACGGCGGAGCGCATAGGTTCCAAGGAATCGCTTGAAAAAAGAGCGAAAGTGATGCAAGAAGGTCTGGAGGCGAATCTTCGTGATAACATAATAGTGGAGGATACGTTTGCGGAAAGCGAGAAAAAACTCGCCGAACTTCAAGAAGCGTATGAACACCTATGAAAATGTCCAGGTAAGCTGGCAGCATCAAAGGGATGAGGGCGAACGAGCAGAACGGGAACATTTCGCCCGCATGAACCACGAAGAACTCCTCGTGGCACTCGCACACGCACCGCGGATAAACCCGTATTTTTCGCTTTGGTACGTGATGGGAGAAACAAAAAACCTTACCCTTTTTGGCTGGCCGCTTTTCCTGTACGTCCAACGAGAAGATATTGACGCTCTGGACCGCTACCACGCCGGCACAAATCTTGGCCGCCTCATGGGACTGCCGGACGACGATCAACACATGAAACGCATCATCATCACCCGTGAATATCCGTCTAAGAGCGCCTTCCAAACGCTTGAGCGCATGCTCGTAAAACAAATCGGCCGGTCCACGGTTTCCTTGCCATAAGGACATTTTTCACGTACACTCCGGGCCTCTTTGGCTCTCTTTTCCTTTATGGCTGACGGCAATGTTATTTTACGGTTTGAAGGGGTGACTTTTGGCTATGACGCGGAGAACCCCATTTTAGATGAGGCCGATTTTTCCGTCAGAGAAGATACTAAAATGACGGTCATGGGCCAGAACGGCGCCGGGAAATCCACCATTTTTAAATTGATTACGGGAGTGCTTAAACCCGATCGCGGCGTCATTCACATGAAGGATGGCGTGAAGGTGGGAATCGCTACACAAGTAGTACCTAAGGAACGCATGGAAGATACCGTGAGCGAATTTTTTGCCCACGCCTTCCCTGAGAAGCTGTACGATCTTGATAAACGGATCAAAGACGTTCTTGAAGCCGTGAACCTTTCCACGCCATTTGAAAAAAAGATCAAAGAGTTTTCCGGCGGCCAGCAGGCCCGTTTGCTTTTGGCGTACGCGCTCATTGCAGAACCGGATATTCTTCTCTTGGATGAACCGACGAATAACCTCGATCCTGAGGGAATCGCCCATCTCACAGCTTTCATCATCATGTACCCAAAAACCGTCCTCGTTATTTCCCATGACGCCGAATTTTTAAACTCTTTCACGGAAGGCGTTCTGCACCTGGATGTGTACACCGGAAAAGTAGATCGCTATGAAGGCAACTACATGGACGTGGTGGAAGAAATCACCGCGCGCGTGGAGCGTGAACGCATGAAGAACGCTCGCCTCTTAAAAGAAATTCAAGATAGAAAAGATAAGATCAACTTCTTTGCGCATAAGGGAGGAAAGATGCGTAAGCTCGCAAGCAAGCTGAAGGATCAGGTGGAAGACGCAGAAGAAAACATGGTTGAGGTGAAGAAGGACGATAGAACCATCCGCGATTTTACTATTCCCGCGCAGACTTGGTCAGACAATGTTGTTTCCATTTCTGCGGTCAAAGTCATCAAAAATCACGAACCAATTGATGTTCCCGTAAAGAAATATCTCCGCAAGGGCCAGAAGCTCCTCGTTTCGGGACCAAACGGAATTGGCAAGAGCACCATGCTTCGCGCCTTAGCAGAAAGAACCCCCTCCGGCTCCCCCTTGAAAGGGGGAGAGAACGCAAGCGCAATTATTGCCAAGGACGTAAACGTAGGCTACTACCGCCAGGATTTTTCTGGTCTCGACTTCTCGCAGACCGCGTACGATTCTCTTGCCGCCATGATGCACCAGCCGGATAATGAAACTATCAGAAAAGTGGGTGCGCATTTCTTGTTAAACGGTGACGCGCTCGCTACCCGCGTAGGCTCCCTCTCAGAAGGACAAAAAGGGCTCCTCTGTTTTGCGCGATTTGTTTTACAAAAGCCGGGTCTCCTTATTCTGGACGAACCTACCAACCACATCAATTTCCGCCACCTGCCGATTATTGCCAAAGCGATCGATACTTACGAAGGCGCGGTCATCATGGTCAGCCACGTGCCAGATTTTGTCAGTCAGATCAAATTCACGGATGAGCTCGATCTTGGAGCGCTTTAGGTGACGTCGATAATCCCGTACTCGATCGCTCTGCCGTCATGATGAAGCGTGACGCTTTCGCCACGCGCTCGACCAAGGAGCAGCTGCCCGAGCGGAGAGAGATGGGAGATCCTCCCCTTCCCCGGATTTGTTTCGTGGGAACCCAAAATTTCAAAACCCGTTTGTTTGCCATTCACGTAGAGGGTGACCGTGGAACCGATACGTATCTTCCCATCATCCTCCCCTTTTTCTATCACTACCGCGTGTTTCAGACGCTGATCGAGGATAGTGATCCGGTCATTGATCCGTCTGAGCTCCACCTTAGCCTCCTGGTAGGCAGCATTTTCTGACAAATCCCCCATTTGCTTGGTGCGGTGGACCTCTTCTGCCGCCCGCGGCCGCTCCACGGCGGTCAGCCTCTCCAGGTCTTTTTGCATCTTTTCAAGGGCTTTTGGCGTAAAATAATGGTCATCCGTCATTTTGGCGTGCCGCCAGATTTCTGATCTTCTTGTAGGAATGCGCATAGGTTTGTTGATCTTTATCATAGCGTTATCCCCCCATACAGGCCAGCGCTGTACAAGAAAGGGGAAATGTGCCATACTGTGGCGGTACGGAGTTCAAAGTTAACCAGCTCACATTGAGTCTCACGACGAATTATTCTTTTCACAGTGACTATGCAGGGTACAATCAAGCGTTTGACAGATCGTGGTTTTGGATTCATCGCACCAGAAGATGGTAGCGCTGATCTTTTCTTCCACGCAACGGAACTCGTAGGCGTTGAATTCAACGACCTCCGCGAGGGCGATGCAGTTACCTTCGAAATCGGCCAGTCCGATAACGATAAGGGTCCTAAGGCTCTTAAGGTAGCACGCGCAGAAGCAACGGCGTAAGCTGTACTTCACAAAACACCCCGTCCTTGGACGGGGTGTTTTGTTTTTGCTAAACTCTCCCCCATGCCGCGTCCGCTCTTAGAAGGAAAAGGGATCCGTAAATCCTACGGCAAGCAGGTTGTGCTGGACAATCTGTCTTTTGTGGTTCTTGAAGGCATGAAGGTGGCGCTCATAGGAAGAAACGGTGCCGGAAAATCCACCCTCTTAAATATCGTCACCGGCACAGAGGAAGCGGACGGCGGAGAAGTATCCACATTGCCGTGGACGAGAGTGGGCATCGTAAAGCAGCACGAAATTCTTCCAAGTGACATTTCGACCGAAACATTTCTGGAAAAAATGAGCGGCAAACCGTCCTGGGAAGTGCGCAAGCTCGGCGCAAAGTTTGGTCTCAAGGAAAAGGAATACTCGCTCCCGCCCGCCAATCTTTCCGGCGGCTATCAGATGCGCGTGAAGATTGTGGCCATGCTCTTACAGGAACCGAATTTATTGCTGCTCGACGAGCCAGTAAACTATCTAGACCTTTCCACATTGATTCTCCTTGAGAAATTTCTCGCGGACTACGACGGCAGTTTCATCATGACCGCGCATGACCGCGAGTTTCTGCAGAATACCTGTAATACTACGTTTGAAATTGAGCGTGCCGAACTGACCACGTACCCAGGGAAAGTGGTCGAGTATTTCGCTTGGAAAGAGGAGCAACGAGAATTTCAATTGCGCACCAACAAAAAGCTGAAGCGAGAAATCGCTCATCACCAAGATTTCGTTGATCGTTTCCGCTATAAGGCCAGCCAGGCTTCCCGCGCGCAGAGCAAAATCAAGCATATTGCTAAGCTCCGGCATCAGATTAGTGCGGTAGCGGGATCGCTCGGTTCCGCGCGCATTGTCATCCCTACCCCGCAGATTATTCCGGGCACGGCTTTTAGGGCCGAGAAATTGTCGATCGGCTACGGTGAGAATGTTATTGCCACTGGCATTACTTTTGAGGTGAAGCGTGGAGAAAAAGTAGTTATTGCCGGAGAGAACGGCAAAGGAAAATCGACGCTCCTGAAAACACTCGCCGGGAAGATACCGCCTTTGCCTGTGCAAATCGAAAACCCTTCGACAAGCTCAGGGTCGGCTCGTCCGTCCATAGTCAAAGACCATGAGCGAGGCCGGACGTCTCATGCCGGCCGAGTCGAATGGTGGCACAAAGCGGACATCGGTTACTACGACCAGAAGACAGACGCCACCTTGGTCCCTACAGAGACCATTCTCGCCTACCTAACGCGTATGGCTCCGGTCATGACGTCTGGCGAGCGTATTCTCATGATGGCCGGAAACTTTTTGTTCCGTAATGATGACCTGGAGAAAACCACGAGCGTGCTTTCTGGCGGAGAGAGAGCTCGACTATGCCTAGCCGGCATTCTGCTCCACGAGCATAACGTGCTGATTCTCGACGAACCGACAAACCACCTGGATGTAGAAACGGCGGAATCGCTCGCGCTCGCCCTGAAGGATTATGGCGGAACGGTTATTTTCGTATCTCATGCCCGTACCTTCGTAAACGCCCTCGCCGATAGAATCTACGAAATTCGTGGAGGCACGCTCAGACATTACACAGGTACATATGAGGAATACGTGGACGATCTGCGGGATCTCATGGAGGAAGACGCGCGCCAAGCTGTAGGGGTCGGCGCCCCTGCCGACCCACGTGCATCCGCCAAGCCCAAGCAGTCACGAGAGCAACACCTGCTCATCAAAGAAAAACGAAAAGAACAGGACAGACTACAGAAACAAATCGATGCGCTCGACAAAGAGAAAAGCTCTATCCTGGCCTACTTCTTTGAAAATCCTACGGACTACGCTCCGGAGAAGTCGGCTCGATTATCAGAAGTGACTCGAGAAATGGGATATTTAGAAGATTCTTGGATGAACCTTGAGGAGGCAATCTCGAAGATATAACGGGGAAACTGCTATACTTGGCTCAATATGAATTTTAGGATTGAGCTCAAACGGCCGCCGGCGGAAAAAAAGGAGATCAAGCCCGTTGTCGTAGAACAGCGACAAGCCAGCAAGGAAAGGCCGCGTGCAGAGAAGCCTAAAGAAAAACCAAGAGTCGAAAGTAAGCCCCCTGTCCTCAAGGATCGCGAAGCAGTTACTGATGGCCACATGACCGGTATCATTCACGGAGAGCCTGTCAGGTTGCCCCAGGAACGTGATCCAGAGATGGAACGGCGAGATAGAATACTGAGGGAAGCGAGAAGTCAAAAGAAAGAGGAGGAGGAAGAGGAACCCAAAGGATTTATCTCGCGTTTGGCGAATTCTCGTTTGTTTAAACCAGTGGCCGGGTTATTTGCTTTTGCTGGAGTCGCCGGAACCATTGGTGGCGGCTATGAAATGATGCCGGAGTCTTATGACACGCGAGTAGAACAATACAAACAGGCTTCAGACATCGTGCTCAAATCCCCGCTTGAAGATCTGAAGGATCATGGGTTCACCTTCTCTGGTCTTCCCAAATCAACGGATACCGTGAAATTCTCTGATGGAAGCACGGAACTTCGCAGCAATCTTATCCACGACAAGGATGTTTGGTATACCAAACAAATTTCTTCTCACACCAGCTCGCTTGATACGCTCTCACGGACATGCGGAGAAAAACATAAGGACGGATCCATTACCCTAGATGCCCGTCAGTGCAATGCACTCTACGGAGATCAAACTCCGTTGAAGCTAGATAACGATGCCATGTACGGGCTGTCTGCCGCTACGGGATACTCTCCGGAAGAACTGGCACTTGAAGGACAGATACTCCGCCAGAGCGTCGTGCGCTCATCTCAGCTTGGACTTGGCGGAGCAAGCAGCATCACTGAAGTAGGGAGATTTGAAGATGGTCGCCAGAATGGTGACTATATGAACGAAGAAGACCGTCTCTTCAAAGACAGACTGGCCTTCGCGCAAGACGCTTCCATGCACATTATCCGCGGACTCGATCTCACGAATGATCCTCACGCGTTTGAAAAGGTTAAAGCCATTCAAGAAGCACTGAAGGCGGACATCACTCTTTCAAATGACGAAATTCTTATTGCGAACGACATTGCAAACCTCACCATTACCGACGTCAGAAAAACGCTTATCCCTGCGCCCGGGGAGTCAGGCCATCTTGACCTAGCTAGGGCCGATGAAGCCGCGGCGGAACTCGCCTGGATGAAAGTAGCCGCCTATGAAAAGGATCGCGCAGGCCCCGTACATAAGCTCGCCCACACGCTTGAAGACGTGAGAAACGACCGTCTGATAGGACTCCTCAAAACAGGATATGAAGCTGGTATAGACAAGGATTTCTTCTCTGCGGCGCTTGAAGAACGGGAGAAACCCACAGATGTGGCCATGAAATAAGGGGTTTAACCTCTTTTTTCATTCATTTTTTACTTGACTAAACACAAGAAATTGCGCTATACTCCGCCAGTTGTTTCAAGAAATAGCGCTATTTATGGAGTTTAGGAATATTGCCATCATTGCTCACGTTGACCACGGGAAAACCACCCTGGTGGACGCCATGCTCAAACAGTCCAATACCTTCACGGATCGTGATGTGATTGAGACCTGCGTCATGGACTCAAACGAACTCGAACGCGAGCGTGGTATTACGATTTATGCCAAAAATACCGCCATCATGGTGGACGGCATTAAAATCAACATCGTGGACACCCCTGGCCACGCAGACTTTGGTTCTGAAGTAGAACGCGTGCTCCGCATGGTGGATTCGGTTCTTTTGCTCGTTGACGCTTACGAAGGTCCAATGCCACAGACCAAATTTGTGCTCCGCAAGTCCCTGGCGCTCGGTTTGAAGCCGATTGTGGTTATCAATAAAATCGATAAGCCAACCGCTCGCCCAGACTGGGTGCTGAACCAGGTTTTTGATCTCTTCGTTGAGCTTGGTGCTGCGGATGCTCAGCTTGATTTCAAACATATTTACACCATCGGCCGTGACGGCGTAGCCAAGATGGAACTGACAGATGAGAGCAAGGACCTCCGTCCGCTGTTTGATCTCATCTTGAAAACTGTTCCTCCTGCTAAGAGTGAAACGGATAAGCCCATGCGCCTCCAGGTGGCTAACCTGAAGTACGATAACTACGTAGGACGTATTGCCGTGGGCCGCATTGTAGAAGGTACCGTGAAGAACGGCATGACGGTAACTATCGTAAAACAGGATAACAGCCGTTACACCGGAAAAATTACCAAACTCTACACCCACCGCGGATTGGAAAAGGTAGAAGTTCAGGAAGCAGTAGCTGGTGACATTGTGCAGGTAGCAGGTTTCCCTGACATTTACGTAGGTGAAACCATGGCCGAACAGCCAGATGCTGAAGCGCTCCCTACTCTTGCCATTGATGCTCCTACGCTGACCATGAACTTCATGCCGAACTCTTCCCCATTTGCGGGACGTGAAGGCTCACTCGTTACTTCCCGCCAGATCCGCGAACGTCTTGAGCGCGAACTTGAGATCAACGTAGGACTGCACGTGGAATTTGATGGTACGGACGGTGAATTCAAAGTTTCCGGGCGCGGTGAAATGCATTTGGCTATCTTGATTGAACAGATGCGCCGCGAAGGATTTGAACTGCAGGTTTCTCAGCCACAGGTGATCATGCGTGAGGAAAACGGCGTTTTGGAAGAGCCGATGGAATCCGTAGTCATTGACGTTCCGGATGAATACGCTGGCACGGTGATTGAAAAGCTCGGCAAGCGTAAGGGTGACATGACCAACATGATTGCAGAAAATGGTTCTACTCGCCTGGAGTACACCATGCCTACCCGCGGTATTCTGGGCTTCCGTACGGAATTTCTTACAGATACTAAAGGCCAAGGCACGTTCTCCCACATCTTCTCTAACTACGCTCCGCATAAGGGTGAAATCAACCGCCGCTCTACGGGCTCCATCATCTCTGGAGACCAGGGCAAGACCACGCCGTACGCTCTGGCACTGGTACAGGAACGCGGACCGCTGTTTGTGGCTCCAGGAACAGAAATCTATGAAGGCATGGTCATTGGTGCTTCCATGAAGGAAACCATGACGGTGAACGCCGTACGTGAGAAGAAGCTCACGAACATGCGCGCTTCAAGCGCCGATCACATTGTGGTCATCACACCGGCGATCGACATGAACCTTGAGCGTGCTCTTGAATACATTGATAACGACGAATACGTAGAAGTCACTCCGCAAAGCATCCGTATCCGCAAGAAGTATCTGACGGAAAACGAACGCAAGCGCGGAGCTCGTTCAAATGCTAATGACGTATAAGCAGATTCACGCAGATGTGAGTCGGTGCGGCAGAATTTACGCAGATAAAAGACTCGACCATTCCGGCCGAGTCTTTTATAATCTGCGTTTAATCTGCCTAACTGTTTGCGATCTGCGTAAATCCCCCTACTCCATGGCTTTCTTCAGCGTCACGAGGGCGTAAACGGTGAGCACGATGGTCACAAGGAGTACGAGCCAATTCCCAATGGATGCCGCGAACATCACGATGTTGATGAGAATTCCGGCGAGAGAAAGCAAGATGAGTACGAGCGCCTTTTGCTTAAGTTGTTCCATAGGATGTTAGTAGTCGCGCAGCTTCTGAATAATATCCTTCTGCTGGATTTTCTCAAGAGCCTTGGCTTCAATCTGGCGGATGCGTTCACGAGTAACATCAAATTCGCGACCAACCTCCTCGAGAGTGTGGGAGACACCGTCTTCCAGACCAAAGCGCATCTCAAGAATTTTCTGTTCACGCGGAGTCAGATCACGCATGGCTTCATTCACGTAATCCTTCAGAAGCTGGCGAGCAGCAGATTTATCTGGTGCTAGGTTCTTCACGTCCACCACAAAATCCCCAAGTGTAGAATCGTCATCATCGTCACCCACTGACGTATCAAGTGAAACCGTCTCCTGGGAAATTTTCTGAATGTGCTGCACCTTCTCAAGCGGCAAGCCCATTTCCGCAGCCAGCTCTTCAAGCAATGGTTCGCGACCAAGATCCTGAATAAGACGGCGTTCTACCTGTTTGAAACGGTTAATGGTTTCCACCATGTGGACCGGAATACGAATGGTGCGTGATTGATCGGCCAAGGCACGGGTGATGGCCTGACGGATCCACCAAGTAGCGTACGTAGAGAACTTGTAACCCTTACGGTATTCAAACTTCTTCACCGCTCGGAACAGGCCTACGTTTCCTTCCTGAATAAGATCGAGAAGCGACAACTGCTTGCCTACGAACTTCTTGGCAATAGAAACCACGAGACGAAGGTTCGCTTCAATCAAACGACGCTCAGCCTCCTTATCATTCCGTTCCTTGCGCTTAGCGAGCGCTACTTCTTCTTCCGCATTCAAAAGCGGAATCTTGCCGATTTCTCGCAGATACATCTGAATAGAGTCCTGGGTAAGTTCAGCCGTCAGTGCGCTATCAGATTTCTTATCTACCGTGATGCGCAATTTTTCGTAAACGTCCTCGCGGCCTTTGTTTCCGCCAAGCAAGCCTTCTTTCATTTCTACAAAGTGCAAACCTTTGCGTTCCAAGCGATCCAAAAATTCTTCAAAAAGCTCAATGTGATCTTCTATAAAACCAAAAGCAAAGAGTATTTCACTCTCCGTTACGAATCCGCGAGTCATACCGCGTTCTATCAAACGATTCAGCGATTCCTCGCTTGGAGGCGCGCTCTTCTTATCTATCTTCAGTTGCACCGGCTTTTTAGGAGCAGAAACCTTCTTCAACGGTTTCTTGGCGGCCATCTTTTTCATGGGCACCGGTTTCTTGGACTTCACCACCACCTTTTTCTTGAGGGGACGAGCAACTTTGGAAACCATAATAAAATTTCCGCTGAGGGGTAAAAATTACTTTCTACCGGAGAGCAGAGATGAGTACTGTTTAAGAAGTTCGGCCAAAAGAGACTGGTCACCGGTAGTTTCCGCGTGACGAATTTTTGCTTCCAAGTCCTTACGAAGCATTTTCTCCTGGCTCTCCTTAAAGAGAATAAGATGACGATCAACTTCAGCGCGCACGGCTTGCGGCGACAATCCCCTCAGCATCTCATCTATACGTAAGGCCAAGGTATCTATGGCGCTTACGAGTCGAGTTTCTCCCCGAGCTTCGAGATGGGTACGGAGTCGCGAAAAAAGGGTGGTATTTCCTGCGGCGGCGTTTAGTTGCGTTTGTGGGAGAGTATAAAGCACTTCCACTTCCCTGTAAAGCGAGTTCCATGGCTCACCTAAGGCCTCTTTTGGCACTCGTTTTAGGATTTCTGGGGCGAGCTTTTCGTATTTCAAGAGAATGCCGAGTAGGAAGATGGCAGCGGTGGAAATTTTATCGTGTGTCGGGGCCGGCCCGCGCGCTGTACCTGCGGTCGCCGCCGAACGCACTGGTACTGGCGCGCTCCGGGCCTTTAACATGTCCTCAAGTATAGCCACAGCAACATGAGTCGCATCTGATAGCCTAAGAAGATACAGATACCGTTCGTCGGGTCTTTTGAGACGAGCTACCTGTGGCAGGAGTTCATCAATAAGGTTCCTAGAAGCTTCAACGGATGCCTCCCCCTGCTCTTCGAACAAACGTAAATTCTTCTCAAAATAATATTCTACGATCGATTGAGATTCAGCCGCAATTTTCCGCCAAAGCTCCGGATCCTTTTTTACTACGTCATCCGGATCCTTCCCCGCTCCTTTAGGGATAACTAAACAACGGAACTCCACGCCAAGCGGATTTCCGGCTTCTTCTAATTTGAGGGCGAGTTCGAACACGCGTTTGGCAGCAGCAAATCCCGCGGCGTCGTCATCAAGACAAAAAACCAGTCGCTTCACGTAGCGTGAAAGCGCGCGGAGTTGATCTTCCGTCAGCGCGGTTCCCGAACTCGCCACCACGTTTTCAACCTCAGCTTGGTGCGAAGCGATAACGTCGAGATTGCCCTCTACAATAATCATCTCCCCCGCTTTTCTGGCGCCGCTCTTGGCAAGATGAAGACCGTAAAGCATGTGGCCCTTGTGATACACGGGCGTCTCTGGAGAATTCATGTACTTTGCCTCGTCCTCCCCCGCACCTGGGAGAACGCGGGCAGTAAAGCCGAGTACTCGACCGTTTGGATCACACAGCGGCACCATGATTCGATTCTTGAAGCGATCGATAACCCCGCTGCCGGACTTTCGTTTGAGACATAATCCGCTTTCTACGAGCAGCGGTTCGCCATATCCCTTCTTTTTCAAAAATTGCGCGAGTGCGTCCCATTCGTTCACTGAAGCGCCAAGCCGGAAGCGCTCGACCATCTCAGGTTTGATGCCCCGCGAGCTAATGTAGTTTCTCGCTCCTGTCGCCTGCGGAGAATCGCGGAGGATTGCTTGATAAAACTTTGCGGCAATCTCATTCATCTCTAAAAGTACATCGTTTCTATTCCCCTGCGGGTTTGGTTTGTACTCAGGGAGTTCGATCCCCGCCCGCTTGGCGAGCATCTTCAAGGCCTCGATAAAGCTCAAACCCTCCATCTCCATGACAAAGGTAAAAATGTCACCTCCCTTATCGCAACCAAAGCATTTCCAAATCTGCCGCTCCCTTGAAACATGAAAAGACGGCGTTCGTTCCGCATGAAAAGGACAGACGCCCTTAAAGGAACCCTGGCCAGAGGGTTTCAGCGTAACGTATTCGCCTATTACATCCGCAACGTCCAGCTTATGTTTGATCTCATCTTTGGCATCCATGACGGCATCCTAATGGATCGTAAGGCGACGAGCAACACGGCCTGTTCACGCTTTTCCTAGGTATACTGTAAAAATTCCTCAATGCTCAGACCTGTCTGTTTAATGATGTGGTGAAGGGTTCCCTTACGGAGATCGCCAGCGTGCATGGGAATCGTTATGGCAACCTTGCCTTTCGTATACATTCGATGGCTGCCCCGTTGCCGAACAAGCCTAAAATCCATTTTTTCCAAAACTTTTGCAACCTCAATTGATGTCAATGAAGGAAGCCGCGTCATACACTAAACCGCAACGCTCACCGGAGCAACAATCACGCGCGCATCGCGCCAGACTGCAGAGCGGGCTCTTTTCCCTCTGACTTCAATATATAACTGGGCAGCTTCTTTGATATTCGCTTGCGCTTCTTCAAAAGTATCTCCTTCGGAAATACATCCAGGAAGAGCGGGGATGGTGACCGTATAGCCGCCTTGCTTAGCATCTTCTTCAAAGACAGCAGTATAGGAAGAGATTTTATGCTTCGTTGACGCCTTTTTCATACATCTTCATCCTAAAAGATTCGGGGAACACGGTCAACGGGTAGGCCCCTACCGAACCTGTTTACGGTTTTACTTTCCTCTCCACCATCGCATAAAACGATCTTTGAGTGATGTAGATGAAGCACCTGCGGTGTCTTTCGGAACGATGCTACCCAAATCCGCCCAAGGGTTTTCAAGCTTTTGGTTATGAGTATCGCGAACAATTTTCTCCTTCAGCTCGGCCAAACGGGCAGCGTCCTCCGTCTTATCTGTTCGACGCTTTTTATAAAACGCCAGACGAGAACGTTCATAACTCCGATTAATTGGATGAATATTCGGATCTTCAACATTAAATTCCGCTATCCTCTCGTCATAAGCCTCTGTAATCTGCAGAAACTTTTCACGGTCAGCTTCGTCTTTGCTATTTATAAGATCAATATACTCACCATTCTCGAGCAATTTATTAAGCTCTTTCTTGCTCTTGGTCTGAGCGATGCGCTCGACAATCGATAAGGGTGGCCTATCTCTTTTCTCACTCATAAAATTATCTTGCCGCAACTTTGGCTTTTGTGGCACGAGCTTCTTTCTTAATACGCTGATAGCGGCCGGTTACGAAGGCAGAACTGATCACATGGCCCTGCATAGCCGCCTCCAGGATGTGCCGTGGGGCGCCGTGAGAGACCTCTAGCATGGTATCCAGGGCATAAACGGCAAAACGGTACATGTGTTCACCGTAACCCGGGCAGGGGCCGCCGTAGCCTATTTCAGAAAAATCCGTTTCTCCTTCACGAGCACCGTGCGGAAGATCATCCGTCTCTACTACCTTTACATCAGGAGAAATATTCCAGACAGACCAGTGCAGCCAGTTGCCGCTTGGACTGTTAGGGTCATCCACAATGAGCACAAGACTTTTAGCAGCGGCCGGAACCGCGTCAAAATGTAATTCTGGATTTACATCATCACCATCACACGTGAACTCCGAAGGAATTCTGTCACCGTTACGAAATGCGGGAGATGTTATACGCATAGGACTTGGATGAACAATAATAGTCATCTCTTACCCATTGCGACAAGCGGTTTCATACACAGGTTCATCTCACTCCGTTACACGTGTCACTTGCCCACAGACCTCGCTTGCTCTTTTTTGCATCTTCCTGTGCGGCGCGATACTCCGCTTGCCGTATGTACGGCCGGTCATACGTGTACTCGTACGCATATCCATCTTCAATCATTTTTTTGTTCACATCCGTGCCGTCGTCGAGGATGAGGTAACGTAACCATCGATCATATTTGTCCTCACTCTGCTGCGAGGGATCGATCACGAGCTTCATCTTCCTCCCCCGAACAAGAGTTTTCAGATGTTCACTCGCTTCAAGCGCAAAACACTGCACGGGCTTACGAGGATCCACACTTTCCGGAGTGTCGATGCCTATGAGACGGATGGTTTCATCTTCATTGATCACGTTTACCACCACCGTATCGCCGTCTATGACTCTCGAGACGGAAACGTAACCAGCGATCTTCTCCGCTTCCGTGATTTCTACGCTTCCCGAGTCCTTCGTCGGTTCAGTTTTCGGGAGATTCGCGGTGATGGTGGCAAACAATAAAAGAAAGAGTGAAGCGAGCACACCACTGATCAATTTTCTCCAGGCCCGTTTGCTCATAGCCATTTCTTTATGTACGCCTTCACATCAAATTTTCCTTTGGCACCGTTGAACGTCATGGATCTAATCTTCCCGTAGACCGCACGCTCGCCCCAGGCTCGGTCATGCACCCCACCGATCGACCAAGCGATGCCGGCATAGCCATTTGGATCACGGCCATCCAGTGAATACTTGTCGTTTAAATGGATTGCGAATTTCATCGCCTCTTCCGGATTCCGGGTCCATTCCAAAATCTTCTTAGCCCAATACATCCTGAGGTATCCGTGCATTTTCCCTGATTCGACCAATTCGACCTGTGCCGCATTCCAAAGCAGATCGTGGGTCTTTCCAGCCTCGAACTCCTTCAGAGAATACAAATATTCGCGCTTGTCATGACGATGTTTGTCGTGATTCTTTCTCCCCCAATCCGGGAAGCCCTCGGCGTTATCGTAATTTGGATTATAAAAGCAAAAATTATCGGATAGCTCTCTGCGGACAATGAGCTCCTCAAGGAATGCCTCGCGATCTTTTTTAGGTACGTTCGATGACCGCACGGCGAGCGCCACGCGCTGTGGAGAAATCATGCCAAAGTGCAGGTACGGGGATAGTCCGGACTGCGCCTCAAGCGTGGGATCATTTCTGTTCTCGCTGTAACCTTCAAGACCTCCTTCGAGCAGTCTACGCAGATGTGCCTGCGCCGCTCTCTCCCCCGCTTTCGCCCAGGTGATCGCCTTCACGGATTCGTCGATGCCTTTCAGACGTGAAATCTTCTTCCAGTCGATGCGCTCGACACTTCCCTTGTACGCATACGGATGCGCTGGGAGATTGGGAAACTCGTCCAGATACTTCACGAGCTGCTTAGTGATCTTGGGATGTAATGTGTGCGCACCAAATTCTGCTTTTGGTGAAGCCGCAAAACACGGCACAATATTATGCGCATCTACTTCCGCAAAGGGAACCTCGATATGCTTCGCGATCGATGTCAGCAGCTTGCGATCGTTTCTCAAAGGAGAAAAGTCCGTGACCAAAAATCCAACGTCATGCTTTTTAATAAACTTGGCAGTGCCCTCTGCATCCTCATCGACCAGAATACAAAACGTAATATTCTTTTTCTTCAACGCTTGTTCAAGCTCGATCAATCCCTCAATCTGAAAATCCCACTGCCGCCGTCCAGTTTTTCCGTTATGTGTTGTCAGGTTCAACACAACGAGCAACGCCGCTCGCTTCAATTTAGCAATACGCGCCGCAAAAAGAAGCGCCCAGTTATCCCGCATTCGCTCTTCCCGATTCATGAGATATATCACCGTGCCGCTTTTATACTCCCCCGGTTTCATCCATCGCACGCGATCCATGACCATATGGGGGAATGATAACAAATTTCACCTCGCTCCGCCCCAGCTTTACTGATCAGCCAGAAATTGGTAAGTCTACCCACGCAACCACCTCAAGGAGTACTCATGGACACCAAAGCCCCGGACGCCGGGGACTCCGGTGTTCAGCAACCACTGATTGGAAATTACCGCGCCAAGGATCTCGCAAGCGGACTCATGCAGTTCTTTGTGGGAATCGGTCCTACCGCGGTTAAGAACTACTACGCAATCGGACTGTCGCTCGAAATGGCGCTCGCCATGGCTGGCGTGACCGGTGTAGTGAAATTCTTCTTCGGCCTGTACGAGATGCGCGGCAAGGAATGGATAGAGAGGCGGGTGGAGCGGTTCGAACAGCGGTACATCGGCGTGGGTTTCACCTACGGTGTACTGCAAGCCGCCATCTTCTTCACGTTCATCCTGATCGCCACCACCTTCATCTGGGATGAGGCGTGGCTGGAGGTCTTTACACAGACCGGGAAGACGTTCCTCGTGAACTTCATCCTTGGCTATCCCATCCTTCTTCTCACCGAGTGGGTGGGACGCCAGGTCAACCGACACGCCGCCAAAATCACCTGGATCAAGGAGTTCAGTAAGGCGCTGATCGGTGAGTTCAGCGGCTAACCGGCGGTCCCCTCAGGGCTGCCGGTTTTCGAATGCTTCCAAACTCCGTACGCTAAAAAGATATTCTCCAGCAGGTTCGTCTCTACCCGCGCGCCAAAAACGTCGTAATCAACTTCATCAATTTTATCGAGCACGGCTTCATAGAGCGTACTTGCTACGCGCACGGCCAATTGTGCTTCCGGCTTCAGCAAAGAAACGCCTTCATCAGCAGAAACATACAGCGCTCGGGCACGGCTCATTTGAAAACCCATGAACCTGGAAAACTTTTCATCGCAAATATGATGAGAGAGATTGTCTGAAGTGATTCCAAATGATGCGAGTTCATTTTGCGGCAAATACATTCTGCCTTGTTCAAAATCTTTTCGTAAATCTCGTAAAAAAATGGTGAGCTGTATAGCGTACCCTAATTCCTCCGCGTAAAGAAGCGCGCGTTTATCTGTGAACCCGATAACATACGTCAGAATAATCGCCGGTACCGCTGCCGTGCCGTACATGTAGCGTTCGAGCGCTTCATAGCTCGCGTAGGTCTTTCCTTCACTGTGCGCTGCTCTGGCTTTTATAAAATCTTCGGGGTACTCACGGGGAATTTCGTACACCTTAAAAACCTCGGCTGCTTCCTCTGTCATCTTTCCCTCGCGAAAAAAGGCGTAAAGCGTTTTTACTGCTTTACGCGTTTCTTTTGGCAGTAGTCTTGCCGCGAACTCCAGACTCTTCATGTTTTTCTCTCTTTGATGTACGAGACGAGCCCCAAGAGAACAGCTTTCGCATCTTCAGGCAGTGCCGAAGCGTTCACGATGTCCTCTCCTTCCAAAAAATTTCTGGCTAGCTCATTTTGCGCATAAGATACCACTCCCGCGCGCTCCATCATAGAAAGAATCAGCGCGCGATCGTCTGGACCAAGCTCGCCACTACCAAACAGCGCCGAAAGCTTCTCTTTAACCTCATCGCTTGCATGCAAAAAGAAATACTGCGAAAGCAAAGTATGCTCGCCTTCTGAAATGTCATTCATGGCGGGTTTGCCGAGTGCCTCTTCCGTGGAGGTTAGATCAAGCAGATCATCCTGCAATTGAAATGCGAGACCTATGCTCAGACCGAACTTTTCAAGCGTGCCTTCGAACTCTTCGCTTCCCCCCGCGAGTGCCAATCCAATCTGCAACGGACGGACAAAAGTATAGGTAGCGGTTTTTAATTCCATTTTCCGGCGAATCAGCGCTTCGTCTGCAGTTGACCTCGACATCAAATCCACATCAAGCATCTGTCCGGCAATCACGTCATCAATCATGGCGAAATATAATCGAAGTACACGATCGGCATTTGGTGCTTCACAAACACCTTCACGAAAAATTTCCGTGGCCCAAGAAAAAAGAAGATCGCCCACTAATATTGCCTGGCTGTTTGCCAAATGTCCCCTCTCCCCTCGCATATCTTCTTCTGCTAATTGATCGAGTGCTACTTGGTGCACCGTTAAAACTCCATGTCTCGTCTTCGCTTTATCGATGATGTCGTCATGCACCAAACAAAAGAGATGAAACAGTTCGAGACCAAGCCCAGCCTTCCCGATCACTTTCTCATCGGCTCCCCCAAAAGCTTTATACATCGCGCTCGCCATAACCGGCCGAGCCCGCTTTCCGCCGGACAACGCAATCGTTTTCACTGCTTCAACACACGAAATCAATCCCGCATCCCCAAGCAGCCCGCGCAAATGGTCGATCCTCCCCTCCAGATACCGGTCGAGCGATTGATCAAAGACTTTCTTAAACTCGCCAATTTCCATATGCGCCAAGGGTACCTGAGTTTTCAAAGATGCGAAAATCCCGTCCAGAGCGCCAGCCGTTGCTGGGTTCATGGACGGGATTCGAGGGGCAATGGCCCGACTAGACTCCGACGATGTGGCTCACCATGAGCCAGCAAGGCGGGTTTTTGTCGAAGTACCCCGAGAGGGAGAAGCGAACCAGCACATCGCGGTGCACGAGAGGAATCTGCTCCCCAGCGGCGAACCGCGAAAGAAGCCTGGAATCCTTCAAGGCACCAGCCACGGTGAGCCCACGATGGTCCATGGTGCGAACCACGTACTTACCGAAGTCTTGAGAGATCCGCACGCTCGCCATGCGGACATAGCCCACCGACTGCGTCAGCACCGCCGTCTCCAAAACCGTTGCCTTGGAATTGGACTGAACGACGAGCGGCGGCATGAATGCACGCAAGCTCGGGAAAGTGAAGGAATCGTGTATCTCCTTCATCTTTTCTGCGCTTGGACCGTTCGTGTAGAGAACCACTTTTCCCGTGACGTTCACGTCTTCCGGATGAGTGGACCTTTCGTGGCCGGCCGGCACTGACGTGAAACCTTCCAGGTCTACGTAGTTTCCAGGCTGCCAGTGATCGGTCATGTCCGCAACCGAGTAGCCGAAGCTTCCGATCTGAAGCGTGTCGTTCGGCGGAAGACGAGGGCGGATCTGCCTGCGTACACCCGTCACCGGATCACGGACAGAGATGTTCGTGCAGAAGCCCCTACCGATCGGCGTATGGGAGAGGATGACGCCGCGAATCATGAGCGCACCCCGCGCGGCGGAGGATCCGCAGGAAGTCCCGCTTCCGGGAAGTCATGCAGACGGTACCGCCGAGGGCTCGCCCGCTTGGGCTCATGGCGCGGGTCCGGATAGAGATCGCGGATCGCGACCTCCGCCACAGACACGCCAATCATGCCGAGGGCATACG